>Ga0224527_1000399_pt1 | contig 29721 bp, 26 predicted proteins | sample CBST0metaG_FD_179882 | JGI IMG/M metagenome (GOLD analysis project Ga0224527, IMG submission 179882) | Peat soil microbial communities from Stordalen Mire, Sweden - C.B.S.T0 | ecosystem: Environmental > Terrestrial > Soil > Wetlands > Peat | place: Sweden: Norrbotten County, Stordalen Mire... | reverse complement strand
ATTTAATTATTTATCTGGAATACGTTAAGTTAAGTTATGTTAAAATGTTTGAAAAAGCATAAATTTTTTTGATTGCCGATAACGATACTATGTATTAATTTTCCTTTGAAGGAGTGGTTAGTGTGTCTATCATAACAAAAAGTGCTATACCTAATTCATTGACTCTTGCCAATTTAGGGTGCGGCATAATGTCGATAATGATGTTATTTCAAGTAAATTATGTGTGGTCTGCTATTTTTATATTATTAGCATGTGTTGCGGATCGCTATGATGGAGTCGTTGCTAGACGTCTAAAGGTATCAAGTGAATTAGGAAAGGAACTTGATTCTTTGGCAGATTTAGTTTCTTTTGGCGTTGCTCCTTCCATCCTTGCTTTTAATCTTTACGGATTTTTGCAACTGGGAATTTTGGGGTACCTATTGGTACTGTTGTTTCCAATGGCTGGCGCTTATCGATTAGCTAGATTTAACGTTACTGAATTTGACGGAGAATTTTATGGTATCCCTATAACTTTTGCGGGCCTGTTTATGGCTTTATATTGCTTAGTTACGATAAATTACTTAGCACCTTTAGGAGTTACAGCAATTGTAATGGCTGTTTTAGCTTACCTTATGGTTTGCAAACGTAAATTTAAAAAGTTCTAAAATAATGTAAAAAAACAAGAAATAGTTCTATTAACTCAGACAAAAATACCTGCCAAATTTTTGTATGAATTTAGCAGGTATTCTTCTATTTAGTTGTGTGAATGTAGCAGGTTCTGGAAGTCCATTAGTTAAGAAAGAATTGGGTTTATTATTATGGTTTAGAATTGATCGGTGGGTACTTTACAAATGTGATGTACCAAAAGATACTGGATGCCAGTATGGCTGGAGAAAAGGCAGTAACAGGTTGCATTACTTTACCAACAGTAAAAATAAGAGCAAGTGTAGGGAACGCTAATATCAAATTCCAGCGCAGTAATTTATTTCCGGATATTTTATCTTTATTTCGAAATATCATAAAGACAATGGTATAAAATACAAAACATAGCAATAGCAAGATGTAATATCCTTCAGGTGTAATGATTCTATTCATTTTATTGAGCAAACTCCTTTTTGTTGCGACCTATTTATATGAAACACTATATGCCTTTTCGACAAAAGGAGATAAACTCCTGCTGTTAGGGTTCAAACTTATAAAAATTAAGTTTTGAACCCTAACGGCATATCTCTCCCGTCATAGAGGACCCTCAGAGTGATGGGGAGGCAAATGTCTTACGGCCACAATTCTGCATAAATATAAAATGTCATAATTTTATCACATTTTTGTTGTAGAATTTAAATAGTAAATAAAACAAGGATGGTGCAAAGTAGTATGAAGAAAAAAGGGCTAATTGTTGCTCTAATAGGTCTTTTCCTTGTGGCATTAACAGGAGCCGCATTTGCTTGGTCTCCTGAACTAAACGGTAAGCCAGAAGCCTTTCATCCTGGAGAAACAAGAGGCTACTTCATTTGGCATGATGACAATGGCTTACATATTAGGACAACTACAAGAGGACAATTACATGTATTTAGCGGAACTCTTCATACAAACGGTAGATTTATAGATGTACATGGAGTAAAACTGGAAGCTGATGATGGGTATAAAGTGGGACCTGAAAGACATCAAATGGATTTCCGTTTTGAAACTGCAGGTGGAGTAGACGGAATTGATTTTAAAGTTGAAGGTGGAGAAAAGGTAGTACTTGATTTATTAATCGATGGACATAAAATTTCTGCCGATGAAATTTATGGTGGATTTGGCAGTTGGCACCCTAGTGAAAATAAATTTGAAATAGTAAGATGATATAAGAAATATCCTTAGTGTCTAATGATGCTAGGGACATTTTTTTGAAATATAATTTTAAGATATTAGTTTAGGAGTGAGGAAATATAACTTCATGCTGTATTGGTTAAACTGCACTAATACAGTTTGAGCTTTTTACAATTGTAGTGATCTGTGTATGACACTATAATAACAGTTAAGAAGATATTCCTGCCGATTACCATGTAGAAGATTTAGTGTGAGATATATACAGCTAGAATATTTTATATTTGAAAATAGGAGGATGTTTTATGCCGTTTAGTAAAAATTTTTTGTGGGGTGGAGCAGTTGCTGCTCATCAGTTAGAAGGTGGGTGGAATAAAGGGGGAAAAGGACCTAGTGTAGCCGATGTGATGACTGCTGGTGCACATGGTATACCCAGAGCTATTACCAATGGGATCGTTGAAGGTCAAAATTATCCTAACCATGAAGCCATTGATTTTTATGGACACTATAAAGAAGATATTGCTTTGTTTGCCGAAATGGGCTTTACATGTTTTAGAACCAGTATTGCATGGGCACGTATTTTCCCTAAAGGTGATGAATTAACGCCAAATGAAGCAGGGTTAGAATTTTATGATGCTATGTTTGATGAAATGTTAAAGCATGGGATTGAACCGGTTATTACATTAAGCCATTTTGAAATGCCTTATCATTTGGCTAAAGAATATGGTGGCTGGAGAAATAGAAAGGTGATAGAGTTCTTTGTAAGATTTGCAAAGGTCGTTTTTGCTAGATATCAGCATAAAGTAAAGTATTGGATGACCTTTAATGAAATCAATAACCAAAAGAATACTGGGAATGACATATTTGGCTGGACATGTTCTGGAGTGCTTTTTCAAGAAGGTGAAAACAGAGAAGAAGTGATGTACCAAGTTGTTCACCATGAATTAGTTGCTAGTGCATTGGTAGTTAAAGCTGGGCATGAGATAAATCCTGATTTTAAAATTGGTTGTATGGTTTCCTTTATTCCGATTTATCCATTCTCTTGTAACCCTGACGATATGATGCTGCAGGTTGAAGCAATGCATGACCGCTATTTTTTTGCTGATGTGCACTGCAGGGGGCACTACTCTTCGTATGCATTAAAAGAATGGCAACGCAAAGGCTACAAGATTAAGATGGAAGCAGAGGATGAAATCATATTAGCGCAAGGGATTGTGGATTACATAGGTTTCAGTTATTATATGTCGGATGCGGTTAAATCTGGTGTAAATACCACTGATGAAGCTTCAATTCTGGGCTCAAGTGCCAGCGTTAAAAATCCATATGTAAAAGCCTCTGATTGGGGTTGGCAAATAGACCCTGTAGGGCTGAGATATTCTTTAAGCCTCTTATATGAGCGATATGAACTACCCCTGTTTGTTGTAGAAAATGGATTTGGTGCTATTGACGTTAAGGAAGAAGATGGCTCATGTAATGATGAATATCGAATTGATTATTTAAGAGCACATATTAAAGAAATGGAGAAAGCAATTGACTTAGATGGGGTCGATTTAATGGGGTATACGCCATGGGGCTGCATTGATTTAGTATCATTTACAACAGGGGAAATGAAAAAACGCTATGGATTTATCTATGTGGATAAGGACAATGAAGGCAATGGAACACTAGAGCGATCCAAGAAAAAATCATTTGACTGGTATAAGAAGGTTATTGCATCCAATGGCGAAGAATGTGGCGACTGTTAATTTTAAAAAAATCAGTAAGTTAATTTTATTGTATAAGCATTTTTATTAATATATAATTATACATTAAAGGAGTGGTGTAAGTGATATATCGTAAGGCAACATTTAAAGATGTAGAAGTTATGTACAAAATAATTAACGCTTATGCTGAACAAGGCTTGATGCTAGGCCGTCCGAGAAATATGTTGTATGAAGGTTTGCGCGATTTTGTTTTGGCAGAAGAAAATGGTGAGGTTGTTGGCATGGGGGCATTGCATTTATTGTGGGATAAACTAGCGGAAATTAGGGCAATGGCAATTGCGCCCCATGTTGTTAAATCAGGGATTGGTCGCAATATTGTACAGGCGTTAATTGAAGAAGCAAAGATTCTTGAGGTCAAAAATATATTTACCCTAACCTATCAACCGGGATTTTTTATTAAGCAAGGGTTTACTGAAGTACCGAAAGATCAATTACCTCATAAGGTCTGGAAAGAATGTATCAATTGTACTAAATTCCCCAATTGTGATGAAATTGCCCTGAATATGGAAATATAAGTAATGTAGGTTTGGTGCAAATTAATGGGGAGTAGAGTGTCTTTCGTTGAAAATTTGGATATGATAGTTCAACATAGTAAATGAATGGCCATAGTTCTCTTTTGACAAGGGATTATGGCTATTTTGACGTAGCGAACAAGTAAGCCAATCCATCAGCTAAAATCAGCATGCAATTGCTAAATGTTAGGTAACAACAATTCAAATATACAATAGGAAAGGTTTATATTCTATGAAACTTTGGAAAAGGAATTTAATTGTCTGTTGGTTTGGAACCTTTGTCACAGCCGTAGGAATGAGTCAAATCGCTCCCATTATGCCGCTGTATATCATGCAGTTAGGAATCCACGATACATCAGCAATTGAGCAGATATCAGGAATTGCTTTTGGGGTCACATTCATTGTATCAGCAATCTTTTCACCGATATGGGGTTATGTAGCAGACAAGTTCGGAAGAAAACCCATGCTGTTACGGGCAAGCCTTGGCATGGCCATCGTAATTGGCAGTATGGGACTAGCACAAAATGTATATCAACTAATTGCCTTGCGACTACTTCAAGGTGTGATAACGGGGTATAGCACAGCTTGCCTCACTCTTATAGCAACACAAACCGAAAAAGAAAGGGTAGGGTGGGCTCTGGGAATACTTTCAACGGCCTCGATTGCAGGTTCGCTACTTGGGCCATTACTTGGTGGATATTTTGATGAAATTTTAGGATTGGAATTTGCCTTCTTTTTAACGGGCGGGCTCATGTTAGTTGCATTTCTTGCAACCTTGTTATTTGTTAAAGAGGAATTTGTACCAGGCGAGAAAAAAGTGTTAAGCATGAAAGAAGTATGGCGAGAATTACCCGATTCTAAGTTGATTATAACCATGTTTGTAACTTCGTTTGTATTGCAATTTGCATATTATTCCATTGAACCAATCATAACGGTATATATCACTCAGATATCCGTTAATACAGCTCATATTGCGCTTATTTCTGGTATTGCATTTTCAGCGTCTGGATTGGCAAGTATCATAGCAGCTCCTAGGCTTGGTAAATTATCAGATAAGATTGGACCGCAAAAAGTAATGCTGATCGCACTGATTGTGGCAGGCGTTTTATTTATCCCTCAAGCCTTTGTGACCAGCCCATGGCAGTTAATCGGATTACGATTTTTACTTGGCTTTGCAACTGCGGGACTTATGCCATCCATTAGCACATTGCTAAAAAAAGTAACACCGGATGCCCTTACTGGTAGAATATTTGGTTTTAACATTGCTGCATTTTACCTAGGAATTTTTTTCGGATCGGTATTTGGCGGACAAATAGCAGCCCATCTAGGCATTAGATATGTGTTTTTTATTACAAGCAGTTTGCTTCTTTTCAATGCAATGTGGGTTTATTGTAAAGTATATAAAAAACTAAAAATAAATCCTGCTAGTATGTAAAAAAACTGGCAGGATTTATTTTATTAATGACGTAAAACAGGATCATAGAGAATTAAATTCAAGCTTTCATTTATAGAGGGGGAAGATTCAATGAAAACATTATTATTTGTATTGAAAGGGTTTGAAACCATGGAGTTCAGCCCTTTTGTTGATGTCATGGGATGGGCTAGAAACGATTATGGGTATGATGTGTCAGTTGTCACGTGTGGTTTTCAAAAAGAGGTCACCAGCACTTTTAATATTCCTATTTTAGTTGATAAAACAATGGATGAAATAAATGTTGCTGATTATGATGCTTTGGCAATTCCGGGAGGGTTTGAGGAATTTGGATTTTATGACGAAGCCTATGATGAACGATTTCTGAATCTGATTCGTGAGTTCGATAAGCAAGGAAAAATAATTGCTACCATTTGCGTAGCGGCGCTGGCCGTAGGTAAAAGCGGAGTGTTAAAGGGACGAAAAGCTACTACCTATCATTTGCGAGACGCATACCGCCAAAAGCAGTTAAAAGAATTTGATGTTGATGTAGTTAATGAGCCCATTGTCGTAGATAACAATATTATTACCTCCTATTGTCCTGAAACTGCTCCAGGCGTAGCATTTAAACTATTGGAGAAACTGACCTCTATTGAAAAAATGGAAATTGTAAAACAGGCAATGGGCTTTTAATGGTACAACATGAAAGCAATTGTAATTTACCTTTTCAATACTTATTTTATTAGGATGGATCATTTAAGCGAAAGCTTTATCAGTTGTAATAGCCCGAGAACTCCTGCCAAAGTTTGTAGAATTTTGGCAGGAGCTCTTGCGCTATATGGCCAATATAGATGTTGTAAATTGTTAATGAGATTGAAAAAGATAGGGAGTTGTCGAATTTGAAGCAAAATACAGAATCATTATTGAAAAAAGATATTGGATTTATTGTTGCAATGTCTTTGGTAATTGGGTCAGTTATTGGTTCAGGCATTTTTATGAAGCCTGGTAAAGTAATTGCCGCTGCTGGTGATTCCAGCATGGCCTTGCTAGCGTGGGTTCTAGGGGGGGGGTAACATGTATTGCCAACAGATGAAATTGTAAAGTTAGGACCTAATGCCGCGGGGCATGCTTCGACAATTTTATTTGGAGAGTTAGGTGGAAGAATACTCAGTATTGGTATTTTAATCTCGATCTGTGGTACGTTAAATGGAAAAATTATGGCTTTTCCACGTATGCCCTATGTTATGGCAGAACGAGAACAGTTACCTTTTTCTAACATTTGGTCAAAAGTAAGTAAGAAATTTGGTACTCTTGTGTATGCGACTTTTATGCAAGTTGTGTTGGCAGCCTTATTGATGTTACTCGGTGATCCAGACCGTCTTTCTGATATTGCAGTTTTTGTTCTTTACATTCTTTATCTTCAAGCGTTTATTGGTGTGTTTTTACTACGTAAAAGGAACCCTGGTCTAGTCCGTTCTTACAGTGTACCAGGCTATCCATTTATTCCATTGTTAGCCACTTTAGGTTCCATATTTATTGTGGTAACAACAATTATAGATAGTCCAGCTGATTCATTGTATGCAATTGGTATTACGATTGCTGGTTTGCCAATGTACTGGATGTTAAAACGCTAATTTTAAAATTATTTATTGAATCATAAAAAGTCTTGTAAGATTTCCTGTAGGGAGATTTTACAAGACTTTTTTTACTGAATTTTGAGATTTGCGTGTAAGGAAGGATGGTCATGCTCATAAATTTTATAATGTAAGTTTAAGGCACCTTCAAAAAAATAACTAGTCAGATTCTGATCTATTTTGCGCTATGGTTCTTCGCCTAGCACAAAATATCCTCAGAATCTTTGACTACTTATTTTCTTTCAGATGCCTAAGATGGTTTATATTGGGATATTTTAGGTAATAATAAGCATAGTAAGCGGAGAGGGTATTGTCGTAAACATAACAAAATTTTCATCGAAGTGATGTGGATAAAGGAAAAATATAAATATCCCCTTATGATAAAAAAGGATAGGTGATTTGAAACATGTTAAAAATATTATTTGTTGCTGCGGAAGCAGTACCATTTGTCAAAACAGGCGGGTTGGGTGATGTAATAGGTTCATTACCAAAAGAATTAAAGCAACAAGGTGTGGATGCAAGGGTAATTTTACCTAATTATCAAGACATAGCGGAAGAATATAAAACGCAAATGGTGCTAAAGAATCATTTCATGGTCCAGGTTGGTTGGCGACAAAAGTATTGTGGTGTACTGGAGCTCGAGTATCAAGGCATAACTTTTTATTTTATTGATAATGAAGATTATTTTAAAAGGCAGGGTTTTTATGGTTATGGTGATGATGGTGAACGATTTAGCTTTTTTTGCAGGGCTGTACTTGAATCGTTAACTAAAATTGATTTTATGCCCGATGTGTTACATTGTCATGATTGGCATACGGGTATGGTTAGCGTATTACTAGATGCTGATTACCGTGAGCTTCCTGAGTATAATCATCTTAAAACCATATTTACTATTCATAATTTGCGGTATCAGGGGATATTCCCGAAAGAAATTCTATCTGATCTATTGAGTTTAGACTGGGATTATTTTAAACCTGACCGGGTTGAGTTTCATGATACTGTAAACTTTATGAAGGGGGGAATGGTGTATTCTAATCTGATTTCCACAGTTAGCCGTACTTATGCTCAGGAGATTCAATATCCTTATTTTGGTGAGGAACTTGATGGTTTTCTACGCAAACGTCAGGGAGATTTAGTGGGTATTGTCAATGGTATCGATTATGATGTGTATAATCCGGCGGTAGACACAAAGATTTTTAGCAATTATGATGTGGACTCACTGGCTAATAAGACTAAGAATAAGTTACAATTGCAAGAACAATTAGGATTGACGGTCAAGGCGGACATACCAATGATTGCCATTGTTTCTCGGTTGGTAGGACCCAAAGGTATGGATTTACTAGAATGCATATTGGCAGATATGTTTAGGTATATGTCGATCGGGGATTATGAAGTGCAGTTGGTAGTCTTGGGTACAGGGGAAGCTCGATATGAGAATTTCTTCAAATATATGGCTTGGGAGCATCCTAGTAAAGTATCAGCAAATATTATGTTTAATGATACTCTCGCCCATCAAATCTATGCAGGAGCAGATTTGTTTTTGATGCCTTCCCTGTATGAACCATGCGGTATTGGCCAGTTAATTGCTATGCGTTATGGATGTTTGCCAATTGTTAGAGAAACAGGTGGACTGCGGGATACGGTACAAGCTTATAATCAGTATACGGGTACAGGCAACGGGTTTAGCTTTGCTAACTATAATGCACATGAAATGTCTGATACTATCATTCGTGCATTGTTGTTATTCAAAGATAAGGAAAAATGGGATACAGTAGTTAGGACGGCGATGAGTAGTGATTATGGTTGGCAAAGTTCAGCTAAGCAGTATCAGGAACTTTATGAGAAAATGATTAAGCAACTTTAAAACTTAAATTAATAGAGTTTGATAGTAAAAGTATTAGCGTAATGCTGATACTTTTTTTGCGAGTCAGGGGACGGTTCCTTGACTCAGTCTGGCAATGTACTAAATGAGAAAATCGATGAAAATTTGAATATAATGCAGTTTGCTAGGCAAAGTAGTAGCGTAATGCAGATAATTTTTTGTACATACTATTTAAAGACATGTAATGTAACTAATTTGGGAGGCGCTTTCCTAAGTATCGGCTATTTCATTTACCATTGATGCTATGTATATAAACATTAAAACGGCATTCTTGAAAAAATAGCTAGTTTATAGCATAGTAATATTACTAAGTATTATTACTCGGTACTAAAATAAAGGAATATTATTGTTGGAGGGGTAACTATGAATAATAAGTCAAGTTCAAAAATAGTAGGACTGGGTACATACTTACCGCATAGAAGATTAACTAACTACGATCTTGAAAAGATGGTTGATACAAATGACGAATGGATAGTTCGGCGGACTGGTGTAAAAGAAAGAAGAGTGGCTGAAAAAGAAGAGTTTTCAAGTGATTTAGCAATAAAAGCTGTTGAAAATTTAATAGAAAGATATAAGGTTAGGGTTGATGATGTAGACATGGTCATAGTAACAACATTCACGCCTGATCATTTTATTCCCACTGTTTCTGCGTTAGTGCAAGGTCACTTTGGAATGAAAACAGCTGGGACAATGGATATAAACTCTGGATGTACAGGATTTGTGTAGCTGATTCTTTAATAACAGCGGGACATAACAATAAGATTTTAGTTGTTGCATCAGAGGTGGCATCTAAGATTTTGGATTATTCTGACAGAAATACATGTGTACTTTTTGGTGATGCAGCAGTAGCTATGCTGATTGAAAAAACTAATGGAGAAGGAAGTTTTATTGCGTCATATTTTACTTCAGATGGAAAGCTGGCGCAAAATGTTGCTTGTAGTAATCTGTCAGAGAAAGTAAATGGCCAGGAGCTGGTAAAGAAAAGATTATTTCAGCAAGAAGGCAAAATTTTATATGAATATGTGGTTAAAAATATTCCAGATGGTGTTTCCAATCTATTGAAAAGAAGTAATATGACTTTTGATGACATTCAATGGTTTGTTCCTCATAGTGCTAATTTGCGTATGATAAAAGCTATTTGTGAAAGACTTAATTTTTCTATGGAAAAAACGTTAATAAGTAATGAGTTTTATGGAAATACGTCATCAGCATCCATCCCCCTTGCCATTTGGCTAGCGGTAGAACAATCAAAAATTAAATCCGGGGATAGAATGATATTGTATGGATTTGGTGCTGGATTGACCCATGGTGGGGTTGTGATTGAATGGTAATACATCAATACGCCAAAGAAAAAGATAACGCGAAGTTTAACAAAGACTTCGTATTATCTTTTTTCTTTGGCGTAGGGGAGTCAGGGACGGTTCGGAAGTTTGGCAATTTATTCATATCTCTAGCATAGAATTGCAGTATAAGACAAGGGGCGGGCAAGGTGCATGTACTGGTAAAATGTTAGTAGCAAAGAGGATAGTGTTTGATACTACTTCTCATGAACGGTATACGATGATATGATAAAGACATACAGGCGTTACTTTCTAAAAACAGACTACAGATAATATAGGATAGGAATACATGGATAAGAAAACATGCAAGGAAGGATGAATGCCTAATGAAGATTATTGATGCCCACATCCACTTCTGCCAGGAGCCATACTTTGACCAGATTGCAGAAGTAGCAGGTCATAAAAACAATAGTGCCCATCTGAAAGACCAATATGCAAAGCATGACATTGTTCATGGTGTGGTCATGGGCAACCGAGGTCTGCAGTTGAGGGAACATGATTATCCTGATGATCTTAGCTATTGCGTCGGGCTGGATAGCACCTGTTTTAAGATGGAAGAGATGGTACAACAAGCTTATTTGGTCGAAAAACATTTGCAAAGAAAGAATTGTGTAGGCATTAAGCTATATCCGGGCTACAATCATTTTTACATTTACGATTCGGTGGTTGATCCCTTTTATCAGCTGGCAATGCAGTATAAAAAGCCAGTGGCAGTTCATACCGGATTGACGGCCACCAGCAATGCTCTGCTAAAATACAGTCATCCGATGATCTTAGATGAGGTAGCGGTGCGTTACCCTCATATTCAGTTTATTATGTGCCATATTGGCAACCCGTGGCTTGTGGATGCCATTGCGGTCATTGGGAAAAATCAAAATGTAGCTGCTGATCTTTCGGGAATTTTGGAAGGTCGAATCGATAGCATGTCAGACTTTTTTGAAAAGAAGCAGGGCTATATTAACTTCCTGAAAGTATGGTTGGAATACTTAGATAATTATGATCGCCTGCTGTATGGGACGGATTGGCCGCTGGCTAATATTTCTAATTATATCGAATTTGTTGCTCATATTATTCCAGAAAAACATCATGATAAAGTGTTTTTTGATAACGCTAACAGGATTTATGATCTTGGTCTTTGAGAGGCAGCAAAACGAATGATTCAACTTCCATAGAAACCATATACGCAAGAAGAAGCGTAGTGTTTATCAAACGTTAGATAAAACATATATGGTCACATTTTTAGTACCCCAATCAAAGGCTTCATCTAACGTGTCCATGGCTAAATCAATGTGGTTTCCTTGAATGGCTCCGCCGATATCGTCGGCAATGGCTTCTCCGTAGCCAGGAACGTAGAGTCTAGTGCCCAAGGGGATTACGTTGGGATCAACGGCACAGAGCCCTCTGCGAAGATAGGTGCCACGGTATGTATAATCAGTGCAGCCTTCATCATATCTGGTATAAGCTGTAACCAGCATGGGGACTGTATAAAGATAGTGCGGTACGCCATCATTATTTTGTGGAGGATGATATACAGGCCTTCTGAGAGCTGGAGAGCTTACTTTTGGGCGAGTACCTTTAAAGGTCTTCAAAGCACTCATTGTTCTAGGTCCTACAACCCCATCAGCAGTTAAGCGGGAATCTCTTTGAAATTGCATAACGGCTTGCTGGGTATGGTGGCCAAAAGATCCGTCTGCAACCCCGTTAAGATACTTTGCCCTAATGAGATACTGTTGGATTGTATAGACTTCACTATTGTGCATTCCCAGCTTAACTACATCAGGATTATTACTGTGAGTGGGGGGCGGTTGAGTAGGGGCGGTGTTCTTTCCACCAAAAAGATTAAATAAGAAAAAATTAGCGTGAGCAGGAGCCGATTGAGATAAAATAATGAGAAAAGTAATTAGTAGTGTGGTGGCAAATTGCTTTTTCATCATTAACGGTACCTCCTTAAAATGTTGAAAAATTAGGCATGTCTATTAATTTTATCGGAATCTATTTTGGAAAACTTAATGCAATAAACCCCTATTTTTGCAAATATTATACAGGTAATTTATGTGATTTTATTTACTGTAAAATAGAAGTGGTTTGGTATTATTTACACAATCTGTTTTTATGTATACTTGTAGAAAAAGATAGACTACAATGATATAATAACGAATAAATTACTTTTCATAGAGGTGACCAAATGAAAAAAATAATTGCTGCGGCATTGGTTATGCTAACGATCTCTAGTACAAGCGCTTTTGCGGCGTCTTCACTGGAAAAGGAAATAAACAGCGATTTAAAAGGTTTTAGTGGGACAGTAGGAGTCTTCGCCAAAAACCTAAATACTGGGGAGAATTTTGAGTTTAATCAGGATACTGTTTTTCCTACGGCTTCCACCAGTAAATTAGTTGTGGCATTGGCTACATACAAATACCTATATCCCAATGCTGGGACCGAGAAAACCAGTGAGTATGACCAAGATATAAAATTAATGATGACAATTAGTGACAATGCCTCATTTCAAGAACTACTAGATGAGATGGATGCCAATCAAAAAGATGCGCTGAAGAAGGTTACTAAAGAACTCCATCTTCGTCAGACACAAATTCATAGCGAAGATGCTTTTAAGAAGTACAACTATCATAGTGTAACTACACCGCAAGAAATGGCAAAAGTATTTGAAAAAATTTATACGGATAAGTATCTGGATAAAGGCAAGAGTGAGACATTAAAGAACGAACTAGCTAATTCAATTTTTCATGATGAAATTCCACGTTATATGATGACCCCAGTTCTTCATAAGGTGGGGGAATTAGACCAAGTACTTTGTGATGTAGGTGTCGTTCAAGATGGGCATGATCCCATATTAATTAGCTTCTATACTGTTACAGGAGATCATGAGTATTCTAGCAATTTCATAGCAACTGAATCAGCAAAACTTTATAATGCATTAAGACGAAAATAAATATAAACGCCCATATACTCAAATTATGAAGAGTATATGGGCGTTTTATCATTTATTGGTGTTGCTAGTTTTTCTATAAAAGTTTCACATTAGATAAGATCAATAAACCGGTGAATTTCGAGGGTTTATTGATCTTATCTTTTATAATGAATGTCAGGTGTTGCGCGTGGTAGAAAATATAACATTGCCCATTAGTAGTTGTATCGTGTAAAATAAGACCCATTACAAAGTTTGTTATAAGGGGAATTTGTTTATGATCCAAACTGCTAATCGACAAACGACAATTGGCTCATTAAAAGGGAAGCTGTTAGCCGCTTATGAATATTTAGTAGAACGCAATGATCAAGAAAATGCTGCAAAAGTTAAGCAATTAGCAGGTAAATTAGTAAATGAAGAATTTACTATTGCATTCTGCGGACATTTTTCTGCAGGGAAATCAAAGATGATCAATTGCTTGGTAGGGGAAAATCTATTGCCGTCAAGCCCGATTCCAACCAGTGCCAATCTTGTGAAAGTGAAAGTGGGAGAAGAGTATGTAAAGGTGTTTTTTAAAAAGGGCAAACCTCGTCTATATCTCCCTCCATATGATTATAAAATGGTAAAAAACTATTGCAAGGATGGGGATCAAATTCAAGAAATTGAAATTAGTCATTCTGATTCCAGGTTGCCAAGTCAAACCGTGATTTTGGATACTCCTGGTATTGATTCTGCAGATGATGCTCATCGTATTGCCACGGAATCTGCCATTCACCTTGCTGATCTGATTTTTTATGTAATGGATTATAATCATGTTCAATCCGAACTCAATTTTATGTTTACAAAAGAGTTAACTGAGGCAGGCAAAGAGGTTTGTCTTGTTATAAACCAAGTGGATAAGCACTCCAATCAAGAACTTTCCTTTGCGGAATTTAAAACAAGTGTGGTTGACTCCTTCTCATCATGGGGAGTAAAACCAGTTAATATTTTTTATACCTCTTTAAAAGAAGATGATCATGAATATAATCAATTTTCTGAGTTACAGGCTTTTTTAGCGGAGCGCTTACAGGAGAAAGATAGCTTACTCCTGCAATCGATGTTTCATTCTCTAGAAAAAATCATCAAAGACCATTTAACCTTAATAAAGAAAAAGGATGAATTGGAGCTTCAGCCATTCAAGGAGATCTTAAATGAATTATCTCCTAAGGAGCAGGAAGAGTTAGCGGATGACTACAATCGGTTGAGTGAAGAGAAAAACGCTTTAGGTGGGGGGCGGGAACGGGCAGAAAAGGAATTTGATTCTGAGGTTAATAACATCATGGGCAATGCCTATTTAATGCCGTATCAAACCAGGGCGCTCGCAGAGTCCTATCTTGAATCCTGCCAGCCTAATTTTAAGGTTGGGTTGCTATTTACCAAACAAAAAACAGTAGTTGCGCGACAAGAAAGGCTGACTCTCTTTTACCAAGATATTTTTGAAAAAACAAAATCCCAGGTAGAGTGGCATCTTCGTGATTTTCTGCTAAAGTTTTTAAAGGAAAAGCGGGTCGAAAATCCAGAATTGCTTGGTAAAATCCAGAACTTCCATGTTCAGTTTTCAAATGAAGTATTAGCAGCTGCTGTAAAAACAGGGGCACGTTTATCAGACGATTATGTTATAAATTACACGGATAGTGTGGCAACTGAAATTAAACGCTTGGCTAAAAGCAATTTAACCGAACTAAAGAGGGAAATATTAAATGCTTTAGATGCTAGAAATACAGCGATCCAAGTAAGAGTAACCCAAAAAGCAGCAAGCTTGGAACGGTATATCACCGCACTCGAGCAGGTGGAAAAATATAAGTCAGCCGAGCGTCTTGAGCAAACCAAACTGGAAACCTTGCTTAACGAGACCAATGGGCTAACGGATGACCGCTTTCATTTGTTTGAGCTGGAAGAAGCGGAATTTGAGGTAGTTCATGGGGACACCGGGTATGTCGAGCAAGTGCAGAAAAAAGCGAGTCTCCCAATGGAGAAGCCGGTCCTAGAAGAAAAAATTCCATTACCCGCCGAACCCTCTGATAGGATCAAACATACCGCTGAAAAATTGAAGAAGACCGCACAACTTGTGCAGGGCTTGCCGGGTTTTACAAAGCTTGCAATGGAACTTAAGGAAAAAGCAGAACGATTAGATCATAAAGGTTTTACTGTTGCATTATTCGGGGCATTTAGTGCCGGGAAATCTTCTTTTGCTAATGCGTTAATCGGAGAAAGAGTGTTACCTGTTTCACCAAATCCAACGACAGCGGCAATCAACAAAATAAAGCCCATCAATGAGTCCTATCAACATGGGACTGTTCTCGTTAAGCTTAAAGAGGAATGTGCGATGCTCGAAGATGTAAATCATGCCTTAGAAATATTTGATGCCCATGGAGATAGCTTAGGCGATGCAATGGCAAAAGTAGAAAAACTTAATGGGGATTTGGGCCAACAAGGTGCAGTCGAGAAGACTAATTACACTTTCTTACAGGCATTTGCTCGGGGGTATGCTGCTTTTAGCGAACAGCTAGGTACAGTACTCAAAACAACCATCACGGAATTTAGTGATTATGTTGCAATGGAAGAAAAATCTTGCTTTGTTGAATGGATTGATCTTTATTATGATTGTCCGTTAACCCGTAAAGGAATTACGCTAGTCGATACCCCGGGGGCGGATTCCATTAATGCTCGTCATACCGGAGTGGCCTTTGACTTTATCAAAAATTCCGATGCCATTTTGTTTGTAACCTACTATAATCATGCCTTTTCAAGGGCAGATCGGGAGTTTTTAATTCAGCTAGGGCGTGTAAAGGATTCCTTTCAATTAGATAAAATGTTTTTTATGATCAATGCCATTGATTTGGCTGATAATGAGGAAGAAAAGGAAACCGTTATTGAATATGTCCACGAGCAGCTAGTCAAATATGGAGTCAGAAATCCCCATTTATATTCATTATCAAGCTTACATGCACTGCAAGAAAAGCAAGAAAAAATAGCCCTTCCTGCTTCAGGAATGTCAACTTTTGAGGAGAATTTTTATCATTTTATTACCAATGACTTGGCTAATATGGCAGTTGCTGCATCCGAAAATGAACTGAGTCGTATTTACCATTTAGTAGCAAAGCTAATTGATAGTAGTAGAGAAGATGCTGCGGTTAAAGAGCAAAAACGGACCAATATTGAAGCCGAGAAAGGGCGTATACACGCAATTATTACGCAGCAAACAGCACAAAGTCTGAAAAACCGTCTGCATCAGGAAACCGAAGAATTAATTTATTATATAAAGCAGCGGGTTTTTCTACGGTTTAGTGATTTCTTTAAAGAAGCATTCAATCCTACTGTGTTGCGGGATGATGGCCGTAATCTGAAAAAAGTTTTGCAGAAGGCACTTAAGGAATTACTTGAACAAATTGGGTTTGACTTTGCCCAGGAAATGAGAGCAACGACAATAAGACTAGACCTTTTTGCTGAAAAAATAACAGCAGACTATCAGATAACCCTTGCCCAAATGATTCGTGAAGTCAATCCGGATTTATCTTTTTCCTTGTTTGAATGTAAGGATAAAGCAAAAATTGATTTTGAAGTAGCTTTTAAAGATGCTGAGTATGGCGTGTTTGCGAAAGCAATGGCTTATTTTAAAAATCCAAAATCATTTTTTGAAAAGCAGGAAAATAAATTAATGAGTGATGAAATTTATCGCGTGCTTAACACAGTAGCAGATGAATATCTACAGAATGAACAACAACGGATACAGGCTTCATTTGGAAATGTCATGGAAGGAGAGTTTGGAGAGCTAACCTTGCAAATAGCGCAGCAGGCTGATGACTTTTATTTAAGTTTGCTCTCAACTTTAGATGGCGGAGTTCCAGCTAAGCAGTTAATGGAGATCCAGGAAAGATTACAGTATCTGCAGAAAAATAACTAGTTATTTTCGGGAAATTTTATAATAAGACGAAAAAACTACACCTTTCATGTAATAGGTTTACTATACATCATGAAAGGTGCTATTTTTTATTCATATAATAAAAAATGCATCTGTCTTTGCATTGATCTGCAAAAAAATGTACAGTAAATATATTGTTGACAAGGTCAACTAAACAAGCTATTATAATTGTTGAAAGAGTCCACTAAAAAGGAGGGCTGTAATGAAGGTAAATGATAAGATCATAGCAGACATAAGGGGATTCAATCGATTTTACACTACTATGCTTGGTGTATTAGATCGACATGTATTGGATACCGGATATTCTTTAACAGAGGCACGGGTAATTATAGAAATCGGCATGATGGAGCAGTGTATAGCAAACAATTTGGTGGATATCTTGAAAATTGATCGCAGCTATATGAGTAGAATAATTTCCAAGCTTTGCAAAGATGGATTGCTTATAAAAGAAAGTTCTACTTTGGATAACAGAACTAGCCTTATTCGTTTGACCTCAAAAGGAACTGCGCTATATAATCAGCTGAATGAAAGATCTGATGAACAAATCGTGAAAGTAGTGCAAGGATTATCACAAAAGGAAATTAAAGAAATACATACTTCCATGTTATTAATTCAGAAAAAATTGAAACGATTGGAGAAGATATAAAATGATACGATTTGAATGTGATTATACAGAAGGTGCTCATGAGCGAATTATGAAACGATTATTGGAAAGCAATGAAGAACAGACACCTGGTTATGGTCTGGATGAACACTGTGAAAAAGCCCGAGCTTATATTAGAAAAGCATGTCATGCAGAGAAGGCAGATATACACTTTTTAGTCGGGGGGACACAGACCAATACTACTATTATTGCTTCAATCTTACGCCCACATCAAGGCGCAGTTGCTGCAACTACTGGACATATCGCAGTACATGAAACGGGAGCGATTGAAGCTACCGGTCATAAAGTGCTTACTTTGCCGAGTGATGATGGAAAAATTCAGGCAGAGCAGGTAAAAAAATTATATGATGCTCACTGGAATGATGCCAGCCATGAGCATATGGTACAGCCTGGCCTGGTTTACATTTCTCACCCTACCGAGAATGGGACCACTTATAGCAAAGCCGAATTGGAAGCATTAAGTGAAGTCTGCCGGGAATGTAGCTTGCCACTGGTGTTGGATGGTGCCAGATTAGGATATGGTCTGGCTGCCCAAGATAGTGATTTGTCTTTGGCAGATATTGCAAGGCTATGTGATGTGTTTTATATCGGGGGAACGAAAGTTGGAGCATTGTTTGGGGAAGCAGTAGTAATTATAAATGATGCTTTGAAAAAAGATTTCCGGTATTTTATCAAGCAAAATGGGGGAATGCTGGCTAAGGGTAGATTATTGGGGATTCAGTTTGAAACCTTGTTTGAAGATGGCTTATACTATGAAATTTCTAAGCACGCTGTAGACATGGCGATGATGATTCAAAGAGCATTTGCGGAAAAGGGATTTTCTTTTCTATATAACTCTACGACAAATCAGCAGTTCCCAATTTTGCCGGATACTGTGTTGCTGGAATTGGGCAAAAAGTATTCGTATTCTATGTGGGAAAAAGTTGATGGTACACACAGTGCTGTGAGATTTTGTACGAGTTGGGCTACAAAGAAAGAAAATGTTGAAATGCTGATAAAGGATATTGGGGTAATATCATAAAGATATAGAGAAAGAATTTCAGGAATTGGTGCCACGTTTATAAAAGTAACATAAACTCCTGCTAGTTATGTATTATTGCTAGCAGGAGTTTTATTTGTAATGGCAGAACTCTTGTATTTAAGTAATTAGCATACTGGAGGAATGACTTGATGATGGAGCTAACAAATGAGTTAAAGGCTTACGCCGTACAACTAGGTGCTGACTTAGTTGGAATTGCTGATCTGGAAAGATTGAAAGGTATAGAAACCATTCCTGATAGCTTGCTAAATCCATTTTCAAGAGCCATCGTAATCGCTCATCAATTGTCTCCTGAAGTTTTTGAGCAAATTAAAGATGAACCGACGCCCCTTTATTCTCATCAATATGCTGCAGTGAACCAACTACTTGATCACATGAATCTGCTTTTACAAAGTAAAATTCTTAAAATGGGTTATAAAGCTTTAGCTATACCTGCATCTCAAACGTTAGATAGGGAAAGATGGATGGGACATATTTCGACTAAAGCTGTTGCCAAAGCCGCAGGATTGGGATGGCAAGGCAAGAGCTTGTTGTTGGTAACTCCTCAATATGGTTCACGTGTGAGAATTGCGTGCGTATTAACCAATGCTCCACTTGCGCCAGACCCCCTCTTGGCTAATCGTTGTGGAAGTTGCACACGTTGCAAAGAAGCTTGCCCAGCGCAAGCGATATATGGAGCGTCCTGGGAAGACCGTCCAGACAAGCGGGAAGATGCGGTTGATTTAGGGAAATGTGTTGAGCATCTTAAAAATATAGCCCAAAAACAAGGGCGAGAAGCATACATTTGCGGTGTCTGTATCAAGGCGTGTCCTTGGGGGAAACGATGAGAAATAAATCAAGCCAATAAAAGCTATTGATAAAATAAGAATAAGAGACTTTGTATTGCATTTAAGGACAGCTCGTATTAACGGCTCTTTTAAATAATGGCGCAATAGCATTAAATATGTACTAAAAGTAGAGGCTGATACTAAAAAAAACGCCTCTTTTTAGTATGCAAAAAAAACTGTAAAAGAGTTATGAAGATTGTTCAATTTGTAACAAAGTATTCTTAATGACCATAATTTGTTTTTAAAGTTTAAAATATTCTAATAATTAAAAGTTGATGTTATTATTTACTCATAGCAAACGGTTACCAGAACTAATACATAATAATTAATAGCTGGAGGAGTAAATGATGCAAATTCCAATAAAGAAGACGATCGACAAAATTCCGGGCGGTATGATGGTTGTTCCACTTTTTATAGGGGTATTAGTTAATACATTTTTTCCGCAATTTTTAAAAATAGGTGGTTATACAACCGGGTTATTCGGACCAGGCGCTGCCACACCAATTCTGGCGTGCTTCATGTTTCTAATTGGTTCACAAATTAATTTCAAATTGGCACCAGTTGCCTTAAAAAAAGGTGCACTATTAATTGTAGGAAAATTTGTAGTAGGTGCGGGCTTAGGTATATTTGTCGGGAAAGTGTTTGGACCTGCCGGAGTATTGGGTTTATCACCGTTAGCGGTTCTTTCCGCTTTGACAAATTGTAACGGCGGATTATATGCATCTCTTGCTTCACAATATGGTGATGAAACAGACGTAGGTGCTTATGCCCTATTGTCTTTAAAAGATGGCCCGTTTTTTACATTAGTTGCATTAGGAGCATCAGGACTGGCTCATATTCCTGTTGAGGCTCTTATCGCAGTATTAGTTCCAATCATAATCGGCATGATTTTAGGAAATCTGGATTCTGATATGAGAGCTTTTCTGGGGAGTAGTAAACTGTTATTAATTCCCTTTTTCTCTTTCCCGTTAGGTGCCGCAATGAATCTTGACACGATTGTAAAAGCTGGTGGTCCTGGTATATTATTAGGAGTAATAACCGCCTTTACAGGAATCGGAGCGTATATATTGCTGAAATTATTTAAAGAAGAACCTATAATTGGGTTGGCAACAGGCTCAACTGCAGGTAATGCTGTAGCGACGCCCATCGCCGTTGCCGCGGCAGATCCAACGTTAGCTCTGGTAGCAACAATCGCCACAGCGCAGGTGGCCGCAGCATGCGTAGTATCAGCCGTTGTTTGTCCATTTGTTGTTTCTTTTGTGTTTAAAACACTTAGAAATAACAAAATGAAAAAGGTAAATAAGGAAACAATTGCAGCGTAGAATAGTGTAAATAAGCTTATAAAAGAATAGAAAAGCCATCGGTAACTCCCAAAAAGGCAAGTATGTAGTATACCAATAAGGAGTTTAAAATCGATGGCCTATTTTTATTCTACATTGAAAATGTTATTATAGAGGAACGAACTAGTATTATTTTTAAGCCGTCCCTATTTTAATGATTAAACTCGAATTTTGAACAGGTTAAGATTGAGGTGATGAACATGAAGAAAGCAATGAAGCTGCAAACCAAGCTTACCATATTGGTAATTATAGTTGTTTTTGTTTCTATAGCTATCATTATTACTTTCGTTGCCTCGTGGATGACTGGAAATATTGAAAGCAAGGCTAGAACTAATATTATGAATGTAGCTGAGATGGTAGCACATTCTCGAGAAATTGTGGATGCGTTGGAGGCTAAGGACCCCAATCGACAAATTGAACCTTATGTTAATTTGCAACTTAAAAACGTAGATCAGGTTACGTATATCATTGTAGCGGATATAGAAGGAACCAGATATTCTCACCCCGATCCTGAAATGCTAGGCAAGAAGTTTGTGGGAGGAGATGAGTATAGAGTAGTTCATAACGGAGAAACGTATATTTCAGAGGCTACGGGGACTCTTGGGAGTGCTTTAAGAGCTTTTACACCAATCTATGATTTGGAAAATAAGAAACAGATCGGTTTTGTTTCGGTAGGTACACTTACCCACAGTATTGAAATAGCTAAGCATACGGCTATGATATATATCATTTTACTCGGTTTTGGTGGGCTTGTGGTAGGCATAATCGGGGCATTTTTATTAGCTAATAATATAAAAAATACTTTGCTGGGACTTGAGCCTGAGGAAATAGCCAAGCTTTATAATGAAAAAATGGGGATTCTTTATGCCATCCGCGAAGGGTTGATCGCTATTGATCATAAAGGTAGAATTACTCTTATTAATGATTCGGCTTTAAGTATATTACAACTGGAAGACAGATTTACTAAAGAGTACGTTATCGGGAGAAATATTGGCGAAATTATTCCCAATACTCGTATGATCAATATCTTAGAAACAGGGGAATCGGAGTTTGAAAAAGAACAGAGGATAAATAATACCATTATCATGACCAATCGAATTCCTATAATGAACCGAGGGAAAGTGGTAGGGGCTATTGCTAGTTTTAGAGATAAAACTGAGGTAACCAGAATGGCGGAAGAACTCACCGGTGTAAAAAAGCTGGCCTGGTCCTTAAGAGCGCAAAACCATGAATTTATGAATAAGCTTCATACCATTGGAGGGCTTATCCAACTAGAGGAATATAACGAAGCACTACAGTTTATATCAGATGTCGCAACAGCACGAAATAATATAAGCGAGATTTTAACGAGTAATATAAAAGATCCATCTTTGTCAGCGCTATTGTTGGCCAAGTATAATAAAGCTGAGGAGTGTAGAGTTAAGTTAAAAATAGACGATAATTCCAAACTTAGAAAGTTACCAGAAACTATGACTTCTGAAGAGATTGTTTCCGTTATGGGAAACTTAATTGAAAATTCCCTAGATGAAGTAAAAAATGACGGAACTGGATTTATATATATAAAAATTATTGAAGATGGGCACTTTTTAAATATAAAAATGAAGGATAATGGCGGCGGAATTCCGCTAGAACATCGAGGGAAAGTATATGAACAAGGATTTTCCACCAAGGAAGGACAGCGCGGTCATGGTATGCACATTGTGAAGAAAATAATAGATGAAGCCAATGGTATAATAGATTTTGAGGTGGATGAAGGTGTTTTTTGGAATATCACGATACCAATGACGAGGAGTGCTAAACTTGATTAAAGTAATGATTGTTGAAGATGATCCTATGGTCATAGAAATAAATTCTAAGTTTTTAAAAAGAGTAGAAGGCTTTACTTTACTTAAAGCCGTTTCTAATCTTGAGGATGCCAAAAAAATTATACTTCTTGGAAAACCGGACTTAATATTGCTTGATGTATATCTCCCTAAAGAAAATGGCATCGATTTTTTGAAATGGATAAGGGCTCAGGAAATAAAGATAGATGTTATTTTAATCACCGCAGATAAGTCGATTGAAAGAATTCAGGAAGCCTTTCGCTATGGAGTCGTAAATTACCTGATAAAGCCTTTTAGCTTTGAAAAATTTAAAGAAGCACTTCTGCAATTTAAGGATCGATATTATACATTTAAAACCAATGTAGTGTTTGAGCAAAAGGACTTAGATAAACTGATGGCAAATTCAGGTGCTTCGCAAAATGAAGATGAATTTGCAAAGGGGTTTAATAAATATACCTATAAAAGTATTTGGGATGAGATAGAAAAAAGTAGTCTAAATGAGTTTACCGCAGAAGATCTAGCTGAAAAATTAGGCATAGCCAGAGTGACGGTTAGAAGATATCTTGAATATATGGAGAAAGAAAATAAGATAGATAAGTCCATAGAATATGGTAAAGTTGGCAGACCACAACATAAGTATCATAAAATATAAAGTGAGTCAGGGGACGGTTGATTCTACATCTCTTGATTCTACAAAATCTTTTCAGCACTCGATAATTTAGCAGGTAAAAGTATTTGAGATAGAGAATGAATAACCATACTTTCTTTAACAGCATAAGAAAGTATGGTTATTCATTCAATAAGAGTAACTATGTGGTTAACGATGTAAAAAAATCATTAGAGGAGTGCATTTTGTGCGTAGATTAAGCCTTTTAGTAATGGTCATCGCTATTTTACTAATTTGTATGCCAGGAAAGTCATATGCAAATGATCGTAACCTTGAACTGGATTGGGACTATTTGACGCCTGTACACTTCAATGGACGCTATATTGATACGGTATCCCTACATACACTTGAGAAGATTTCCCAAAATAATAATAGGTCGGTCTATCGAGGCATTACAGTTACTCGGCCATATGGGTATATATTTTATAATGAGCAGATGGAAGCCAGTTCCGCAGTTGGCATGGGGCCGATTTACATGATTCGCAATGAAGTAAAATTTTCTGGCAAGCTATATGGAGCATTTGATATGAGTGGTGGAGTCATGATATATGACCAAACCTTTCCGACAGAAGGAAGAAATTATGATTTTATGTGGCGGATGGGGCCACGCCTCATTTATAAAGCCAGCAGAAATTCTTCAGTAAATATAGGATTTACTTGCATGCATGTTTCTGATGGTCTAAAAACTCATAACCCTAGTTATAATGCCCGAGGAATTTCATTGGGAGTTATGACAGATTTTTAAAAAACTTTTCAATACTTGATCATTGAGCAGGAGCATTTATTCATTTAATGGTAGTAACTATGTGGTTGACGATATAAAAAACGTATCAGAGGAGTGTCGTTGTATGCGTAGATTAATTTGTTTAGTAATTATTATTAATATTTTTCTGATTTTCATACCAGGAAAGTCCTATGCGGCCGATCCTAAAATTGAACTGGACTGGGATTATTTTAATCCTGTACGCTTTCCAAACCGCTATATTGATACGGTATCACTACATGTACTTGAGAAAATCTCCCAAGAAAATAATAGGTCTGTATACAGAGGCATTACAGTTACTCGGCCATATGGGTATATTATTGATAATAATCAACAGTCTGAAGATAGTTCAGCAGTCGGTATCGGGCCTGTTTATATGGTGCGCAATGAAAGAAAACTTTCTGGTAAGCTATATGAAGCATTCGATATGAGCGGTGGGTTTATTCTATATGACAAAGCATTTCCGTATGGAGGAAGAGGTTATGATTTTATGTGGCGGATGGGGCCTCGCCTCAATTATAAGATCAGCGAAAACTCTTCAATAAATGTGGGATGTACTTTCATGCATGTCTCCAATGGTATTAAAGCTCGTAATCCTGGCTATAACGGTGCAGGCATTTCAATGGGTGTTATGACAATTTTTTAAATCCCACCTATGCTACAGCAGGATATATAAATAATAAAAAATAAATTAAGATCAGATTTCCACCTACAAAGCCACTGCAAATCACAGCAATATTTTCATTCATTTCAGGTACAAAACGTTAGCTTTGCTAGGTAATGTTAGTATGTAGTTATTATCAGTAATAGGTAGATGTAAGCAAGGGATTTAAGGAGATGTAAGTTATGAATAAAGTAACAATCTTAGAAGTAGAGTTTGAGGATCATACAGGAGGCAAAAGAATTATTTATCCAGTAATAGTCAGTGATGAAAGGGAGATGATTTTAATTGATTGTGGCTATCCTGCTTTCCTGTCTGTAATTCAAGCTGCCGCGCAGGCAAAAAGTATTGATATTAGCCATTTAACAAAAATAATCATAACCCACCATGATTTTGACCACATGGGTGCTTTAGCAGAATTTAAAAGAATATATCCGCATATTGAGATTATGGCATCCATTGATGATGAAAAATATATCAGCGGTAAGGAAAAATCCTTACGGCTACAACAGTTAGAGTCTGCATATGATACCCTTACCGCGGAACAAAAGTCGATTTCTAAAAAAATGCAGCAGATTCTTGCATCAGTGGAAAAGGTTGAAGTGGATAAAAAATTGCAGGATAAGGATTGGTTTCCTTGCTGCGGCGGAGTGGAAATTGTTGCGACTCCAGGACACATGCCAGGGCATATCTCCGTTTATCTAAACGAGAGTAAAACCCTAATAACGGGAGATGTATTAGTACTAGAAAATGGTGAGTTAATTGGTGCAAATCCTCAATACACTTTGGATATGGCTACTGCCCAAAAATCAATTAAGAAGTTACTAAATTATCCAATAGATAGGCTGATATGCTACCACGGTGGCGTATACGAAAAGAATGTTAAAGAATCCTTGCAAAAATTCATCTAACGATACATCAATTATTTTTTTCTGTGAAATAGTAGAATAGTGCTACAACTGGCATACTTAGCCCTAAAATTGACGCAAACATCCAGCCACCATAAGCATACGCCCAACCGCCTAACGCCGATCCAATCGCTCCACCAATAAAGAAAACAGCCATGAATACTCCGTTTACGCGTCCACGCATTTCACTTCCTAGTGAATAAATAGCACGCTGACTGAGAACGAGATTGCCGGATACCGCCATATCTAATGTAACAGCTGAAACGACTAACATAGCTAAAGATATTGTTGAGGGATCTTCAAATAGATGAGTAAGTAAAAAAGATAGAACCGCAACTACAAGTGCCACACCTGTTAATGTTTTTGTCCATCCCTTATCGGCCAATCTTCCCGCAATGGGAGCTGCTATGGCGCCGGCCACACCAGCGAGGGCGAATAAGGCAATTCCTTGCTGTGATAAATGAAAATTACGGGCTAACCATAACGGTATTATTGTCCAGAAGAGACTAAAAGCACCAAATAAACAAGCTTGATATAAGGAACGGCGACGTAAAATAGCCTTTGTTTTAAAAAGTGACCACATGGAACTAAGCAATTCCCCATAATTCATGGTAGGTGAAGGTTTACGTTCAGGAAGAATTAAAGCCAATGATCCTGCTAATATTGCGGTAATGACGGCAGATAAAGTAAAGATTGCCCGCCATCCCCACAGATCAGTAATAAAGCTGGCTATAGGCCGGGCAAGCATGATTCCAAGTAGTAGTCCACTCATCACATTACCGACTACCTGACCTTGCCGTTCTTCTGTTACTAAATGGGTTGAATAGGGTACTAATATTTGAGCTGCCACTGAACCTAGTCCAATAAACATTGCTGCCACAAGAAAAAGTAGCCCATTATATGCCAAGGGTGCTGCAACTAATGCACAAATAACGACTGCTAATGATGATATAACTAATCGCCGGTTTTCAATGAGATCGCTAAGTGGAACAATAAATAATAATCCAAGAGCATAGCCAATCTGGGTCAGTGTTACGATTAATCCTGCGGACGCCAGAGGAAGATGAAGATCTGTACTGATAGGCCCAACTAAAGGCTGTACATAATAAAGATTTGCAACAATAACCCCACAGGAAATTGCTAAGAGAAATATAATCCAGTTTGGAACCTTTTTAGTTTTTGGTCGTACGTTATTCATATGACAATTCCTTCCCTAGTTCATTATAATGCGCGAGGAGTTTCATTGGGATTTGTGACAAATTTTAAAATCATACCTATGCTATGGCAGGATATGTAGATAGTAAAAAATGGATTAGATTCAAGCTGAAATGAGCGAAGCCAAAAAGCAGGGATGTTGTATGTGCTCCTAGTCCATAAGATACCAAAAGAACTACTATTCCTGCAATCATACGCCCTACCGGATGGGCGTATTTTTTTCGGTATAATCCAGGGCAAATGCTATACTTCATGCTGGGATTTCTATTTTATAAGGCACCTACAAAAAAAGAACAGCGATATATAGACAACTATAACATAGAATAGTTGTCCAAGATAAGACCTCCAAACCGGTCATAGCGTCACCCCCATTACCATTAGTTCTATAGGTATTTCGTTATCTAATGCTTCTTTCCCTTCATACAAGCCCAGTAAGCTCAAGTGAAGGCGATACTCTTAAAATAATGTAAGGGCGGAACTTATTGATGAATAGTTAGTTTATTGCATTTTAGATTGAATTATGGAGGGAAACATGAGTATAAAAAATCTTTTTTTTCACATTCATTACTGCAATTGTAGGCAATCTTATGAACCTGAAAGATTGCCAAGAAAAATTACCAGAACAATTCAACATCATGAACTTGCTTTTTTTACCGGAGGGAAGGGCGGTATTATAATTGAAAACAAAAGATATTCGGTTAAAGAAGGGATGCTATTCTATATTTGTCCGGATGTACTACATTCGATAGAGATAGATACGGAAGATATATGTTTTCGATCCGTACATTTTAGCTATGCCCACGTGAGTTTTAATGATAGTAAATGGGCTATTAGAGATGAAGTCAAAATGCTCCCATTGCACTTTGCACAAGAAATAAAGGATTATTATCATATTGATGATATATTTAAAAAGTTAGTTGACAGCTGGAATGCAAAACTACCAGGATATGAGTTTGTTACGAAGACTTTGCTTCAACAATTGCTAATTGCAATTTTTCAAAATATAAGAAAGCAAAATCAAAAGTACTCAACTTCCTTAAAAATGGAAAAAATTATTAAATACATGCATCAAAATATAAATAATAGAGTGACCTTGACTGAATTGTCAGAGCTGGTGCAGCTATCATCGCCTTATCTATCAAGGACCTTCAAAGAGACGACAGGATACTGTGTAATGGAGTTTTTTAATAAGATGAAAATTGATAAAGCCAAAGAACTTATTATCGAAGGTAATAAAAAAGTAAAAGATGTAGCACAAGTACTTGGATTTACTGATGAATTTTATTTTAGCAGGATATTTAAAAAAATAGAGGGGATAAGTCCCTCAGAATATTGCAGCAAAAATGTCCATGGAGTTTAATATAATGCATGGTATAAAGCCAATCCGTAAGTTAAAATATAGGATATTATTGTTCATTATTATTGTGAAATAATTGATGGATACCAGAAGGAAGGCTTAGAGTCATGCCGATGTGGAAAAGAAATTTAATCGTTTGCTGGTTTGGGATGTTTGTAACAAGTGTAGGAATGAGCCAAATTGCCCCAGTATTGCCGTTGTATATCGAACATCTTGGCGTTCATAGTACCGCTTTAATTGTACAATTCTCCGGTATTGCTTTTGGGATTACTTTTATCATTTCAGCTATTTTTTCACCAATATGGGGGCAGGCCGCTGATAAATTTGGTCGAAAACCAATGCTACTGAGGGCGAGCCTTGGTATGGCAGTCGTTATATTTAGTATTGGTTTTGCACAAAATGTATACCAATTGATAGGATTAAGATTATTGCTGGGCGTTATAACCGGTTATGGTACCGCTTGTACTACATTGATTGCCACTCAAACGGATAACGAACACGCAGGATGGGCTTTAGGTACACTTTCCACCGCATCGGTTGCAGGTTCTTTACTCGGACCGCTGATTGGTGGTTATATAGCAGAGAATTTTGGTTTGCAAAATGTATTTTTTATAACCGGTGTACTGTTACTGATTGCCTTCATTACCACTGCTGTATTTGTAAAGGAATCTTTTATTCGTCAAGATAAACAGGTACTTAGTACGAAGGAGATATGGAAAAAAATTCCGGATAGAAGTTTAATTATTGTAATGTTTGTGACCTCATTTGTATTAACCCTCGCATTATACTCTATCGAACCAATCGTAACCGTATATGTTAGTCAGTTATCTAGTAATACTAGTCATGTTGCAATGCTCGCTGGAGCGGCATTCTCAGCTTCAGGACTGGCAAGCATCATTGCGGCTCCGCGGCTAGGAAAAATCTCTGATAAGATTGGGGCGCAAAAGGTTATGTTAGCAGCACTGATCGTGGCAGGAATTATTTTTATCCCACAAGCCTTTGTAACGAATCCTTGGCAGTTAATGGCGCTGCGCTTTTTATTAGGATTAGCGACAGCAGGGTTGGTTCCTTCTGTGAATGTCTTAGTGAAGAGAATTACGCCAGATTCTCTTACCGGTAGAGTTTTTGGCTTTATCATATCAGCACAGTATTTAGGTGTATTTGGCGGTTCAATTTTAGGTGGGCAAGTGGCAGCTTTTTGGGGTATTAGATATGTATTCTTTATTACAAGCACATTGCT
>Ga0224527_1000396_pt1 | contig 29841 bp, 21 predicted proteins | sample CBST0metaG_FD_179882 | JGI IMG/M metagenome (GOLD analysis project Ga0224527, IMG submission 179882) | Peat soil microbial communities from Stordalen Mire, Sweden - C.B.S.T0 | ecosystem: Environmental > Terrestrial > Soil > Wetlands > Peat | place: Sweden: Norrbotten County, Stordalen Mire... | reverse complement strand
AACCCAATGAACAATCGAGCCTTTAAGTCCAGTTTGCCGCCTTTTTGCGCCAAAACTGGGCTGAAACGCCTGTTTTTCCCTCCATCTTTGCCGTACCGCTGCGGCAAGAATGGAGGTCTTCAGCTTCGGGGTTCAGCCGTCCTGGTTTTGTGCTCTGTGCTGCCAGATCTCAGCCTTCAGCTCAGGATCGGGATTCCGGCAATGCGCTGCTGCCACTCCGCGGGTCCGGTCTGGTGCACGCTGGTTCCCTTGGAATCGACTGCCACAGTCACCGGCATGTCCCGCACATCGAACTCATAGATGGCTTCCATGCCCAGGTCCGCGAAAGCCACCACGCGCGAGCCGTAGATTGCCTTGGAGACCAGGTAGGCCGCGCCGCCAACCGCCATCAGGTAGACCGCGCCGAATTCGCGGATGGCGTCAATGGCCGCAGGTCCGCGCTCAGCCTTGCCTACCATACCGAGCAGGCCCGTTTCGGCCAGCATCTGACGGGTGAACTTGTCCATGCGCGTGGCCGTCGTGGGACCTGCCGGGCCGACCACCTCTTCGCGCACCGGATCGACGGGACCAACGTAGTAAATGAAGCGCCCGCGGAAATCCACCGGCAGCTTCTCGCCCCGGCTGAGCATCTGGGTCATGCGCTGGTGAGCGGCGTCCCGGCCGGTGAGGAGCTTTCCGGTGAGAAGTAGCACTTCGCCCGGCTTCCAGGTGGCAGCTTCTTCGCGGGTCACGGTGTCCAGGTTGACGTGCCGGGCGGTTGAAACATCGTGGGTGAGCTTGGGCCAGTTCTTGAGGTCGGGCGGGTCAAGGAAGACGGGTCCCGAGCCGTCCAGCACGATGTGGGCGTGGCGGGTGGCGGCGCAGTTGGGAATCATGGCCACGGGAAGATTGGCGGCGTGGGTAGGATAGTCGCGCACTTTCACGTCGAGCACGGTGGTCAGGCCTCCGAGTCCCTGCGCGCCGATGCCCAGACGGTTCACCTTGTCGTAGAGCTCGAGGCGCAGTTCTTCTGCGCGGTTTTTGGGACCGCGGGCGATCAGTTCCTGAATGTCGATGGGGTCCATGAGCGACTCCTTGGCCAGCAGCATCGCTTTCTCTGCCGTGCCGCCAATGCCGATACCCAGCATTCCCGGCGGACACCAACCGGCGCCCATGGTGGGAACGGTCTTCAGCACCCACTCGACAATGGAGTCGGAAGGGTTGAGCATGATGAACTTGGCCTTGGCTTCAGACCCGCCGCCCTTGGCCGCGACCGTCACTTCGACCGTTGCGCCGCGCACCAACTCGACGCTGACGCAGGCCGGGGTGTTGTCCTTGGTGTTGGTTCGCTTGCCGGCAGGATCGGCCAGGATGGAGCCGCGGAGCTTGTTGTCGGGGTCCAGATAGGCGCGGCGAACGCCCTCGTCCACCATTTGCTGCAGGTCGAGCGCAGGAGCGCCATCGACGCCATCGAAATGCACGTCCAGGCCGACCTTGAGGAAGGCAGTAACGATGCCGGTGTCCTGGCAGATGGGGCGGTGACCCTCGGCGCACATGCGGCTGTTGATGAGGATTTGCGCAATGGCGTCGCGGGCGGCAGGGGACTCTTCCCGTTCGTAGGCCTTGGCCAGGCTGGTGATGTAGTCCACCGGGTGGTAGTAGCTGATGTACTGGAGCGCGGCGGCAACGCTCGTGATGAAATCTTCCTGGCGGATGACGGTCATGGGGAAGGCTCCTTTGGCCCTTCCAGAGTAACGGAATCGGCGGAGAACTGGCAGGGCAGGAGATGCGACAGGCATTCTCACTTTTGAAAAGAGATTTGAAGCGGCTGGAATTCGCGGCGTCCCATGCCTCACAATGAACGGGAAGAACAGGACGCCGGATAGGACGGTTGATACAGGGGATGGAGATTCGGCCGCGCGGTTATTCCTCGCGCGCCTGGATGCTGAGGTAGCGCTCGTAGCCGATTTCCCTGATCTGGTTCACTTGCGCTTCCAGCCAGTCGGCGTGCTCTTCCTCGTCCTTCAGATTGGCGGTGAAGAGGTCGGCGCTGCTGTTGTCCGCCTCGTCCCGTGAGAGTTTCACGGCCAGATTGTAGGCCTTGATCGCGTCGAGTTCCAAGGCAAGGTCATTCTGCAACTGCTCCTTCACTGTCTTGCCGATCTTGATTTGGGTGGGCCCGGTCATATTCGGGGTCCCGTCCAGGAAGAGAATGTGCTCGATCAGTTTCTCGGCATGTTTCATCTCTGAGATCGACTGCATCCTCAGGTATCTGGCAAGCTTGTCGTACTTCCAGTTCTCGCACATCTCGGCATGAATAAAATACTGGCTGACCGCGGTGAGCTCTTCCTGCAGAGCCTGATTGAGCGCGGCAATGACCTTCGGGTTTCCCTTCATAGCGTCGAATCCTCCGGGGGGATTAAGGGTTTGTGGGGACAATCCCTTGTCTTGCCGAGAAGTATAGTCGCGCGCCTGGCCAAATGTGAACGAGTTTGAGGCAGAGGAGGGTCAAAGGCTCGGCTGTCCCGGGTCTCAGAATCGAGGCCCGGAACAGCCGGTTGAACAGATCAGAGCTTTACCAGCCCGGAAGGCGGGCGGTCGGCAGGAGCAGAGGCCCATTCCTTGTTGGGAGTGCTTCCCATGCGGAAGCGCAGCTCGCCGCCGGCGAGAATGTCGGCGTGGGTGAACCAGGAGCGGTTCAGTTCCTTGCCGTTTAACTGCGCGCGCTGGATATAGACGTTTTCGGGCGAGTTGTTCTCGGCAACGATCTCGAATTTGGCATGGGTGATTGGGTTGTGCAGCGTAGCGTGGTGCACCAGCGGGCTGCCGATGACATAGACGCCCGTCGCGGCGTTGACCGGATAAAAGCCCAGCGCTGCGAAGACGTACCAACTGGATAGCTGGCCGCAATCATCGTTGCCGGGAATGCCGGCCGGGGTGTTGTTGTAAAGAGCCGCCACCTTCCGCACCCAGTGCTGCGTCTTCCAGGCCGCGCCGGCAAAGGGATAGAGGTAGGGGATGTGATTGCTCGGCTCATTGCCCTGCGCGTCCTGGCCCACCATGCCAGTAATGTCGGGACGGGAGTTGTAGACGAAGGAAGGAGCGGTGAAGAGGGCGTCGAGTTTGGCGATGAATGGCTCGTCGCCGCCCATCAGATCGATGAGGCCCTTCACATCGTGCGGCACGGCGAAGCTGGCCTGCCACGCATCGGTCTCGACGAACTCGTCGTACTCCTCGTTGGGACGGAAAGGATCGCGCCACTTGCCGTCTTTGGTCTTGCCGCGCATGAAGCCGGTGGTCGGGTCATAGACGTTTTTGTAGTTCTGGCCCAGCTTGTAGAACATCGCAGCGTCGTCCTGCTTGCCGAGGATTTCGGCGATGGCGCCCGCGGACCAGTAGTCATAAGCGAGATCGAGGGTGCAGGAGACGGCTCCATCGTCGTGCAGGTCGAAGGGCGCATAGCCGTATTGGCGGAACATCTCCTGCAATTGCCGGTTTTCCCGGGCCGTGGCGCCAACCATGGCCGTGTCGCGCACGGCGGCGTAGGCGGCCTGGAGATCGAAGTCACAGAACCCGCGCACGTAGGCGCCGAGGATCATGCCGGCGGCGTGGAAGCCGGTCATGCTCCAGGTTTCATTGCCCCACAAGGGCCACATCGGCAGGGCGTGCTGGCCAAGTTCCGTGTAGTCGGCCAACAAAGTGCGGACAATGTCCGAGGTGCGATGGGGCTGCGTCAGCATGATGAAAGGGAATTCGCCGCGATAGATGTCCCAGATGGAGAGGGTGGTGTACTTGGTGAAGCCGGGGTTGGAGTGGTTCTTGCGATCCTGGCCGCGGTAGGTTCCGTCCACATCGTTAAAGGTGGCGGGAGCAGTGAGGCCGTGGTAAGCGCCGGTATAGAAGGTCTGGTTGAGCGCCTGGTCGGGAAGATCGGCCTCGATCACCGCCAAGGCCTTGTTCCACTCCTGCTCGTTCTGGCGGACAGCGGCGTCGAAATCCCACTGCGGAATTTCGGCGGCGAGGTTCTTGACTGCGCCCTCAATGCTGGTGCAGGAGAGACCGACGCGCATCACCAAGGGTTCCGCGGCCGGCGCATGGGTGAAGATGACCTTGACTTCCTTGCCCGAGAGCTTGTCTCCGGCAGAGGCAGAGGTGATTTTCCCGTCCACGTTGACCTGGATGGAAGAGGCCGGATGGGAGAACTCCAGGACGAAGTAGACCTGTTTGTCGTCGGCCCATCCGTGAGTGGCGCGAATCCCGCTGATGCGAGTAGCGCTTTCGAAGGTCAGTTCCGCATGGTAAACCTTGCAGCCAAGGCCGTGGACCAGATCGACAATGACGCCTTGGTGAATCTTCTCCGGCAGGGAGGGGAAGCTGTAGCGATGCATTCCGCAGCGCGTGGTGGCGGTCAATTCGGCCTGCACGTCGGGCGTTTGCAGGTGCACAGCGTAATAGCCGGCGCGGACCACTTCCCGCTCATGCGTGAAGAAAGAGCGGTAGCCCGACTCCGCTGCGCCAAAGACCCATCCGGAGTTCTGCCCCAGAGCGCCAATCTGCATCTCGGCCAGATCTTCGGGAGTGCCGGCGTCCCAGGCCCAGTTGCGGCCTTCCACCAGCGGCATCACCAGAATGTCGCCAAGGTCGGAGCCGCCCGTGCCCTGGACGTGGGTGTGGCTGAAGCCCTGGATCACGTTGTCCGGGTAGTGATAGCCGGAGCAGTGCTCCCACCCGTAGTAGTCGCCGCGCGCGTTCCACTTGGGCTCTGGTGGGCCGCTTGAGTCCGGGCTCAGTTGCACCAGGCCGAAGGGCGCCGCGGCTCCGGGGAACATGTGCCCCCGCCAACCGGTGCCAATGACCGGACGGGCGCCGGAGACGGTTCCCTGGCCGGGCTTGTTGTGAGCCGCGATGGCGTCTTGCGCGGCTGTATTGGTGGTTTCGCCTTTACCGGTGACGGGCAACGCAGTGCTCGCCGCCGCTGCCGCACACACTCTCAAAAAGTCGCGCCTGCGCAACTTCGACAACTCTTGATTCATGTCTTATGCACCCCAAGGTCAGGGAAAATTATAGTTCCCTAACCTTGAGGAACCCGTGGCGGCGCTTACTCCCCTCAATTTCCGATTGTGGACTCTCGACGAGCAATGATCTGAAAAGGGGGGCGGGGAAGCGCCCAATCAGGTCTACCTACTCTTCGCGCACCTGGATACTCAAGTAGCGCTCATAGCCAATTTCCTTGATCTGGCTCAGTTGCGCTTCCAGCCAGTCAATATGCTCTTCCTCGTCGCGCAGATTCGCGGTGAATAGATCGGCGCTTCCGTTGTCTCCTTCGGAGCGGGCCAGTTTGACCGCGTCATTGTAGGACTTGATCGCTTCGAGTTCAGACTTCAGGTCGTTGTGGAACTGCTCCTTGACCGTCTTGCCGACCTTGATTTGTGAAGGTCCGGTCATGTTCGGAGTCCCTTCAAGGAAGAGGATGTGCTCGATCAGTCTTTCCGCATGTTTCATTTCGACAATCGACAGCTTCTTCAGACGGCTGGAAAGATTGTCGTATTTCCAGTTCTGGCACATTTCGGCGTGAATGAAGTACTGGCTGAGCGCGGTGAACTCTTCCTGTAGATTCTTGTTGAGCGCGGCAATGACCTGTTCGCTTCCCTGCATGATGACAAATCCTCCAAAAAGATCTCTAGCTGAAATTTATCGCTGGCTGGGGACTACTGACTGGTCAGTGTTGCTCTGTAAATTGCGACACAGTGCGTCACGCTGAGTCATGAAGAAGATTCTGCTTGCACTGGCTCTCATCTTCTGCTTCGCAGCACCCTATGCGGCGCAGGCGCAGGTGATCGTGGTCGAACATGGCCATCACCATCATCATCACCACCATCGTCACCACTATCCCCGTCTCAACCAGTGATCAGTTGAGAACCCCGCTGCTCCAGCCTTGCCGCTGTTTCTACCCCGAGACGCGTCAAGGATGGGGCATCCCTATTGCCGATTGGCTGGCTTGCCTTCGGGATGCGTCTACTCAGGTTTCGCTGTAGAGCGCCCGGCCTTTGTAGTCGGGACAGGAACAAACAGAAGAAGCGTGGGCTACCCGGCCTTTCAAGAGCATTGGAAATAGGCATCTTGGAGGAAGGAGCTGTGAAAGTCGGCCTGTTCTTCCTTTTTGTTGCATTCGGTATTTCAGCCGCAGGGCAGAGCGGAAGTGGCAGCACTGGCCCGGCTTCACAAGGTATACACACTGACCAGGCCGAGTCCTACCCAGACTTGAGCCAGGAGCCAGACGATCTTCGACAGGAACTCGATGCGGACGCAATTGCTCTTGCGAAGATACCGTCGGACCCGATCCTCAAACCAGATCCATTTCGAGTGTTCATTGAGCCATTTGAAAAGTGGACGGATCGAATCAATCAATCGGCCCACCTGAAGATCGGTGAAACCTACACATTTGTCAGCCAGTATGCCACGGAAACACCCGGTGGCGTCCGACACCAGCAAGCCAGCGGACGGGCAGACCTTACAGGCGCCTTGAAGGTGTATCAGCATGGCAGCACCGCGGGCACGCTCAGCCTCCTGGTCCGCTCTGGAACCAATATCGGCATCAGTGAACAGTTCGATCTCAGCCAAAGTCTTGGTTCTGGGCTAGCCCTCAACTCCCTGCAGGGAGGCATCCCGCAACAGCCGATCATGGTGAATATCCTCTATTGGCGACAGGATCTTCTTCATAAGAGGGTGTCTCTGTATATCGGAAAAATTCACCCCAACGAATACATCAGCCTGAGTATGTTCAATAACGACGAGACCGCGCAGTTTCTCAATGGAAGCAGCGATGGAAATCTGACATTTGCATCCGATGGAGCATATGCGGGCGGAGCCGCTCTGGAGTACCAGGCAACACGGCACATTTACATTCACGCCCTGACCGTCGACACCGAAGGCGCTCCTCAAGGGAACTTGAAGACACTCGCAGATCGAAAGTATATGGAGTCCATTGAAGCCGGTTGGTTCTCTGGCTCGCCGGGCAAGCAATTCAGAGATTACCGCATCAACTTCTGGCGGGACGACACACGGTCGCTGGGTAGCGGAGTGGGCGGCGGCATTGGCTTTGAGAAAGAACTGCGCAGTGGATGGACGCCGTTTGGCCGGCTCGGGTTTGCCTCGAATAAAGGAACTTCAATCAAGCAGGTTGAAGAGCTGGGACTTGATCAGGTCAAGCCCTTTGCACGGCGCGGGGATATGTTCGGCATTTCCCTCAGCCACTCGGAGCCAACCGCTGGAGCCAGACACCACGAAAGCGTGTTGGAAACCTTCTATCGACTCCGCTTGACGAAGAGCGTGGATCTGGGGCCGGATTTGGAAATCTCAAATCATCCAACCTATGCAACCAAGGCTTATACGACCGTTCTGCTTGGCATGAGAATGCGGGTCATCTTCTAAATAGAAGAGCCTTCAAGAGAACGAAGGTGAGCCGCCCGCCTCACCTTGTGTTTGAAGAGATCTCTGGTAGACAAAGTCGCGCTTCCGGCGTACCTTGGCCCGAGGCATCCAAAAGACAGAGTCCCGGAGTGAAGATGACCACTCGAAGACGCTCCATCTGGAGCCAACAAGCCATCCTTTTGATCTGCGTTCTGGCTGCGTTGAGCGGCTGCCGCATGGGCGTGGGCAGCGCCAAAGGCGCGGTCAGGGAAGTCGCGGTGCTGGGAACAGGCGCGCATACCTACAAAACCGCCTTCCCCATCTCAGAAAATCCACTCAGCGAGGGCGGAAAATGGGTCGAAGGACACACCGCAGGAGCGAGTCTCTGGGGAAACGTCCAAACCGCCTCGGGCTTTGCGTACGGCGTCGATGAGCCCACGAAATTCGGCGATCCGACGGCAATCCTCACCGGCGCATGGGGACCTGAACAGACCGTCACGGCTACAGTCAAGATCCAGAAGACACCGACGCACGGTTGCTGCCATGAAGTCGAACTGCGGCTGAGAACGACCATCTCTTCCAACAGCATTACGGGATACGAAGCCTATTGCAGCGTCATGCCCGACATGCCGTATTGCCACATCGCGCGTTGGAATGGCCCCAATGGCAGCTACTGGAATTTCGAGACGGGGAGCAGCGAGACATACCTCAAAGACGGCGATGTCATCAAGGCGACCGCGACCGGCGCGCATCCAACGGTGATCACTCTCTACAAGAACGGCACGCCGATTCTGCAGGCCACCGACACGGGAGCTGCCGGAGGTGGAAATGCTGCGTTCGGCCCCTGGACTTCCAGCAATCCAGGCGTAGGTTTCTACGACGATCACGACAGCAATTGGAAGGATTTTGGCTTCTCGTCGTTCACCGCGAGCGATTAGTCCAGCGCCCAGCCGCTGAAGCTGACTAGCAGCCGGCGGCGGGCTGAATGCAAGCCTCAACGACGTGGAAGTTGACCTGGACTTCGACGCGGGAGCCGAGACGGTTGACGATCGAAACCAGGCGATCCAGCGTGAATCTGCCGAGATCGGCGTTGCGTATGCGGGAGAAATCGGCCGCGGCGATGCGTGTTTGAGCGTGCGCGGCGCGAACGGTCAATTGCTTGCGGTCCAGGGTCCGGATGATTTCGGCGGCGAGAATGGCTTTCAACTGCTCGACGTCGGGGCTGGCATGGCCCAGGTCGCGGAAGACATTGCCGCCGCCGCGGACGATCTCAATCTCTTCGGGTTTCATCCGAGCATCTCCTTCAGCTTTTGCGCCTTCGATGAGGGGTCGAGGTGGTGGTGGCGGCGCAGAGACGAAATGCAGATACTTCGACTCCCTTCGCTTCGCTCCGGTCGCTCAGGATGACAAATCTATGAGGGGTTCGTGGTTTCCCATCCTTCCCACAAAAAGCGCGGGAAGGATGGGGCACCAGTTTTCGTGATCGAGAGGCGGCGAGGTAAGGGAGGGTAGGTCAGCCGCCAAGTTTAACGATGGGCGAAATCAGGCGAATGTTGGTGAACTTAAATGGTTGAAGTCACGCACGCCCTGGCCTAAGTACCTCGCGTCTGAAAATGCTCCTTAATTCTCTGCGCTCATCGCCTGTTAGGTCTCTTGTGAGCAGGGTTCGGCTGATTCCGAGTAGCCGCCCATCATATTCTTGCGGAACTCCACTTGAAGTAGAGAGAACGGTGCTCAAGCGCTGAATATCCTCGTTGCCAGCAGTAGCCAATGTACGTCGTACCGCCTCTTCAAATGTTTGTACATGCGTATTCTCAACTGCGGCGTTTTGTGCGCCAGTTTCAGGCGTTGCTGCGAGTTCGACTTGTGTCAATGTAGCGGCTACGATGGGGGAGGCGGGATCAGGAACAACGATGGGTGGAGTTTGTGTCAACACCTTGAGAAACCTGGCCACATCGGCCTTGGAAATCTCGTGGACCGTATCCGCTTCTTGCCGGAGCAACGGAGACTGTGAGATACGGCTAGGCTCCAGGCCAACTAGGTGAACACGAACCCCAAAGCTTTGAGCGATTTGCACCGCGATGCGCACGTCGCTGTCGCCAGCTATCACGGTTGCATTACAAATTGACTGATTCCGTGCCAAGTCTATTAAGTCCGTTACAAGAAGGGAGTCTACTTCTTTTTGCTCACCAACATTGTTGATCGACCCAAGCCTGAGTTTGACATCTTGCATGTTTGCAATCGCCAAGTGATCAATGGTCGGGCCATTTCTAGCCCCGTCATACCAGTAAACGCGAAGAAGCTCGACGCCGGGACTCTCGCTGAGTGCCAAAAACTTCAATTGCTTGATGATTTCGGCCTCGTCTAATTTGAGTTCTGTTCGCTTGGAATTCCTCCCGATTAGCGATACGGAGCCTTGGGCAAAAACATACCCAGCGTCTACAAAAATGGCGTGACGTTTCATGAAGAGGTCCTCTAAAAATAGTAAGGGACCCCCGCAGGGGTCCCTAGATAGTCCTGCGAGCACGATAAACATAGGCGCTCACAGGAGCCCTTACAATAGCACAAGTTTGATTTTGAATCAAATCCGTCTGCTCCATCTTGAAAATTCAATATTGAATTGAGCCTTGACCGAACTTTCTGCCTTGATCCTCAACCAGTACGCTACGTTATTGGGGCATACCCCAATTTCCTTGTGTGATCCGGAATGACGGAGGGGTATCCCAGCGTTTCGCCGGGTTGCCGCTAGGGGGCGTGGGGGGCTCTAGGCTCTCAGGTAGTGCGTCAGCAGGGAGTGGAGCGCAAACGACACTCCCAAGGGTCTCTTTGCCCTAAAATTACCCTTCAAGTTTACTGAGTGATTACTATGCGATCATTAAGCTATTGATTCTATTGGTGTCCACGACTGAATTTGAACCCGTGTTGTCGCCGTAAAGGGACTGGTTGCGCAGGGCCTTCATGCCTGCACGCTCGATTCCGATTTCCCGGGGCTTTTCCTCAGGTATGTGGGATTTCAACCGCCGATTGGGTGGGATGGCGGGATGGGCGGACGGCTAGAATCGAAGATGCCATGGCTGAATTCACACATTTGCATTTGCATACGGAGTACTCGCTGCTGGACGGGGCTTGCGACATTAAAAAGCTCGTGGACCGGGTGGCGGCGCTGGGACAGAAATCGGTCGCGATGACCGACCACGGGAACATCTACGGGGCGGTGCACTTTTTTGACGCGGCCAAGGCCAAGGGGATCAAGCCGATCCTGGGCTGCGAGCTGTACGTGTGCAAGGCCGAGGACCATCGCGCCGAGACGCCCAACGACCACTACAACCACCTGCTGGTGCTGGCCGAGAACGAAGAAGGCTACCGGAACCTGATCCGCATCACTTCGGAAGCTTCGCTGCACGGCTTCTACCGCAAGCCGCGGATCAGCAAGGAGTTCCTGGCGGCGCACTCGGCGGGGCTGATTGGCTCGTCGGGGTGCCTGAGCGGCGAGGTGTGCGAGGAACTGGGTGCCGGGCACTACGACAAGGCCAAGGCTGTGGCGCTGCAGTATCAGGACATCTTCGGCAAGGGCAACTACTACCTGGAGATTCAGGACCAGGGGCTCAAGGAAGAGAAGAAGATCCAGAACGACCTTTTCCGCTTGGAGAAGGAGCTGGGGATTCCGATGATTGCCACCAACGACTCGCACTACCTGTGCGGCGAGGACTCGCATGCTCACGACGTGATGCTGTGCGTGCAGACCGGCTCCAAGGTGCACGACGTGAACCGGTTCCGGTTCGACAGTGACCAGTTCTTTGTGAAGAGCGCGGACGAGATGGAGCGGCTGTTTCCGGATACGCCGGGCGTTCTGGCGCGGACCATGGAGATTGCCGAGCGCTGCGACTTCAAACTGCACAAGGTGGACAATCCCTGGCCGCAGTTTGCGGTGCCCGAGGGGCACACCATCGACAGCTACTTCGAGGAGATCTGCCGGAACGGCTTCAAGATGCGGCTGGAGACGGCGATCAAGCACCTGGAGAGCCGGGGGCAATTGAAGACGACTGTGGCCGAGTATGAGGCGCGGCTGAACTACGAGATCGGCATCATCCGCCAGATGAAGTACTCGGGTTACTTCCTGATCGTCTGGGACTTCATCAAGTATGCCAAGGACAACGGAATTCCGGTGGGCCCAGGCCGTGGATCGGGCGCCGGATCGCTGGTGGCGTACTCGATGGGCATCACGAACATCGACCCCATGCAGAACGTGCTCCTCTTCGAGCGCTTTCTGAACCCGGAACGCGTCTCTATGCCCGATATCGACGTGGACTTCTGCCAGATCCGTCGCGGCGAAGTGATCGATTATGTCGTGCGCAAGTACGGGCGCGAGCAGGTCAGCCAGATCATCACCTTCAACACCATGGCGGCCAAGGCGGCCATCAAGGATTGCGGGCGGGCGCTGGACATGCCCTATGGCGACGTGGACCGGATTGCCAAGCTGATTCCGGCCACGGTGGGCATGACCATCGACAAGGCTCTCGAAGACGTGCCGGATCTGCGCAAGGTCTACGACACGGACGAGCACATCCGGGAGCTGATCGATACGGCGAAGAAGCTGGAAGGACTGGTACGCGGGCAGGGGGTCCACGCCTCCGCGGTTGTCATTGCTCCTCGCCCGCTCACCGAGCTGGTTCCGGTGGTCAAGACCAAGAACGACGAAATCGTGACCGCCTACGACATGAAGTCGGTGGACAAGATGGGCCTGCTGAAGATGGACTTCCTGGGGCTGACGACGCTGACGGTGATCGACGATTGCCTCAAGCTGATCGAGAAGTACCGGGGAGAAAAGCTGGACATCGAGAAAATTCCGCTGGACGACGAGGAGACGTTCAAGAAAATCTTTCAGTCGGCGCTGACGTCGGGCGTTTTCCAGTTCGAGTCGAACGGCATGCGGGATATGTTGCGGCGCTACAAGCCGGAGCGGCTGGAGGAACTGACGGCGTTGACGGCGCTTTTCCGGCCGGGCCCGATCCAGGGCGGCATGACGGACGACTTCATCGAGCGCAAGTGGGGACGGCGCAAGGTCGAATACATGCTGCCGCCGATGGAGAAGGTGCTGAAGGAGACGCTTGGCGTCATCGTCTACCAGGAGCAGGTGATGCAGATTGCCAACGTACTGGCGAGCTATTCGCTGGGCGAGGCCGATCTGCTGCGCCGGGCGATGGGCAAGAAGAAACCGGAAGAGATGGCCAAGCAGCGCGACCGCTTCATGAGCGGAGCGGCGGCGCTGGGGCATCCGGAGGGGACGGCGGGCGAAGTCTTCGACCAGATGGAAAAGTTCGCTGGCTACGGCTTCAACAAGTCGCACTCCGCGGCGTACGGGCTGGTCTCGTACCAGACGGGCTATTTGAAGACGCACTACCCGGTGGAGTTCATGGCGGCGCTGCTCACGTCGGAAACGTCCAAGCCGGAGAATGTGGTCAAGTACATTGCCGAGTGCAAGGAACTGGGCATCGGCGTGGAGCCGCCGGACGTGCAGGTCTCCGGGTCGCAGTTCACTCCGCATGGAGACGCGATCCGGTTTGGCTTGGCTGCGGTGAAGAACGTGGGCGGCAATGCGATCGACTCGATCATGAAAGCACGCGAAGAGGTGGGCGGGCGGTTCGCGAACCTCTGGGAGTTCTGCGAAAAGGTCGATCTGCGGGTGATGAACAAGCGGGTGCTGGAGTCGCTGATCAAGGCCGGTGCGTTGGACTCCATGGGCAAACGCGGACCGCTGATGGCCGCGGTGGACCGGGCGATGGAGCAGGCGCAGAAGGCGCAGAAGGACGCCGAGCACGGGCAAGCCGGACTGTTTGGGCTCTTCGACGAAGGCCCAAAGGCCGGGCGCAAAGGCGACGACCTTCCCAAGGTGCCCGACTGGGAAGAGGGCGAGCGGCTGTCCAACGAAAAGGAAGTGCTGGGATTTTTTGTGTCGGGGCATCCGCTGGACAAGTATGCGGAGAAGATCCGAAATCTGCCCGGGGTGATTTCGACAGCCGAGGCGCTGGAGCGCAAGCCCCCGGAAAAGCGTTGGGGACAGCAGTTGGACCCGTCGGATGAATTACTTGTGGCCGGTATGATACTTGGACTTCAGGTGCGGAAGAGCAAGCGCGACCAGAAGCTCTATGCGATGGCAACGCTCGAAGATGCGACAGGGAAGATCGACCTGATCTGCTTTTCCCGGGATTACGAGAAGCTGTCGGGGCAGTTGAAGATGGAAGCTCCGGTGCTGGTGCGCGGGGTGCTGATGGGCGACGAGGATGCGGCTCCGAAGATTTCAGTGAGTTCGATCCTCTCGTTGGAAGACGTGCAGGTGAAGCTGCCGGAGGGGGTACGGATTCGCATCAACCTGGAGAGCGCCTCCGAAGAGATGTTTGCCGCTCTAAAGAGCGCGTCGGAAGCGGCGCCGGGACCGGGCAAGGTGATGCTGCACCTGGAAAAGAAGGGCGAGTACGCGGTGATCCTGGAGCCGGCGGGGATGAACGTGGCGGCGGACAAGGGCTGGATCGAGCGGATGGAAGAGCTGATCGGGAAGGGAACCGTGCAGGCGGTGGGGTAGGGTTTCCCCCGAATCCCACGGCTTTACTGCGGGGTAATGACGCCGCCGACCGCATGACGTCGGGGCAGGACGATGCCGCGGCGGTCAACTTCCGCAGCGGATCCCGTGGGCTGGTCGAGAGGCGGGAGGCTGGCTCGCTCGAGAAGAGCACCGCCGCAGGCCGGACACCAGTCCTCTTCTGTTTGCTGCGCGAGCACGGCGCGACACTGGCTGCAAATTCGTTCCATACCCAAGAGCTTACCGGATCGGGGCGGCATTTTTCGAGGCAGGAAGTCTGCGGAAATTTTGTCTGCCCCGACGGCAGGTCAAGATGGCTGCGAAGGACGCACCCGCTCAGCGCACCACGTTTCACTATGTGGCAGTTCAGGAGGAAGTCTCGGACGAATTTTCCGAGATTTTCGATGGAACTGGTTGAAATGGTCACTTCGCTGCGGCCGGATGACAAAGTTGTTCGTCAAATCAAAGGCGGGCCACGAATGAGATCTGTGCGGAATGCTCTGCGGTGTCTTGTTGCTGCGGAATGCCGTTGCAGTCACTCTCTGGGTGCGATTCACAAACGGACGCGCGTGGGTTGAAGAAGGGTGATTGCCTACTCGCCTTCAGATGTTCTGCCCAGGACCTGTTGTGCCTGACTGGAATGATCGCGCAAGCCTTGGAGCCTTGCGCTCAGGGAGCGATGTGCGTGAAGCCTGTTTAAAGGGGCACGAGGACTTCTCAAAAACTGCAAAGCCCCAGGACGACTGGGCCAACCCATTCCCCCGGCTGCGCAAGGCGCCAGGGCTTCGATATTCAAGGGAAAGTTTCAACAGATGACGATCGCTTGCAACCCGTCCGGCAGTCTGCGGCAGCTTTTGAGGAAACGATGAACATTTACGCTCCTACTAAACTTTTATCCTCCAGCGGATTGCTTGTGCTCGTGCTTGTCCTTCTTACTGGCATCAGTCCACGTCTTTATGCAATGGACGACGCTTCTCCGACGCAAGTGGATCTGGGCATCATTGTTACACGCACCGAAGCAGAGGCAGCGGAGGTACTGCGTCAGCTTCATGCGGGAATGGATTTCAGCGTACTGGCGGCGGAAAAATCGATCGACAATACGGCCAGCAAGGGGGGCTACATGGGGCGCGTGAGCCCCGCGCAACTCCCTCAAGAGCAGCGCGACGCGCTGGCGGCACACACCACCGGCCAGGTAACCGGCATCCTTCCTGTGGCTTCGGGTTTTGCCATCTTCAAGATCCTTCCCAAGCCTCCGGCTGAAGAGGATTTGAACGGCAACCGGCTCAGAGCCCTGGTTGCTTCCGGCATCATTCATTTCGGGGCATTTCTCGACGGCTCGGTTGAGGCGGACAGGTCGCTGCTCCGGTATCCCAAGCCGGAGGGCTGGGAGCGCGATTTGCGCGGGACCTGCGAATTCAGGAGGCTGTCGTATGCCAAAAGCGTGGAGCGTCTGACGAGTGCATTGGCGGTCCTGAAGCCCGGCCAATCGACGACCTTCAAACCCACCGACATTTTGCAGGGGCATATGGATCTTGCCCAACTGTATGCCGACAAGGGGAAGATGGAGGAGTCGATCAAGGAGTTGAAGATCGCGAACGAGATTGCTGAGACTTATGCGCCCAAGGAGGTTCCCAATCTTCTTGAAAGCATAGGTGCGGCGTATCTTCATCTTTCCGAAATGGAGAACGGAATCTTTACCCACCCGAGCGATCTGGATATCTTTCCTCCAGTAGATCCCAAAGCCAGTTTTGCGAAACAAGAGAATTTGAAGCTGGCCATTGAGTACTTCAACAACTATCTTGCGCACGACCCGGATGTTATCGAGGTGAAGTGGCTATTGAACCTTGCCTATAGGGATCTGGGACAATATCCGGCAGGAGTTCCAAAGGCAGATCTGATTCCGGAAAGCTTTTTCGAGTCGAAGGAGAACATCGGCCGTTTTGTCGACGTGGCGCCGGCTGTGGGTCTGGATGGGATGCGAGCTGCGGGCGGCGTGATCGTCGACGACTTTGAAAACAACGGCTTGCTGGATGTTGTGGCATCGAGCATGGACGAGTGCGATCCCATCATGTACTTCCATAACAATGGGGATGGGAGCTTCACCGACCGAACGGCTGCGGCCGGACTCTCCGACCAGTTTGCCGCTCTCAACATTATGCAGGCTGACTTTAACAACGACGGCTGCATGGACATTCTGATCCCGCGTGGAGGATGGAACCATCCGGCGCGGCTGTCGCTGATGCGGAATAACTGCAATGGCACCTTTACCGATGTGACGGAGGCGGCCGGCCTGGGGCGCATTGCGACGGCGACGAATGCCGCGGTGTGGGCGGACATCGACAACGATGGCTTTCTGGATCTCTTTATCGGCAACGAGAACGCGCCGGCCCAACTGTTTCGGAACAAAGGCGACGGCACGTTTGAGGACATTTCACATGCGGCGGGCATCGACCGGACAGCGTTTTCGAAAGGCGTGACGGCAGCCGACTACGATCAGGACGGCTTTGTCGATCTCTATGTATCGAACTTTGGCGGCGTCAACTTTCTCTATCACAACAACGGCAACCGCACCTTCTCCGAGATAGGCCGGCTGGCGGGTGTGCAGGCGCCGTGGTACAGCTTTTCGACGTGGTTCTTCGATTACGATAACGACGGCTGGCCCGATTTGCTGGTAAATGCTTTCTATCAGCCGGTGGGTGAGCAGATATTGAGTCAGGTGGGCAAGCCCTATAACACCGAGACACTCAAACTCTACCGGAACAAGCACGATGGAACCTTTGAGGACGTTACGGCGAAGGTCGGGCTGAACAAGGTCTTCATGACCATGGGGGCCAACTTCGGCGATGTGGACAATGATGGTTTCCTCGATATCTACCTTGGAAACGGTAACCCGTCGTACACCGCATTGCTGCCGCACGCACTCTTCCACAACAAGGACGGACAGTCCTTCGTGGACATCACGGCTTCCTCGGGAACCGGGGAATTACACAAGGGGCATGGCATCTCTTTTGCCGATCTGGACCGGAGCGGGAATGAAGCGATTGTGGCGAATATGGGCGGGATGGTTGCAGGCGATGAGCACGCCCTGCGTGTCTTTCAGAACCCGGGGAACAAGAACGACTGGATCAATGTGCACCTGGTGGGCGTGAAGAGCAATCGCTCCGGCGTGGGGGCACAGATCATGGTCACAGTCTCGGACGACGGCCAGACGCCGCGAACCATCTACCGCGTGGAGGGCCAGAGCAGCTCGTTCGGCGCCAATCCGATGGAGCAGCATATCGGACTGGGCCACAACGCCCGCATCGTGGCGCTCGACGTGTGGTGGCCGGCAAGCAACACGCGGCAGCATTTCACCGGCGTGGACAAGAATCAATACATCGAGATCAAAGAAGACACGAACGAAGTGAAGAAACTGGCTCGTCCCAGGCTTCCCCTCGGCGCGAAAGGGTCAAAGACTGCTCAAGTAGAGCCTCCTGCCCAGCATCTTCAGTAGATAGAGGACGGCCCAGAGCGGTAAGCTGGCTGCTGCAAAGTTTTGAGTAGGGCAGCAACCAACGAATGAGGGAGATCGATGCAGAGGATGAAGGGCGATAGGAAAAGCGCAGTTTGGGCGGCGGGTTTGTTGAGCGTTTTGGGAACGTTCGCACTGCTTCCCGCGGTTTGGGCACAGAACGCCCCTGCAGCTTCATCGCGGCCCGTTCCTGCGATCGTGGAGAAGAACGGGCACTTTGCCCTGATGGTCGATGGGGAACCTTACTTGATGCTCGGGGTGCAGGCCAACAATTCCTCGGCATGGCCGGATTACCTGGACAAGGTTTGGCCAGCGGCCGAAACACTGCACGCGAACACCGTGGAGCTGCCCATTTACTGGGAGCAATTCGAGCCGACGCCGGGCCATTTCGACTTCAGCAATGTGGACCTGATCCTGAAGCAGGCGCGGGAACGGCATCTGCGGCTGGTGCTGCTGTGGTTCGGCACATGGAAGAACGGCAGCTCGCACTACACGCCGGAGTGGATCAAGCTGGACCAGGCGAAGTATCCGTTTGTGGTCGACAAGGACGGAAAGACAATCGATTCGCCTTCGACGTTTTCCCCAGCCCGGTTGCAGGCCGACAAGAGTGCTTTTCGCGCTTTGATGCACCACTTGAAGGAAGCCGACGCGCAGCGCACGGTCCTGATGGTGCAGGTGGAGAATGAAGCCGGCGTGTGGGGCGGGATACGCGATTACAGTCCCGAAGCCGAGAAGGCTTTTGCCGGAGCGGTTCCGGAAAAGTTAACGGCGGGGCTGGGCAAACAGGCGGGGAACTGGAAGCAGGTCTTTGGCGAGGACGCCAATGAGACTTTTCAGGCCTGGTACATCGCCGCGTACATTGAAGAAGTCGCCGCCGCGGGCAAGGCGGAGTATGCGCTGCCGCTTTATGTAAATGCGGCGCTGCGAGATCCCTTCCATCCCGGCAAGGCGCCCAGCTACGAATCCGGCGCGCCCACCGACAACAACATCGACTTGTGGAAGATCGCCGCCCCCTCGATCAGCGTGATTGCTCCGGACATCTACATGCCGGAGTACGCCAAGTACGGCAAATCGATCGAACTTTACAAGCGCAAGAACAATCCCTTGCTGATTCCGGAGACAGGCAACCAGCCTGTCTATGCGCACTATGTGTATGAGGCGATTGGGCAGGGGGTGATTGGCTGGGCGCCCTTTGGATTGGATCTGAGCCGCTACAGCAATCAGACGGAGGGGCCGGATGCGATGGAAGCGAATGCACTGAAGCCCTTTGCGTTGCAGTACGAATTGCTGGCTCCGATCGCACGGAAATTGGCCAAGGGCAACCTGGAGGGCAAGGTTCAGGGCGCCAGCGAAGACCCGGAAAGCCACAGCCAGACGCTCAGCTTCGAACGCTGGCAGGCCGTGATCACCTACGGCATGCCGTCCTTTGGCTACTGGATGCAACCGAAAGGCAATTCGCCAGCCGATGGCGGCGTAGTGATTCTTGAGCTGGGACCGGATGAGTTTCTTGTGGCCGGCCACCATGCGCGTGTGGACTTTACGCCGACTTACGCGCCGGGCAAGAAGCGGCTATGGCTGAAGGTGGAAGAGGGAAGCTACGATGCGGCAGGGAAGTGGAAGATGGCCCGCGTCTGGAACGGAGACCAGACGGACTACGGCCTGAACCTGAAAGCGGATGAGAATGTGCTGCTGAAAGTGCGGATGACGACGTTTTAGGTTTAAGCTGCGGATCAACTTCGGGAGTTCTTCTACCTGAAAAATGGCGCGGTCAGTGCCGCGCCATTCTGTTGAAAAAGAACAACTCCTGTCTGAGTTAGATCATACTTCAAGAGTCTTAGAGTTCCAGAATATTGTCTTCAATCGCAAGGCGGACATTTCCGTCGGACTTGGCCAGGCGTCGAACGGCTTCGGGCTTGTCGACTTTGGCCTTGAGCATCACCAGGGCGACAGGAACGCTGCGGCCGGCGCTCTTGATGGTCTCCACAGCGGTGGCGCGATCGATGCCGCAGGCGCACATGAGAATCCGGATGCCGCGCTCGACCAGCTTGGAGTTCTGCATGTGCACGTTGACCATGAGGTTTTCGTAGACATAGCCCAAGCGGGTCATGGCGCCGGTGGTGATCATGTTCAGGATCATCTTCTGGGCGGTGCCAGCCTTCATGCGCGTAGAGCCGGAGATGACCTCTGGGCCCACGTCGGCAATGATGGGAATTTCAGCGGCTGCAGCCAGCGGAGTTCCCTGGTTGCAGGTGATGGCGGCGGTGTGCGCGCCGCGAGCCCGGGCATACGCCACGGCCGCCACTACGTAAGGGGTGCGGCCAGAGGCGGAGAGCCCGACCACCACATCCTTGCGGGTGGGGCGCCGGCGAGCGATGTCTCGCTGTCCCAGTTCTTCGGAATCTTCATTCACTTCGACGGCCGAAGCCAATGCCTTGGGACCGCCGGCCATGATGTACTGCACCTGTCCGGGAGCTGTGGAGTAGGTTGGCGGGCATTCCGAGGCATCCAGAGCGGCAATCCGGCCACTGGAGCCGGCGCCAATGTAGATGAGCCGACCTCCGTCGCGCAGACTGCGGGCCACCTGATCGATGACATCGGCTATCTCTGGAAGAGCTTTCTTGACCGCCGCGGCAACCTTGGCGTCTTCATGGTTGATGATGCGGGCAATTTCAATTGCGGATTTTGTGTCGAAGCCCTGAGACGCCTCGTTTTGGCGTTCAGTCGTGAGATCTTGGAGCAGCAGGGAGGCCTGGTCTTTTCTGGTATCTGCTTGGGTGCCGGCCGTTTCCTGCATCGTCGTGCTGGTAACCATCGCGTCTGTCCCCACTTTCCATTGTAGCTGGAAACAGGGCAATACCCGCGAGAAATCTCCACAACGCCTCAACGGGCATGCCGGAGAGCGCCGCGGAAGGGGCACGTAGAAGCCATTTCACACCAATTCGATAGGGCCGCCCCTCTTTGCTAAATCGATCAAGCTCGGGATTTCAGACAGCTTCAGCCGCGAACGCACCTCGTCGAAGAAAGGGAGGCGCCGCCGGACTGGGCGGCCCACTCCGTGTGGGGCCGATCTCCTAAATCGAAGACCAGCAGACTGTGCCGCACCGAGGAAATTCAGCGAAAGGAAACGGTAAAGCGGAAACCGCGCCATCAAGCGGGTCTCCCCGGGGGCAGAGTGGAAACGATACCAATTCAACGGAAATTCTACCACCGGGCCCGCGATGCGCGCAGTCAAGTTTGAGACATTGGCTGCTTTTTTTGTGCGGAGTTGCCGACGCCGTTGCGCGATGTGGAAGGGATCGAAAAAGCTACCGGAAGGCCTGAGATATCTGGTGCTGCAACGGCATGCGAAGTGTGGCCTTCTGGATTTGCCCATGGCAACTTGCGGCCGATCCCTAGAGGGCTTTTCGGACAGCGTCGTGAAAAGCTGGTCTTACTTTGCGAATCAACTGGTTCTGACGGTCCGGCCAGGTGCGGTTGGTCAAGAGCACGATGGCGAGTTGGGCCTCCAGATCAAGCCAGAGAGAGCAGCCGCTGAACCCCAGATGCCCGATCGAACGCCGCGAAAAACAATGTCCAGAGGAAGAGTTCTCCGAGGGCGTGTCCCAACCCAGAGCCCGTGAACTGCCTTGCGGTCCCAGGCGCTCGGCAAAGAACTCGACCGTGGCCGAGCTAAATCGACGCGCCTTTCCTGAGTTCGCGGCTGCCTGAAGAATCTCATCGGCAAAACGCAGCAGGTCTGGCACGTTGGAAAAAAGCCCCGCATGGCCTGCGACACCTCCGAGCACGCATGCATTTTCATCCTGGACTTCGCCTTGAATCCGGCGCTTACGGAAAGTGCTGTCCTCCTCGGTCGGCGGAATTGCGGTTCTGGAGGTCTGAGTAGGGCAGAAATCAGTGGCCGCCAAGCCTAGAGGGTGAAAAATCTCGCGGCGGGCCCAGGTTGCGAGCGGCTCACCCGTCATCACTTCGAGTGCCTTGCCGAGCAGAATGAAGCCGGGATCGGAATACTCGGCTCGTGTGCCGGGATCGGCTTCGAGAGGCAATTCCAGGCAGGCGCGATAGAGCTCGCCCGGAGTGGCGGCGGTGCGGAAGAGCTGCACGTACCCGGGCAAACCGGAGTTGTGCGCCAGCAAATGACGCAGCGTCACCTGGCGTGCGGGGTCTCCCTGGACACGGCCGGCCACAAAGCCAGGCAGAAGTTCACCCAAAGGCATCTCCAGATCGAGTTGGCCGCGCTGATGGAGCAGCATCGCCATGGCGGTGGTGGCCACGACCTTGGTGAGGCTCGCGATATCGAAGACCGTCTCAGCGGAAACGGACGGCGCATTGTCTTCATAGGTGAACCTGCCGCGCGCATCCTGGAGAACCGTCTCTCCGCCTGCCAGCACGCCAAAGGCGCAGCCGGGAAAGGCGCGCGCGGCGATGGCCTGTTCCAATACGCGGATGGCAGGGGCAAACGCATCCTCCGGAACACCGGACGGGGCAAGGGAATATGTTTCTTCGGGCTTCATCGCTGAATTGAATCGTAACTCCAACCGAAGCCCTCTCAATTGGCTGTCACATTTTTCGCAGTCCGGTTTACTATGTTGGCTATCTTCAACGATGGTATTTCCGTCTATGGAGATGTGGCGGAGCAGGGGGGAACTATGCGTCTTTGGCGCGGAGCGTTAGCGGCTGCAATGGTGCTGGGTCTCTCGTTTTCAGCGTGCAAATATGGCCTTTCCCAGGCGCCGGACCAACCGGAAGCCGCCGCAACTCAACCCGTCCAGGGACCGGCAGCGATGCCTGCTCCGGAAACGGCGACCGCAGCGCAGCCTGCCGACGTTCCCTCATCCGTTCCCGCCAAGAAAACCTACACAGTTCCCGCTGGAACCAAGGTTCTGCTCCAGGTGCGAAGCGCGGTCAATACCCGAAGCGCCAAACCTGGGGACGGCGTCTACCTGGCTTCGACCTTCCCGGTGGTGGTGGGAAACCGTGTGATGATTCCCGCGGGCGTTTACGTGCAGGGGGTGGTGGACCGGGTGGTGCGCGCTGGGCACGTGAAGGGCAGGGCGCAGTTGGATATGCACTTCACTTCGATCATCTTTCCCAATGGCACGGTGGTGGAGATACCGGGGATCATCAACAGCCTGCCCGGCGCCAAGGACCGTAACGTGAAGGGCGACGAAGGCACGGTGGAACAACAGGGCAACAAGGGGCGCGATGTGGCGCGCGCCGCGGAGATTGGCCTGGAAGGCGCCGGCATCGGCACCATCGGCGGAGCGGCCACGGGCCATCCGCTGGAAGGCGCGGCGATCGGTGGGTTGGGCGGCGTGGCCGTTGGCGTGGCGGTGGCGCTCTTTACCCGCGGCGACGACGTGAACATCGAGAGCGGCACACCAGTGGAAATGGTCCTGCAGAGACCTCTCAACCTGGAGGAAGAGAATTTGAGCGGGATCGGCGCTCCGGGTACTGCCCCCGGCTTGACACCTGCAGCCAACCAACCCCGCCCGATTTCCAAGCCCAACCGGGCGCGCGTACTGTGTCCAGCCGGTGGGTTGGGCTGCGAATAATTTAAGCTACAAGAGAGATGGAAACGACTCCCCCCAACCTTCCCTATTCAGAACCTCCCGGTTCTGCCGGACCCGATGAGATTCAGCCAGTCTTGCCTTCTGCGCCGGCCACCCCGCGCAAATCGGGAGGAATTGGGCTTTGGATGCGCGATCTGGTGGTTTCGGCAGCAGCTTCCGTGCTGATCATCACTTTTCTTTATCAGCCGGTTCGGGTCGAAGGCACCAGCATGTTGCCGCGCCTGGAAGACCGCGACCGGCTCTTCATCAACAAATTTGTTTACCGCATTGCGGCGATTGAACGCGGCGATGTGGTGGTCTTTCACTATCCGCGCGATCCGGAAAAGAGTTACATCAAGCGGGTCATCGCGCTGCCCGGCGACCGTTTGCGGATCGACCACGGGCTGGTTTGGCTCAACGGCAAGCCGCAACTCGAGAGCTACGTTCCGGATGAATACCGCGACAGCCGTTCCTTCGACGAGATCGTGGTTCCGGACGGCTATTTCTTCATGATGGGGGACCATCGCTCCATCTCCTCGGACAGCCGCGAATTCGGCCCGGTCGAACGCTCTCTGATCTACGGAAAGGCCGTTTTCGTCTACTGGCCAGCCAGGGACGCAGGGGTCGTGCATTAGCCCGGCGGCGATTGCACAAATATCCACCGAAAAAAGCTGTTAAAATCAAAAGAATCTACTCCTCGGAGTGACGATGCAGGCAATTTTAGCGCTCGAAGACGGGCGCATATTCCGTGGCCAAGGCTATGGGCACCCAAGTGAATGCCAGGGCGAAGTTGTTTTCAATACTTCCCTCACTGGCTACCAGGAAATCGCAACCGATCCGTCCTATGCTGGCCAGATCGTTGTCCTCACCAACCCCCAGATCGGTAATTACGGCACCAACCAGGCAGACAACGAGTCGGCCAAGCCCTATATCGAGGGCCTGATCGTCCGCGAGTTCTCGCCAATCAGTTCCAATTGGCGCTCCGAACAGGTCACCGACGAGTACATGGAGCGCTACAGCGTTCCCGTGCTGGCGGAGATCGACACGCGCGCCCTGGTGCGCCACCTGCGCACGTACGGCGTAATGCGCGGCGTAATTTCGACCAAGTCCGTCGATCCTGCGGTTCTGGTCGAAAAAGCCCGGAGCATCCGCAAGATGGATGGAACCGATCTGGCGCGCGTGGTCTCGACCAAGTCGATGTACACCTTCGACGAGAGCGACAGCCGCAACCAGAGCGACGATCCCTATCTCGCCGATGGCTTTATCCCAAAGACAGAAGCGCGTGAGCGCCTCCATGTGGTGGCGTACGACTTTGGCATCAAGCAGAACATCCTCCGCATGCTCACCCGGGAGGGCTGCCGCGTAACGGTGGTTCCGGCCGAAACCAGCGCGGAAGATGTCTTCAGCTTGAAGCCCGATGGCGTCTTCCTCTCCAACGGCCCCGGCGATCCCGAGCCTGTCGATTACGCGGTGAACGCCATTCGCAAGTTCCTCGGCCGTGTGCCGGTCTTCGGAATCTGCCTGGGGCACCAGCTGACCGGCCTAGCCCTCGGCGGCAAGACTTACAAGCTGAAGTTCGGCCACCACGGCGGCAATCACCCCGTCCGCAACAATACGACGGGCAAAGTGGAGATCACGGCCCACAACCACAACTTCGCCGTCGATCCGGATTCGATCAACGCGAACGAAGTGGAACTAACGCATGTGGATCTGAACGATCAGACGCTGGAGGGCTTGCGGCACAAGACGCTGCCTTTGTTCAGCGTGCAGTACCACCCGGAAGCTGCACCCGGGCCGCACGACTCTCACTATCTGTTCCACGACTTCCGCAAGATGATGGAGGAGTGGAAGGGATGAGTGCTTTGGTTCGGGTATCGAACTGGACGAATGACGACAACAGCGGAGCTGAGGCTCCGCTGTTTTTTGGGCACTAGAATCTGATGCACAGCACATGAGAGGGAAGCATCAGCGGAGCACGAGGCTTTGAAAGGGCACGGCTAAAGCCGTGCCGCCGGAGCGCCAAGAACCACTGGGCTTTAGCCCCCGAGGGATGGTTTTGAAGACAACACGCAAAGATGCAACGAGCAGCGCGCAGACCTATTTCGTCACCTCTGACATGCGGGAGCCTCGCGCTCGTTTCCATCCGTGGCCCCGGCTCCGCTGTTTCCTGAGCAGGACGTTGGGCATCCTGGTTCTGTGCTGTCTTGCGCGGGTCTCATTGAAAGCGCAGTTGGATATGCCAAAGCCCATCCGCATCACACATGTCGAAGGCTTGGTCGTGAACACCCATGGAAAGCCTGTGGTGAATGCGGAGGTCACACTCGTCCGGGATGAGAAGGTGATGTACAGCACCCGCACCTCTGGCGACGGCACCTTCCAGATTGAGCATCCGTCTGGATATTACATACTCCGGGTGGGACGAACAGAAGACGCGCCGGCGGCGCAAGAGGTATTCGTTACGGACGAGATTGTGACCCACCTGGAGCATAAAAAGCTATACGTGGTCGTCGGCCCCGGTGCGTGTATGGATGCCTGTTCGTCGGTCTTTACCAGCGAACGGGAGTTTGAAAAAGCGATTCGCAAGAACACCAGGCACTAAGTTCGCAAGTCATCGAAAGTGCCACGCAGGAATGATCAGTTTTGAAAGGGCACGGCTTTAGCCGTGCCGCAGAGGATGGAAAGAAGCCTGGGCTTTAGCCCCCGAGGGATGGTCTTGAAACCTGCACGTGAGCACGCGACGAACAATTCACAGACCTACTTCGTTACGGCGAAGACCTGGGAGTCGCGCGCGCTGTTTCGTGCCGAACCGTGGGCAAGGCTGTTCTTTCAGAATTTGCTGGCGCATCGGGATTCGTATCTGCTCCACGAGTTTGTGCTGATGCCGGATCACTTTCATTTACTGGTTTCGCCCTCAATCTCGCTGGAGCGAACTGTACAGTTTGTGAAAGGTGGGTTTTCGTTCCGCGCGAAGAAGGAACTCGGATCGAACGCCGAGGTTTGGCAGCGCGGATTCTCGGATCATCGGATTCGGGACATTGAGGATTACGAGAAGCATGTGCAGTATATCCATCTGAATCCGGTCAAGATGCATCTCTGCGGACAGCCGTTGGAGTACAAGTATTCCTCAGCCTATCCCGGATGGAAGTTGGACCCCATCCCGGAGGGGCTAAAGCCCGAAGGTTTTTTGGGGGCGGCTTACGGCACGGCTGAAGCCGTGCCCTTTCAATGCCCTCGAGCGCGTGAATCATCGGAAGTTGAGCTAGCGGATAGCGCCATGATGGATGTACGGGATAAACCCCGTACTCTTCAAAACCCGAGTCACACAGTTTAGGTAAGGAACACAGAGCAAACATGCCACGTAGAAATGATATTCAGAAGATTTTGGTGATCGGCTCGGGGCCGATTGTGATCGGGCAGTCGGCGGAGTTCGACTACTCGGGAACGCAGGCCTGCAAGGCGCTCAAGCAGGAAGGCTATGAGGTGGTGCTGGTGAATTCGAACCCGGCCACCATCATGACCGACCCGGAGCTGGCTGACCGCACCTACATTGAGCCGCTGACCCCGGAGTACGTCGAAGAGATCATCCGCATTGAGACGGAGATGCTGAAGGCGCAACCCGGCTCCGGCAAGTTTGCGCTGCTGCCGACGGTGGGCGGGCAGACGGCTCTCAATCTGGCCGTCGAACTGGCTGACGCGGGCATTCTTGACCGCTTCAACGTCGAGCTGATCGGCGCCAAGCTGGAAGCCATCAAGAAGGCCGAAGACCGTCTGCTCTTCAAGGATGCAATGATCCGCATCGGCCTCGACGTGTCAAAGTCGGCGCTGGTGAACAACCTGCGCGACGGCCTGGATTTCGCCGCCAAGTTGGGCTTCCCCGTATTGATTCGACCCAGCTTCACGTTGGGCGGCACGGGCGGCGGCATTGCCTACAACCGCGAAGAGCTGCTGGAAATTCTGGCGCGCGGACTGGACTTGTCGCCGGTTCACGAGTGTCTGATTGAAGAGAGCGTGCTGGGCTGGAAAGAGTACGAACTCGAGGTGATGAGGGATCTCGCGGACAACGTCATCATCATCTGCTCGATTGAGAATTTCGATCCCATGGGCGTCCACACCGGCGACTCCATTACCGTGGCCCCGGCGCAGACGCTCACCGACCGCGAGTACCAGAAGATGCGCGATGCGGCGATTGCGGTGATGCGCGAGATCGGCGTGGAAACCGGCGGCTCCAATGTCCAGTTTGCCGTGAATCCCGTCGACGGCCGTATGACGGTCATCGAGATGAATCCCCGCGTTTCGCGTTCTTCGGCACTGGCGTCAAAGGCCACCGGCTTCCCGATTGCGAAAATCGCCGCCAAGCTGGCCGTCGGTTATACGCTCGACGAGATTCCCAACGACATCACGCGCAAGACGCCGGCCTGCTTTGAGCCGACCATCGATTACGTGGTGGTAAAGATTCCCAAATGGCAGTTTGAGAAGTTTCCCGGTTCCGACGACACGCTTGGCCCGCAGATGAAGTCGGTGGGCGAGGTGATGGCCATTGGCCGCACCTTCAAGGAAGCCCTGATGAAGGCTTGGCGTGCGCTCGAGACCGGCAAGAAGACCGGCGCAGAAATTTTGGAGCCACGACGGCTGACCCAGATGCTGGTGACGCCGAAGCCGGAACGGCTGGGCTACATTCGCTACGCTTTCGAGCGCGGCATGAGCGTGCGGGAAGTGGCGCGGCTCACAGGCATGGACCCTTGGTTCCTGCACCAGGTTCGCGAAATCACGCTGGCCCAGGCCGCGATCTCTGGAACCACGCCGGAAACCATCGCGACAGATGATCTCCGCAGGCTCAAGCGCCTAGGCCTGAGCGACGAGCGGATCGCCACGGAATGGAAGCTTGAAGGCCACGCGGGAACCCAGCAGGTGAGGGAACTGCGCGAGGGGAAGGGAATCAAGCCCGTCTTCAAGCTGGTGGACACCTGCGCCGCCGAGTTCGAATCCATGACGCCTTACCTCTACTCGACCTACGACGAAGAGGACGAAGCGCCTCCGACCAAGACGCACAAGATCATCATTCTCGGTTCCGGACCGAACCGCATCGGCCAGGGCATCGAGTTCGATTACTGCTGCTGCCACGCTGCTTTCGCGCTGAAGGACGACGGCTACGAGACCATCATGGTCAACTGCAATCCGGAGACGGTCTCAACCGACTACGACACCAGCGACAGGCTCTACTTTGAGCCGCTGACTCTGGAAGATGTGCTGGCGGTTTACAACCACGAAGCGCAATCGGGCGCAGAAATCGGCATGATTGTGCAGTTCGGCGGCCAGACTCCGTTGAACCTGGCCAAGCGTCTACTCGCTGCCGGCGTTCCCATCATTGGCACGTCGCCTGAATCCATCGATCTGGCCGAAGACCGCAAACGCTTCGGCAAGCTGCTGGAAGAGTTGAACATTCCGCAGCCCGCTGGCGGCACGGCGACAAGCGTGGAAGAAGCCCTGGCGGTGGGCGAGCGCATTGGCTACCCGGTGCTGGTTCGTCCCAGCTATGTTCTGGGCGGCCGAGCTATGGTCATCGCGTACGACGCCGAGGCCGTGGCTCAGTACATGAAGCAGGCGGTCGAGTACTCCCAGGAGCGCCCCGTACTGGTGGATCACTTCCTGGAAAATGCGATCGAAGTCGACGTCGACGCTTTGTGCGACTCGAAAGACGTGATCATCGCCGGCATCATGCAACACATTGAGGAGGCCGGCATTCACTCCGGCGACTCCTCCTGCGTTCTGCCCGCGGTCGGAATCCGGCCGGAGACCCTGGACGTGCTGCGCACCTATACGCGCAAGCTCGCCCTGGCGTTAAAGGTGATCGGACTGGTCAATCTGCAATTCGCCATTCAGCGCGACGCCGCGGGCAAGGACCACGTGTATGTGATCGAGGTGAACCCGCGCGCCTCCCGCACCGTGCCCTATGTCTCAAAAGCCACTGGAATTCCTCTGGCCAAGATGGCTGCCCGGCTGATGACCGGCCGCAAACTCAGCGAACTGCTGCCCGAACAGCTTGCCTCCGGCAAGGATCTGGAAACAGGCACCTACTATTACGTGAAGTCGCCGGTCTTCCCCTGGTCGAAGTTCGCTGGTGTGGATACCGTACTGGGACCGGAGATGAAATCGACGGGCGAAGTGATGGGCGTGGCGGCCACCTTTGGCGAAGCATTTGCCAAGGCGCAGCTTTCGGCCGGCCAGGTTTTGCCCACCCAGGGCACGATCTTCTTCAGCGTCAACGACCACGACAAGCCGGCCGCAATCGACCTCGTTCGACGCTACATGCATCTTGGCTTCAAGATTGTGGCCACCGAAGGCACGGCCAATGTGCTGGAGAAGGCCGGGTTGACCGTGGAGCGCGTCTTCAAGGTCAAGGAGGGCCGCCCGAATGTTGTAGACCTGATCAAGGGCGACCGCATTCAGTTGATCGTGAACACTCCACGCGGCCAGGATACTTTCTTCGACGAGAAAGCAATCCGTCGTGCTGCCGTGCTGGCTCGGATTCCGACCATCACCACAATTGCCGCCGCACAGGCCGCAGTGGAGGGAATCGCCGCTATGCAGCGACGCCACACCACGGTCTACGCCCTGCAGCAATTGCACGCGGACACGTCTCAGGCGTCCAGCACAATAGTCCGCTGATGATCGAGGATCTTCCAACCATCGGATGAACTCAGCCAAAATGTACAGCCGACTTGCGGGTCGGCTGTACGGAGGACCTCCCGGTCCTCCGAAACCTTGCCAGACCCAGAATTCCGGGAGTTTGCGCCTCTGCGAGAAATGCGGGCTAG
>Ga0224527_1000395_pt1 | contig 29926 bp, 19 predicted proteins | sample CBST0metaG_FD_179882 | JGI IMG/M metagenome (GOLD analysis project Ga0224527, IMG submission 179882) | Peat soil microbial communities from Stordalen Mire, Sweden - C.B.S.T0 | ecosystem: Environmental > Terrestrial > Soil > Wetlands > Peat | place: Sweden: Norrbotten County, Stordalen Mire... | reverse complement strand
CCGCGCGGTCCTTGCCGTAAGCGGTGTCGCCCCCCACGCGGGGGGCGTGGATTGAAACATCAGGAGCCGCTAAGGGAGCGCAACTGCTCCAGAGTCGCCCCCCACGCGGGGGGCGTGGATTGAAACGCACATGGCGCAAGCATGACGGCAATTTCGAGCGTCGCCCCCCACGCGGGGGGCGTGGATTGAAACAACACGAGGTAATCGCGGAGCGGACCAGGCTCCGGTCGCCCCCCACGCGGGGGGCGTGGATTGAAACTGTGACCATCTGGTAAGCCACAGCCAGAGGCGCGAGTCGCCCCCCACGCGGGGGGCGTGGATTGAAACGCCAATCTCGTCGTTCATCCCGAGGACTGGCTGGTGTCGCCCCCCACGCGGGGGGCGTGGATTGAAACATGATAGGGCAGGGATAGGCGACAGGGTTCAAGGTGTCGCCCCCCACGCGGGGGGCGTGGATTGAAACTCTAATGAGTCAAGTGAAGAAAGCCCGGCGCTTTGTCGCCCCCCACGCGGGGGGCGTGGATTGAAACAACGTCTGCCGCCACGTCTACGACCCGGCCCGGCCGTCGCCCCCCACGCGGGGGGCGTGGATTGAAACCCCTTGCACATCCCCAAATGGAGCGCCCGGACCGTGTCGCCCCCCACGCGGGGGGCGTGGATTGAAACACATAAACGGAATTGTCGGTCTGCGCTCCCAGGTGTCGCCCCCCACGCGGGGGGCGTGGATTGAAACCGGGTGCGGTCATGCGCGCACCGCCTTACCATTAGTCGCCCCCCACGCGGGGGGCGTGGATTGAAACCGCTTGCGGCCGCTCCACTGCGGTCCAATCCCGTGTCGCCCCCCACGCGGGGGGCGTGGATTGAAACATTGCCGGCTTTGGAGAGGGGCACTGGTAGGCATGGTCGCCCCCCACGCGGGGGGCGTGGATTGAAACCTGGTCACCGGCTGCCTTATTGACCAGGCGGAGAAGTCGCCCCCCACGCGGGGGGCGTGGATTGAAACCCGGTGCCCGCGTATGCCAGCGAGGTTGACGCCGTGTCGCCCCCCACGCGGGGGGCGTGGATTGAAACAAGCGCGATTTGCGGGGAGAGAGTGCTCGGCGAGGTCGCCCCCCACGCGGGGGGCGTGGATTGAAACATTTTCACCGTCTCCAGTCGCTCTGCTCAGACATGTCGCCCCCCACGCGGGGGGCGTGGATTGAAACCTCTTTGTCGGTCAGGTTGTCGCCGTTGACCAGGGTCGCCCCCCACGCGGGGGGCGTGGATTGAAACAGAAGTAACCTTACGATATCTATATGACTCCAATCGTCGCCCCCCACGCGGGGGGCGTGGATTGAAACCACGGCGATGGTTGCCGTGCAGGTGGTCGCATCATGTCGCCCCCCACGCGGGGGGCGTGGATTGAAACCTTGGCCGCATCCCTTAAGCGCTTGGCCCGCGCCTGTCGCCCCCCACGCGGGGGGCGTGGATTGAAACAGAAGCCGACAAAGAATCCGACGCCAACCGGCGCGTCGCCCCCCACGCGGGGGGCGTGGATTGAAACTCCTCAGAAGAATGGTACGTAATGGGTTACGCCGTCGCCCCCCACGCGGGGGGCGTGGATTGAAACGCCACCACCGGCGCGCCGGTGGGCAACCTGGTGGGTCGCCCCCCACGCGGGGGGCGTGGATTGAAACGTCGATAACTACAGTGTGGGGCAGGGACTATCACGTCGCCCCCCACGCGGGGGGCGTGGATTGAAACTTTGCGTCGACGGAGCTTTGAGTCATGGCGCGTAGTCGCCCCCCACGCGGGGGGCGTGGATTGAAACAGTGCGTTGGTGCAACTTGGCATCGGCATTGCAGTCGCCCCCCACGCGGGGGGCGTGGATTGAAACCCTATCGTCTCCAATGCCAGTGGCAACACGCTGGTCGCCCCCCACGCGGGGGGCGTGGATTGAAACGTGGCCGCCCGGCGTGGCGATGGGGAGAACCTGCGTCGCCCCCCACGCGGGGGGCGTGGATTGAAACTATGTGAGTGTCGGGATGATCGAAAGCCATGTCAGTCGCCCCCCACGCGGGGGGCGTGGATTGAAACTAACTCAACTCAATGCAACCCAAAGGCCTCGCTGTCGCCCCCCACGCGGGGGGCGTGGATTGAAACGGAACCTTGCCCGCCCTCCTGAACGCTGCCCCCGTCGCCCCCCACGCGGGGGGCGTGGATTGAAACCAAGGCGTTGGAGATCTGGGCAGCATCTCGGCCGTCGCCCCCCACGCGGGGGGCGTGGATTGAAACACCGGGCAGACGCAGACCTACGATTGGCAGCAGTCATGTCGCCCCCCACGCGGGGGGCGTGGATTGAAACCGATATTACGGGCACTTTGAGCGGGCAAACATTGTCGCCCCCCACGCGGGGGGCGTGGATTGAAACATTTGCGGCGGAGCTGTCACCACCATCACCGGCGTCGCCCCCCACGCGGGGGGCGTGGATTGAAACCTATCCTCGATCAGGGCGCCGCTGGCATTGAAGGTCGCCCCCCACGCGGGGGGCGTGGATTGAAACCAGCATGAGACACCACTCGCGGGGTGTGAGATGCCGTCGCCCCCCACGCGGGGGGCGTGGATTGAAACTTTCACGCACAGCTGCGGTAACCAAATGACCCTCGTCGCCCCCCACGCGGGGGGCGTGGATTGAAACACCGAGCAGCGCATGGAAGCAATAACGGAGGGGGGTCGCCCCCCACGCGGGGGGCGTGGATTGAAACGGTGTGTCGGGTGGACAGTACGCAGGATTGAAACCGTCGCCCCCCACGCGGGGGGCGTGGATTGAAACCAGGAGGAAAACTCATGAAACTCCGTGAACTCCGTCGCCCCCCACGCGGGGGGCGTGGATTGAAACATGAAGTCCGGTGCGCTCATCACCATCCCCAAGGACGTCGCCCCCCACGCGGGGGGCGTGGATTGAAACTGATCCAGCAGCGGTGCCACTTGCGAGGGATCCGTCGCCCCCCACGCGGGGGGCGTGGATTGAAACACGGCAGCCGCCAGCGGAGTTCCAAAAATTCCGCGTCGCCCCCCACGCGGGGGGCGTGGATTGAAACTCAACCACGCGGTAACCCTGCCACCAATTGGTGACGTCGCCCCCCACGCGGGGGGCGTGGATTGAAACGATTCCGAATGTATCGTTTGTGATCCAGGGTAAGTCGCCCCCCACGCGGGGGGCGTGGATTGAAACGACGGTAGGGACTCGGATACTTAGTAGCCCACGGGTCGCCCCCCACGCGGGGGGCGTGGATTGAAACTTAACCTTGGGGAGTTTGCTCACGAACTTGTGCTCGTCGCCCCCCACGCGGGGGGCGTGGATTGAAACTAAGCACTGGACGCACATTCTGGCGTTAGGTGAAGTCGCCCCCCACGCGGGGGGCGTGGATTGAAACGAGATGGCCTCCACGGTGAACCTCGCGCCGGGCCGGTCGCCCCCCACGCGGGGGGCGTGGATTGAAACATTTATCACATCGTTGGAATCGTGAGGCACTGATGTCGCCCCCCACGCGGGGGGCGTGGATTGAAACCGCCACTATGACTACACTGGCAGGGGTAGTCGCGTCGCCCCCCACGCGGGGGGCGTGGATTGAAACGGACAGGGCCGCGTGCTCACCGCGCAGGATGCCGGTCGCCCCCCACGCGGGGGGCGTGGATTGAAACCAGGAGGAAAACTCATGAAACTCCGTGAACTCCGTCGCCCCCCACGCGGGGGGCGTGGATTGAAACAAACCAAGGCTGAGGGCGGCGCATCCACTCCGGAGGTCGCCCCCCACGCGGGGGGCGTGGATTGAAACCAAGGTGTGCACGCCGAATCCGGCGGTGCTGGCGTCGCCCCCCACGCGGGGGGCGTGGATTGAAACGGCCGTGGGCGTGGCCATCATGGTAATGGGGATTGAGTCGCCCCCCACGCGGGGGGCGTGGATTGAAACCCAAGTCCATCGAGCGCAAGAAGCAGCGCGGCGACGTCGCCCCCCCACGCGGGGGGCGTGGATTGAAACAGGACTTCCGGCGCAACGTTCTTGCTCAGAGCCTGTCGCCCCCCACGCGGGGGGCGTGGATTGAAACAACTCATGGCCACCATCACCCATGACATCGGCGCGGTCGCCCCCCACGCGGGGGGCGTGGATTGAAACCACGAGGGATGGGTAGGAAACCCGGCCAACTTGCGCGTCGCCCCCCACGCGGGGGGCGTGGATTGAAACGCTGAGGGCCAAACGCGGACCTCTCAAAAAGAAGCACTGAACCCCAGGAAATCCTCAAAGGGTGTACTTTTGGGTGTATTAATCTGGTGCGAATTTATATCTGCTTCATTTTACGCATTTTATGCTTTGGTTCGAATCCCTCGCTCCCAAGAACGTCCAATGATATCCAATAAAAGACGTAAAGCCTGGCAAATGCTAGGCTTTACGTCTTTCTGCGTACAGATGCATCCAAATGCAGCCGTGTTCTGGTGGGTATATTTCTGGGTGTATTCGGTTTTTGAAGTGGGTGTACTGTTCCTGGACGAGGAGGAATGGGTATGGCCGGACCGACCGATACGGAGATCAAAAGAGCTAAGGCGGCGGAAAAAGCCTACAGCATGGGCGATGGAGGCGGACTTTACCTCCGGGTTAGAGCATTTTTCCTGATGGTATAGAGGAAGAAAAAATCCCTCAGGGGCTAAGGCCCCGCCGATTTTGCGGCCTTTGCGGCACGGCTGAAGCCGTGCCCTTTCAAAACCCCTCTATACATACGAGTGAAATGCTCTAAGCCTACCGGCCGGATGCTCTGGCGCTGGCCCGAGAACGCCATGCCGAGGCTCGCAAGCTGCCGGCGACAGGCGTTGATGGGAAGCAGCAGGGTAAGGTAACGGCTCGGGTTGTTCATCTGGCCGCCGCCCAGGGGCACACAAACAGATTCTTCTTCAATCACATGCGGTCGTACATCATCCAGCCCATAAAGGCATGCTTGGGCCTGCCGTTCAACCTGCTCATGCAGTTCACTTCGTCGGAGTAAGTGGAACTCGATCCCATCTCCGGGGAGTTGCCTTTGGGGTCGCACGCTCCGCTGGAAGCGCCACCGCCGTATTCACAGCCAAGATCGCCGGTAATGGTGAATGCCGCTTTGTCAAAGAATGCCTTGGGCTTGTCGTAATACTTGACCTGGACGCTGTGGTCGGCATGGATGCGCGAGTGGCCTGGGAAACGTGCGACGAAATGCCGGTCTTGTTAGTATCCGCTGTTGTGCGTTGGCCGTGACAAGCAATCTGCACTGCAAAGATGCAGACCGCAAATCCTGTTCCGATGGAAGTTCTGAACTTATTCTTTATGGGTACGTGACCTCCGCGACGCTTGACGCCGCCGGGCTACAGCGGTTCTCCAATTGCTATACGCCGAAACCACTGCGGCCGAGTGGCTTTTTCACCAAGAAAAAGCCACCTTGCACGAACTGGATCAGTGCACACTCATTGGAGAACCGCTCTAAGAAGCGCTGGCTCTTACTGAGCAGTGACTGGTTTTAGTGTTCCGCCATTCATTCCAATTATTGATCCAGCCCCAAAGAATTGCATCACCCAAGAGCTGTCATCCTGAGCGAAAGCGAAGGATCTGCAGTTGCTTTTGCTCTGTTCCGTTTCAACCCAATCGGGCCGGATCAATAATTGCGAAGCGGCATAAAGAAGTCGCGAGAAAATGCATGGAAAATCGATAAGATCTGCTAACACTGCTTGTTATGATACACACGATTCCTGGGGCCGTTTTCCCGCTAAGTGGCAGGGCCCATGGTTTTTGAGTATGTCACCAACGATTTTCCGAGTAATCATTGATTAGCATGAGGATCGCATGGCGAGTTTCACAAGAATGCGGAGTGATTGTTGGTGGATTTCGATGAGCGCAGACTTTCTGCGAAGGCGCACACTTTCCGCCGATGGAGGCCGATCTGGCGCGTGCTTAACATGGGTTGTTGCTTTCGCAGGCCGTTGCGCCATGATGCGCTACTGCGCTAACCGACCATGCGCAAGTGCTGCGACCGGGCAACGTGACGGCAAGTGGCTCAGGCGCTGGGAGCCACTCACGGATAAAGTAAGGCGAGTGCAGCGGCATCCGCTTGAGACAGTTGCGGCGACATTCGCGGCAGGCATTGCGGTTGGAACAGCGATCGGTTGGATGTTGAGGAAAAGCAATCCATGCTGCAAAGCAGATGCGCGCGAAAAGGGGCTAGGAGTCTTGATGCTCTTCGCAGAACGGCACTCGGTCGTAGATCGCGACATCATCCCTGTGTTCAACGCGAGCCGTCAATAATGTGTGCAATTGTGAACTTCGCATGCATGTGTGGGCTGTTTAAGATTGCTCGGTGATCAGTCCGGTTGTTGAAATAGAAACTCTTACCCGCCGCTTCGGTACGTTCACGGCGGTTGACTCTCTAACTCTGACGGCCAATGCCGGTGAGGTGTTCGGCTTGCTTGGCTCCAACGGGGCCGGTAAGAGCACCACGATCAAGATGCTCACCACCCTCTTGCCGCCGTCCTCGGGCGAGGCGCGCGTGGGCGGGTTCTCCATCACCACGCGGCCGGTGGAGGTTCGCCGTGTGATCGGCTATGTGCCGCAAGCGGTTTCGGTGGACGGTTCGCTCACCGGCTACGAGAACCTGCTCATCTTCGCCAAGCTCTACGACATTCCGCATAAAGAACAAACGGAGCGCATCCGCGCGCAGCTGGAGTTTGTGGGCCTGACCGCCGACGCTGGCCGCTTGGTAGGGCAATACTCCGGCGGGATGGTCCGCCGTCTGGAGATCGCCCAGGCCACGCTGCATCGTCCGCGAGTGCTCTTCCTCGACGAGCCGACCGTCGGGCTGGATCCGATTGCGCGCGACGCGGTTTGGAAACATCTCATCGATCTGCGGAACAACTACGGCACTACGCTATTCCTGACTACACATTATTTGGAAGATGCAGAGAGCCATTGCGATCGCATCGCGATCATGCACATGGGCAAACTGGCTGCGCTTGGCACCTTGAAGGAACTCGAAGCCTCGCTGGGCGCCGGCACCCACACGCTGGATGAGGTCTTTGTGCATTATGCCGGCACTACCCTCGATTCTGGTGGATCCTTCCGCGACGTATCAGCCGAACGGACTACGGAACAGCGGCTTGGTTAGCCCCATTTTATGAGTAATACATTCATACCCGCGTTGACCGGCTTCGTCTTCAAGACGTTCGTGATCACCGAATTCGAATTGCGCAAGCTGCGCCACGACTTTACAGAACTCATCACCCGCGCCCTTCAGCCCGCACTCTGGCTGCTCATCTTCGGGCAGGTGTTTGCACGCAGCGGCATGATGCACACGGGGAACATCCCCTATCTGGACTTCATTGCTCCTGGTATCCTGGCGCAAAGCGTTCTCTTTGTGGCCATTTTTTACGGAATCAACGTCATCTGGGAACGCGATCTCGGCATCGTACAGAAGTTCCTCGTCAGTCCAACTCCGCGCTCCGCTCTGGTGCTCGGCAAAGGCTTCTCAGCCGGTATCCGGACACTCTCGCAGCTTATTGTCGTGTACGGTCTCTCCATTCTGCTCGGAGTCAAGCTGAATTGGAGTCCGCTGGCGCTCATCAATGTGTTGGCTATCGTTATTCTTGCGGCCACACTGTTCTCGACATTCTCGCTGGTCATCGCCTGCATCGTGAAGACGCGCGAGCGCTTCATGGGCGTCGGTCAAGTGCTTACCATGCCGCTGTTCTTTGCCAGCAACGCGATCTATCCCACCTCTATCATGCCCGCCTGGCTCAAGGTCATTTCCCATCTGAATCCATTAACCTATGTTGTCGATGCCCTGCGCACTTCAATGCTGGCCAGCAGCCCGAGCAGCTTTGGTATGGGTCTCGACTATGCGGTCATCCTGGTCACCACGGTCATTCTGGTCTTGATCGGCGCGCGCTTGTATCCACAGTTGGGAGTGTAGTGCCTGGTCCGAAAGGTAACGAAGAGATGGCAACGCCTGATACGAACCACGCGGTGGAGAAGACCCCAGTAGAGGCGAGTTCCGGAACATCCGGCGTCGCAGAGACTCTGCCGTCACCTGAGGCTTCTCCGATTCTCGCGAAGGCAAAGGAACATAACATCCGCGTTTCCCCGGCTGTTCTCGATGCGGCAGCGAAGGAAGGCGATGAACTGCTTCAGTCCTTGCGCACTGCTCCCGAGGGCCTGACGCAAGCCGAGGCCGAAGAGCGAACGCGCACGTCAGGTCCGAATGAGGTGGCGCAGGAACGGCGGCGCGGCTGGTTTATCCGCCTCTTGATCATCCTGCGTAATCCACTGGTTATTCTGCTGGCAATCCTCTCGTCGATTTCCTTTGCCACCGGCGATGCGCGCGCCGGAAGCGTCATGGCGGGCATGGTGGTGCTCAGCGTGGTGCTCCGTTTTGTGCAAGAGGCCCGTGCGGACTCTGCGGCGGCAAAGCTCAAAGCCATGATCCACGTTACCGCTACGGTGGTTCGGGATGGCAAGGCCCGCGAGCTTCCACTGCGCGACCTGGTTCCGGGAGACATTATCAATCTCTCCGCCGGCGACATGATTCCGGGCGATGTGCGCGTGATCGCAGCGAAAGATCTATTCGTCAGCCAGGGAACGCTCACCGGCGAGTCGCTTCCTGTGGAGAAGTTTCACGACGCCGATCCCAAGCCTGTGAACTCGCCGGTTGAACTCAAGAACATATGCTTCATGGGCACGAGCGTTCAGAGCGGTACGGCGACCGCAGTCATCGTCGTAACAGGAGTTCACACCTATCTAGGCACAATGGCGAGTTCCATCACGGAGGAGGAGCCGCCGACAAGTTTCGACAAGGGCCTGAGCCGTTTCACATGGCTCATGATTCAGATCATGGCCGTCATGGTGCCTTTGGTGTTCGTGATCAACGGTTTCACCAAGCACGATTGGAGAGGCGCCTTTTTCTTCGCGATGGCCGTGGCCGTGGGGCTGACTCCGGAGATGCTGCCGATGATTGTTTCGGTCTGCCTCTCCAAGGGCGCGCTTGCCATGAGCCGCAAGAAGGTGATCGTCAAGCGCCTCAACTCCATCCAGAACTTCGGTGGCATGGACGTGCTCTGCGCCGACAAGACCGGCACGCTGACTGAAGATCGGGTTGTCATTGAGCGGCATTGCAATGTCGCGGGACGCGAAACGGATGAAGTGCTTCTCGATGGCTACCTCATTAGCCACTTCCAGACCGGCCTCAAGAACCTGTTGGACACGGCGATCCTCAATAGTACGGATTTTCATCAGAAGGATTTGGTCGAGAAGTTCAAGAAGCTGGACGAGATTCCCTTCGACTTCACGCGGCGCATGATGTCGGTGCTCGTCGAGACTCCGGAAGGCAAGGCCATTCTCCTGACCAAAGGCGCTCCGGAAGAGATTTTTCGTCAATGCTCTCAATTCGAGTTGGATGGAAAATTCTCACCCATGGACCCCGTCCTGATGAAGGGGTTGAAGGACGAATACGCGAGCCTGAGCAATGATGGGTTCCGTGTTCTGGCTGTGGCCATCAAGGAACTGCCGGGAAAACAGGCCTGCTCCAAGGACGACGAACACGATCTCATTCTGAAAGGGTACGTCGCATTTCTCGATCCGCCCAAGCGTACCGCCGCAAGTGCAATCGAAGCGCTGCACAAACATGGTGTGGCCGTGAAGATTCTCACCGGCGACAACGACCTGATTAGCCGCAAGGTGTGCAGTGAGGTGGGACTCGCCGCCGACCCGATGTTGCTGGGTGACGACGTGGAGAAAATGTCGGACGCCGAACTGGCTGAGGCAGCTGAAAAAACAACCCTTTTCGCCCGCCTCTCTCCGGCCCACAAGCAGCGCATTGTGCGCGCCTTGCGCGGCAAGGGACACGTTGTCGGATTCATGGGAGACGGAATCAACGATTCTCCCGCGTTGCGCGCCGCGGACATTGGCATCTCTGTCGATACTGCCGCCGACATTGCCAAGGAGTCGGCGGACCTGATTCTGCTGGAGAAGGACCTCATGGTGCTGGATGGGGGCGTCATCGAGGGGAGAAAAGTCTTTGCCAATATTCTCAAGTACATCCGAATGGGAGCAAGTTCCAACTTTGGAAACATGTTCAGCGTGCTGGGTGCGAGTGCCTTTCTTCCTTTCCTTCCCATGGCCCCTATTCAGATTTTGACCAACAACATGCTCTACGACTTCTCCCAGGTTCCCATACCCAACGATGCAGTGGACGACGAACAGGTGGCACGGCCTCGGCCCTGGAATATCGACGAAATACGCCGTTTCATTCTCTGCGTAGGCCCCATCAGCTCGATCTTCGACTACTCGACTTTCTTCGTGATGCTCTGGGTCTTCAAGTGCTGGGACCCATCGCGCGCTTCCGTGTTTCAGACCGGCTGGTTCGTGGAATCGATTATCACGCAGACACTTGTCATCCACATCATTCGCACCAATAAAATCCCCTTCTTTCAAAGCCGTGCGAGTTGGCCGCTGATTATTACGACGCTGGCCATCATGGCATTCGGAGCGTGGCTGCCGTATTCGCCCCTGGCCTCTTCGCTGGGCCTCACCCACTTGCCGGGGATGTACTGGCCGATCCTGCTGGTCACCGTCCTTGCCTACGCGGGGCTGACGCAAGGAGTTAAAGTCTGGTTGCTGCGGATGAAGTGGATCTAGACGAAAGCAAGTTGCCGCCAGAGTTCTCTGAATCGAGGTTGTATGAGAAGGCATTTCGGAATGAAGGAACAACATCATACCGAGCGGTTTGGCTGGCTTCGTGCAGCGGTCCTGGGCGCGAATGACGGCATCCTGTCAACATCCAGCCTGGTGCTGGGTGTTGCGGCAGCGCATGGAACTCACAACAGCATCCTGGTCGCAGGAACAGCCGGCCTGGTGGCTGGAGCCATGTCCATGGCTGCCGGGGAATATGTCTCCGTCCATTCCCAGGCGGACACTGAAGGTGCTGAACTGGCTCTCGAGCGTACGGAAATCAAACAGGACAACAAGGGAGAACACAAGGAACTGGCGGCAATTTACGAGGCTCGTGGACTTGATGCCGCGCTCGCCAAACAGGTGGCCCAGCAACTGATGGCTCATGATGCATTGGGGGCACATGCGCTCGATGAACTCGGGATCTCCGATACGTCCCGCGCACGCCCCATTCAAGCCGCGTTGGCTTCAGCCGCCAGCTTTGCGGTCGGAGCATTGATGCCCCTCATGGTCACAGCAATTTCGCCGGTGGCGGCATTGATCCCACTCGTTTCCGGATCTTCGCTGGCGCTGCTCGCGCTTCTGGGCGCACTGTCCGCACGCGCGGGGGGAGCAAAAGTGATGGTAGGCGCACTACGCGTCACGTTCTGGGGTGGGTTGGCCATGGCGGTCACTGCGGCTATCGGATGGCTATTTGGAGCAGTGGTGTGAAGGGCGCCAAGCTTCGCGGCTATCCGTTTTGAAACCGGAGTTATCCCTTGATTTCTGAACGTGCGCATCTTCCATTCGTCTGGAACATCTTAAACAGCAGGACATTTGTCATCGAGGACTCATACTATGGCTTCTTTGTTGGACCGCATTCAGATCGGCGACATCAGTCTGCCGAATCGGGTTATCATGGCCCCTCTCACGCGTCTGCGCGGCACGCCTGACCACATTCCCACGCAACTCATGGTCGATTACTACACACAGCGAGCCAGCGCCGGCCTGATCATCTCCGAGGGCATTCCAGTTGTGCCGCAGGGCGTTGGCTACGCAAACGTACCTGGACTCTGGTCGCCACAGCAAGTCGGCGCCTGGAAGCTGGTGACCAGCGCTGTGCACAATGCAGGAGGCCGCATCTTTGCACAGATATGGCATGTCGGTCGCATCTCGGACCCGCGCTTTCTGGAAGGTCATCTTCCGGTTGCGCCCAGCGCAATCCAGCCTGCCGGCCACGTTAGCCTGGTGCGCCCCGTCTCGGAGTATGTAACGCCGCGTGCGCTGGCAACGTCCGAGATTCCAGGCATCGTCGAGGGATTCCGCAAGGGAGCGGAGAACGCGAAACTCGCGGGCTTTGACGGCGTGGAGATACACGGAGCCAATGGCTACCTGATAGATCAGTTTTTGCAAGACGGTTCCAACCATCGCACCGACGAATACGGCGGATCGATTGAAAACCGCGCCCGGCTCATGCTTGAAGTTGCCGATGCAGCGATCTCCGTCTGGGGAGCCAAACGCGTGGGCATGCACCTGGCGCCACGTGGCGATAGCCAGGATATGCATGACTCAAACCCGGCAGCCACCTTTGGCTACGTGGCGCGTGAGCTCGGCAAACGTGGGCTCGCCTTTCTGTTGGCGCGCGAGTATTTCGGCCCCGACCGATTGGGTCCGCAACTCAAGAAGCAGTTTGGCGGCGTCTACATCGTGAATGAAAAATATACCCTCGTACAGGCCGAGCAGGTTATCCAGGACGGTGAGGCGGATGCAGTGGCTTTTGGCCAACTCTTTATCGCCAACCCCGATTTGCCTGCACGCTTTGCCAACCATGCTTCGCTCACCGCGCCGGACTCCAGCACTTTTTTTACGCCGGGCCCTCATGGCTATACCGACTATGCCAAACTGAGCGCGTAACGAAAGCCCCCATGGCCTTCTTGGAAAGTGAGTCGAGCAGATTCACCTTCCAAGGATGTCCCACAAGATAGAGGATTCACCATGAATGAGACCGTCCGCCTGTTGCAGGCTCATTGCAGCAGCCGCAGTTATAAGAGTGACCCCATCCCCGCGGAAATTCTGGATGCCATCGTCGAGTCCGCACATCGCGCTCCCACATCCATCAACAGCCAGCAGATTTCGCTTGTGGTGGTACGCAGCGCCGCCAGCCGCGCACGCATCGCAGAAATTGCCGGCGGGCAGCCATGGATCGCGCAGGCCCCTGTGTTCATCGTGGTGGTCGCTGACCTTTATAAAACCAGCCTCGGCGTCGAGAAGGCCGGCGCCGAGCAGCTCATCCAGCGCAGCCTGGAGGCGATCCTGTCCGCGGTGTGCGATGCCGGAATTACCATGGCAACCCTCATGACTGCGGCGCGCGCCTTCGGTCTCGGCATCGTACCTATCGGCGGAATTCGCCGCGATCCGCAAGCGATGATCGATCTGCTTGAGTTGCCGAGGAATACCTTTCCTGTAGGCGGAGTCGTGCTTGGCTACGTCGCCGAAGAGGCAAAGCAAAAGCCGCGCATGATGATCGAGAGCTTTCGCCACGAGGAGAAGTATCATCCGGAAGCGCTGAAGCCGGCGATTGACGCCTATGACCGGACTCTGCAGGAGTATTGGCAGAAGATTGGGCGCGCGGACGGGCTCACATGGTCGGCGAATATGGCGCAGCATTACAGCGTATTTTCTCGACGTCTCAAGGCCGTCGCGCAAAAGCAGGGCTTTACGCTCGAGGTGTAACGAGGGGCTACAGCGGAATCAGAACAGATGTACCCGGATGCAAGCCCCTCAAGTGGCTTTTTCCTTAAGAAAAAGCCACCTTCAAGAGTCTAACCAAGAGCACGGTTATTCTGATTCCGCTCCAACAAAACTTGCGCGGCGGAGACAATTCATGGCTTCTCGGAGTTCTGTTCGGCAGTCGGTCGATGGCATCGGTCCCGAGCGGCGTGAACGGATCGCCACTGCGTGGCAGGAGGGTACGGAGATCTCCAAGGGACAATCTTCGAATCCCTCGCTCTCCGCCCCCGCCTGAAATCCGGAAAACTGAACGGCTGTAGTAGACTTGCTGGCGGTTTCGGCCTCTGGAAGCAGGGTTGCCGAAAAATTCCAGAGGAGTTTTCCCATGCCGTTCAAGACCATCATCGAACCGTTTCGGATCAAGAGCGTCGAGCCGATTCACTGGACGACGCGCGAAGAGCGCGAGAAGCTGCTGAAGGCTGCGCACTACAACCTGTTCCTGCTTTCCGCTGACGATGTTCTGATCGATCTGCTGACGGACTCGGGAACGGGCGCCATGTCGACGCACCAGTGGGCGGCCATCATGGAAGGCGACGAGAGCTACGCGGGCAGCCGCAGCTTCGAGCGCTTCCGCAGATCGATCCAGGACATTTGCGGCTACAAGCACGTGATTCCGACGCATCAGGGGCGCGCGGCCGAGCGGATTCTGTTTGGCGTGATGGCAAAGAAGGGAGACGTGGTTCCCAACAACACACACTTCGACACCACGCGGGCCAATGTGGAGTTTACCGGCGCCGAAGCCGTGGATCTGCTGATTGCCGAGGGGCGGCAGCCGGCCTTGCAGCATCCTTTCAAGGGCAATATGGATGTGGCAGCGCTGGAGGCTCTGATCGGGCGAGTGGGCCGGGAACGGATTCCGCTGGTGATGCTGACGGTGACCAACAACTCGGGCGGCGGCCAGCCGGTCTCGATGGAGAATGCGCGCCAGGTGAGCGCGGTCTGCCGGCGGAACGGGATTCCGCTCTACTTCGACGCCTGCCGGTTTGCCGAGAACGCCTGGTTCATCAAGCTGCGCGAGAAGGGATACGAACACAAGACGCCCAAGGAGATTGCGCAGGAGATGTTCAGCCTGGGAGACGGGTGCACCATGTCGGCCAAGAAGGACGGAATGGCCAACATCGGCGGCTTTCTGTGCACCAACGACGACCATCTGGCGCAGCAGGAGAAGGACCTGCTGATTCTGACCGAGGGCTACCCGACATATGGGGGACTGGCCGGGCGCGATCTGGAGGCGATTGCCGTGGGAATCCAGGAGGCTCTGGAAGAGGACTACCTGCGCTACCGCATCGCCTCAACGGCTTACCTGGGCAATCACATTGCGGCGGAAGGAGTGCCGATTGTGCAGCCGCCGGGTGGGCACGCCATCTATCTGGACGCGCGGGCGTTTCTGCCGCACATTCCGCAGGAACAGTTCCCCGGAGTGGCGCTGGCCGCCGAGCTTTATCTGGTGGGAGGCGTGCGGTCGGTGGAGATCGGCACGCTGATGTTTGCCGCGTCGGCGCAGATGGACCTGGTGCGGCTGGCGATTCCGCGGCGCGTCTACACGCAGAGCCACATCGACTACCTGGTCGAGGTGATCCTGGAGGTGTGGAAAAACCGTGCGCAGATTCGCGGGATGCGGCTGACCTACGAGGCCCCGTTCCTCCGCCACTTCACGGCCCACCTGGAGCCGATCGGTGAGTAAGCCGCTGCCGGGAGACGTAAGCACAACCACTGAAGATGGTTGCCCCAGGTGCCTCGCATTTGGGCACCTGGGATAGCACAGACCTTGGCGCCCCGAATCAGTTCTTTCTCGCCACTTGTTGTGATTCGTTATACGGCAAGTTTCGTGCTGAAAGGGTGGGCGACGATCCCACGAATTGAGGGCCGGATCAATAACGTCCAATCCGCAAAAACGCAGTGCGTGGAAAGTGCAAGCGTCACACCCGGCGGCGACCGGGCGGCGTATACTTCGGTCGTTTGCGTTACGGGAGAACCAATGAACACACCCATCGCGCCCATTGAAACGATTGCCAAGCGGCTTTCGCTTTCACCGGCACACTATGACTCGATCGGCGCCTATGGCGCCAAACTTAAACTCGGCCTGCTCGCCGATCCGGCATTTCCGGTGCGGGGCAAGCTGATCCTGGTGACGGCCACCACGCCGACCAAGCACGGCGAAGGCAAGACGGTCGTCGCCATCGGCCTGGCCCAGGGGCTGGAACGCACCGGGCGGAAGGCGATAGTAACCTCACGTGAGCCCTCGCTCGGTCCGGTCTTCGGGATGAAGGGCGGAGCGGCGGGCGGCGGACTATCGCAGGTGGAACCTAGCCAGAAGATCAACCTGCATTTTCATGGCGACTTTCATGCCATTGCCACCGCGCACAACCTGCTGGCGGCGTTGATCGATTCGCATATCTTCCACGGCAACGAACTGGATCTGGATCCGGCCGGAGTGACCTGGCCGCGGGCTCTGGATATGAACGACCGCGCGCTGCGCCACGTCACCGTCTCGGTGGGCGCCAAGGGGGAGGGAGCCAACCGCGAGACGGGCTTTGTGATTACGGCCGCGTCGGAGATTATGGCCGTGGTTGGGCTGGCCTCAAGCCGCGCCGATCTGCGCCGCCGCCTGGACGCGATTGTGGTGGGCGCCTCGCGCAAGGGCCGCCCGGTCACAGCGGCCGCCCTGGGCGCGACCGGAGCCATGATGGCGCTGCTGGACGAGGCGATGCTGCCCAACCTGGTGCAGACGACCGAAGGTACGCCGGCGCTGGTGCATACGGGGCCCTTCGCCAATATCGCGCACGGCACCAGCAGCGTGCTGGCGCAACAGATGGGTCTGCGGCTGGCCGATTATGTGGTGAACGAGGCCGGCTTCGCCTCCGACCTGGGCGCGGAGAAGTACTTCGACATCGTGATGCGGGAGTCGGGCATAGAGCCGGCCGCGGCTGTGCTGGTGACGACGGTGCAAAGCCTGCGCGGCCAGGGAGAAGGCGTGCTGGAGGCCGGATTCCCGAACCTCGACTCGCACATCGAGAACCTGCAGCGCTTCGGCGTGCCGGTGGTGGCCGCCATCAACCGCTTCCCCACCGACAGCCTCGAAGATCTGAAGGCGATTGCAGCCGAATGCACCCGGCTGGGGGTGCCTTGCTCGTTTGTCGAGGCTTTTGCAAAGGGCGGACTGGGCGCGGTCGATCTGGCGGAAAAGGTGGCCAAGGCCATGGCCGACAACCCCGCTCCGGCCATTGTGCCGGCCTATGCGCTGGACGAAACGCCGGAGGAAAAGATCCGCAAAGTCGCGACCCTGGTTTACGGCGCGAAAGACGTGGAGTATAGCGAACAGGCGCGGAAAAAGCTCGAACGTTTCACGGAGTGGGGCTTTGCGGGGCTGCCGGTCTGCATTGCCAAAACGCAATACTCGCTCAGCGACGATCCAAAGGTGGCCGGCGCTCCCATCGGCTGGACGCTGCGCATCGCGGACGTGCAACTGTCGGCGGGCGCGGGCTTCCTGGTGGCTGTGGCCGGCAACATGATGCTGATGCCGGGCTTGCCGCACGCACCGCGCGCGCTGTGCATCGACATGGACGAAGAGGGCAACATCACCGGTGTGTAGGAAGTTGCCTGCGGATGGGTGCGACTGAGCACCGAGGATTCCCAGGTCTCAAAGGCGGGACCTGGGAATCCTCTAGTTAGTGGCTGGGCGATCTTCCTGAGAAATGGAAACCCTCCAACAACAAAGAAACAAAAGACCAAATCACCAAAGCATCAAATCACGGCTTTCATTCTCCGGAATGACGCACACACAGCACGATTGTTGTAGCTCATGGTGAGAATCATGCCGTTCCCAGGCTTCACATCTGTCAAATCGAACACCCCCGCTATCTGCGACGACTGCCCCGGAACATCTTTTAGAGAACTGCTCCATTGCCATCCAGTGAGCTGGAGATTCCCCTTTACGTGTACGCCGTGCTGAACGCCAAAATCATATACCGCTTGAAGATTGACGCTGGGATCATAGATCCCTTGCAACTCTTCAATGGTGGGCAGACGCCAGTCCTTGTAGCCCGCAAGCTGCAATTTGGAGCAATAGTCGCTGGCCTGGTTCCAGTCCACATCTGAGCCGTTGTCTTTTTTGGTCCACATCAGCCCGGTGTCGGGGTCGGCCCAGGTGGGGTGCAGCGCGGCCTCGGCCTCTGCTTGTTTTCTGATTGTCTCTTCTTGTTGCCTCTTCAGTTGCTGATCGTGTTCACTCTTCAGTCGGATCTCGACCATCTTCTGGCCCTGATCGACCTCCACTTCGATGCGAATTTTGGTCACACCATCGGTGGTTGCGGCCCGGATGCGATGTTCGCCCGGTGAGACCGGAACGACCTTGGAGCTGTCGGCCTTGAGCGCGTCCATGGGCTGCCCATCGAGCTTCCAGTTGCAGTCCAAGTCGGTTTTTACAAACAACGTTACACCGTCTTGCGCCCCTGCGAGCGCCGAGAGGCAAAGGCCAAGGAAAAGTAGGGGCAGACTACAGATACTTTTCATGAAAAACTCTCTCTCTTTAAGAATCCGGCCCTTGCGGGGCTGACCTTGTCGCGACTACTGCTTCTTCAGCACGGCCGTGCCTTTTTCGTCGGCCAGAATGGCGGACTCGAAGGAGCGGAAGTCGGCGGCGCGGGCGGCGGGAAGCTCCACCTGGCGCACGACGTATTCGCGCTCGTAGTGCAGGCGGTTGCCCTTCGCCGTCACCGTGGAGTGGTAACTGGCGAAGTCGCGGTCGATGGAGACTGGATCAGGAGTTTCATCGATCACGTAGCCTGAGGGCAGGGTGATGTCGAAGCTGTCGTGCCAGCGGCCGGTGGCGTTCAGGTCGATGGGCAGAGTGCGCGGCTTTTCGTTGAAAGGCTCGGCGTGGGTGCCAACCACGCGGGGACGAACCAGCAGAAGCGTGCCGGCCTGGTGCGCATATTGGGCCGCGGTGAGCTTCAGGTGGAATTCGAGCGGCTTGTCGAAGTCCGAAGGTTGGATGAATTGGAAAGAATCAAGCACTACGCCGGGCACATCGCGCGCCACCCTGGTTTCCCAGTACTCGCGGCGCTGCTTTTCATCGGTGTATTTGAGGAACATGCGCAGCTCCGCGCCCTCCGAGCCGGAGTGGAAGGTATCGACGGAGCCGGTCAGCGTGCCATCGGCGGAGAGAGTGAAGTCACCCTTGCGCTCGGTGCCGTTTGCATCCGGAGCGAGCACCGGCAAGGCGATCACCTGGCTGGCCGCGCCGGCGGAGAGGATTCCGTAGCCACCTTGCAGGTAAGCGGGCAGATTGCCCACCGGGGTGCGCTCGTTGGTGGGGTCGAAGATGAGGTAACGCTTGCCGTCTTTGGCTTTGACCACGGCCATCAGGCGCGGGTCCTCGACGCCGGGCGGAATCTCGATGGCGGTAATCATGTGGTTGCCCGCGAGAGATGGACTTTCCGGGGTGACCACGCCGCGGCGATCGTCCACCGGCATGTAATAGCCGTGAATGCCGGCCACCTGGAGCATGGAAATCAGCAGGGTGGTCTTGTCCTTGCAGTCGCCGTAGCGATTGCGGAAGATGTCGGCGGCGCGGTTGGCCTGCAGGCCGCCAATGCCGCGCATCACGATGAAGTAGCGGATGTCGCGCTGGATGGAACCGGTGATGCGGCTCAACTCGGTGTAAAAATCCGGAGCGCCGGCGATGAGCTCGTTGACCTTGGCGGTGATTTCAGGCGAGGGGTCGGGACGGTTGGCTTCGAGCGTGGTGACCCATTGGCCGATGGCGCGCCACTGGTTGTCTTTGCCTTCGACGGCGGCATCGCCCCACAGCACAGACATGCGCGCCAACAGGGCGGCGCGTTCCGGAGACGAGGGCACATCCCGGAGAACCAGGGCGCGCATGTCCTTGATCTCCCAGCGCCAGTGATTGGGCGCCACTTCAACCGCTTTGACGGCATCGTGGTTGTGCCAGGACTCAGTGTACGCGCGGCCTGGAGGCAGGTCGATTTCCAGCGCCTCGGAGACGATGGGAAGGCCGCGCTGGATACTCCATACCTCCTCCTGAGAGTAGGGCGCCATCAGTTCCTCGGACTCGCAGAGGACGACCGCGCCCACATCGGCTGCGAGAGGATGCGCGACGCGCACTTTGCGGGTGGAAAGCATGATGGGAACGCTGGTGTCGCCTTCTTCGATGAAGTCGATGTCCTGGGCCTGGTACTGTTTTTCGTCGGCACCGATGGTCCAGACGCGGAAGTAGTTGATCTTCTCATCCACGTCGTATTCGACATTGCAGGTGACGCCGCGGCCCTGGGGCTTGAGGATGCGGATGGCCTGGCGCTCGCGTTCGACGGCGCGGCCCAGGGTGTCGACGGTCTCAACGTACTCATCAAAAAGGACGACCGCCGCGGCGTCTTTGGCGTACTCGGGCGTCTTGGTTTTGGCCGCATCCAGGCCCCATTGCGGTACGGGCTGGGACTTGGAGAACAAGCCGGCGTGGGCATGCGTGGTGGCCAGCAGAAACAGCGCTGCGGCGACGATACGGACCGGGACGAAACTGGCCCAACGCGGATGACCCACTTGTCAGTTTCCTTTCGCTTGAGCGGCGCGGACAAGCACCAGTTGCTACTGATCGGCCGTGGCAACCTTTTGAAAGAAGTCGTGAAGGCAACGGAAAGCCGAAGGTTCACTCTAGTCGGGAAGGCTGCCTTCCCACAAGGCCGGGAGGAGCAAGTGGTCGATTCAGCAGACCGGCTCAGAACGATGGAGCGGTTCATAACGGGCGACAGAAAAGTAATCGCCTGTTGATTCTTTTGACAAGTAGCTTTCTGGAATATCGCTTCCATCTTTTAAACTTGGTTTAAGTTACCAGCTCAGACCAGATAGTTACCTTGGTGACGATGGCGCAAAGAAAGCTCTTGTCTTGAAACTCATTCCAGACGATGCTGACAATGACAGTCATCGCGTCCTTATCTTACGGTTTCAAGGAGAAGAGGGAAATGGTCTGTCCCAAGTGCCAAAGCGGGAGAATGCACCGGCTCAAGCGAGAAGGCTTCGTGGAGCTGAGGGTGGCGCCGCTGTTCGGCTACTTTCCCTGGCGTTGTTCCGATTGCAAGGCTGAACTGCTGTTGCGCGCGCGGAACGAACGCGGTGTGCGGCGTCATCGGACCCGGCAAAGCCCTTGAATCATATGTGTTTCAGGTTGGGCGGACGCCCATTCTGTCGCCGGCAGTCCGGCAAAAATGGTTGCAAAACTTTGCTTCCGTGTGAAGGTTTCCGGCAACACTATGCGTTGTGAGGAAACAAGATACTTCGGCCGTCTTCGAAAATCATGCCGGCTGTTCATGCATCGATGAGTGTGTACAATCCCTGTCAAGCGCAGGTTTTCCCTTCCGGGCTCCGCGGAGAGCCTGTGCAAACAGGGAAAGATGCGGTTCTACCCTTCAACGTAGCGAACGGTAAACGGCTATGGAGATGAAGCGCACAAACCGTAAGGATGAGATAGCGATCGAGGCAAAGAGCGGCCCGCAAACTGAATCGCCAAGTGGCGGGACGATGGATTCCCGCGAAAAGCTGCTGGCTGCGGCACTGCACCTGTTCGCAGCTCGCGGAGTAGACAGGGTTTCCGTCCGCGACATTGCGCATGAGGCGGGAGTGAACTCCGCCCTGGTGGGCTACTATTTTCGCAGCAAAGACGGGCTGCTTTCGCAACTTTACCGCCGCCACTGCGAGCCTCTGAATGCGGAGCGCATGAAGCTGCTGAAAAGCTTCAGCCGGGGCGGAGCAGATCCTTCCCTCGAAAAGGTTCTTGAGGCTTTCATCCGGCCGGCGCTGGCGATTACCACGGACAGCAACGGCCTCTCGGAGTTTACGCGGCTGCGCGCCTTGCTGGCCGCCGAGAACACCGCCGCGCTGGAGGCCTTGGTGGCGGCCAACTTCGACCATTCCACCACCATCTTTGTCAGCGCTCTCGAGCGCTGCCTGCCCCATCTTTCCCAAGAAGATGTGTTGTGGCGATTCCACTTCACGCTCGGCACCATCAACTACACGGCCACCGGGCCGAGTATCATTTCACGCTTCTCCGAGGGACGGTGCGACCCGCTCCGAGTGGAGGACACGTTGCGGGAGCTGATTCCCTTCCTCGCCGCGGGGTTTCGCGCCCCCAAGACTGCCGGTCACCATGCCTCGGCCAATAAAGCCCAATCCAAAACGCCAGCCAGTTGATTTGTGGCCGGGACTAAAGGCGGAGAGGAAAAACTCTTCGGGTGCGGCAGTGCGCGAAATAGGATTCTGCCCTGACCTCAACCAATCCGGAATTGAGCCCCGTAGATAAACTCAATTGACCCAAGCGCTTCCTCTGGTGCGACTTTGCTCTAACTTGAAGTGCGGTATTTTCAAGGTTGAGAGCGGCTTCGATGGGGGACTATGATGGTTTGTCTCCCAATCGAGGTTCATCCATGAAGTCAAAAACGTCTCGCCGTGCTTTTCTTTCCGCCGGATTGATTCTTCCTGTGGTTGGCGCAGGTTCCCGCATGGGATTTGCCAGCGCGAAAACAGGGTTTTGGAACTCTGCCACTGAGTCCTTGACAGAGCCTTCCGGCGCCGCGCCGAAACTGGATTACCGCACCCTGGGCCGCACCAAGCTGAAGGTGACCACGGTGGGATTCGGCTGCATGATTACCTCGGACCCCAGTGTGATCGAGCGCGCCGCCGACATGGGCATCAACTACTTCGACACCGCGCGCGGCTACCAGCATGGGAACAATGAGCGCATGGTGGGCGCGGCTCTGGGAGCCAAGCGGAAACAGGTTGTGCTTTCGACCAAGTCGGCTGCCGGCGACAAGGCCAGCTTGCTCAAAGAACTGGACACCAGCCTGGGCGAGCTCAAGACGGATTACGTGGACATCTGGTACCTGCATGCCAAGGGCAGCCCGGCCGAGATCCACGACGACATGATCGAGGCGCAGCAGATTGCCAGGCAGCAGGGCAAGATCCGCTTCGCCGGCGTCAGCACCCACGGCGGACAGCAGCAGTTGTTGCCCTGGATGGCGCAGAAGGGCGTCTTCGACGTGGCGCTGGTGGCCTACAACTTCTCCATGGACGCCAGCATGGATCAGGCGATTGAAGTTGCTTCCAAGGCGGGAATTGGCATTGTGGGCATGAAGGTGATGGCGGGAGGATTCCGCAGCTTGAAGCCGACCGATCCTACCTATGAGAAACTGCACCGCGATGGCGCTCTGCTGGCCGCGCTGAAGTGGGTCATCAGGAAGCCCGGCATCACCACAACTATTCCCAGCATGACGGACATGGACCAGTTGGAAGAGAACCTGAAGGCCATGGCCACTCCGTACTCCCCCAGCGATGAAAAGGTGCTGAGTGCGCATCTGGAGCAGATCAAGCCGATCTATTGCCGCCTCTGCGGCCAGTGCGACGGAACCTGCCAGAAAGGCCTGCCGGTGGCCGACGTGCTGCGCTTCCTTACCTATGCCGACGGTTATCGCCAGTTCGCGCTGGGACGGGAGAGGTTTGCGGAGCTGCCCGCCGAGCAGGCTGCGGTGCGCTGCGGCGATTGCGCGGAATGCACGGTGCAGTGCCCGCACGGCGTGCACGTAGCCAGCCGCATGACGCGCGCACAGGAACTGTTCGCATGAGGGCTGTCTGTTTGCTGTTGGCGATGGCGTGTGCGGCAGGAGTCGCACACGCGCAGGAGTTCCTCGACTGCCATTTTGTGCCGGGCTGGGAACAGTCCGGGCAAAAGCGCCAGTACGCCGCGGATAACCTCTACGACTACAAGGATGGCGGCGCGGAGGGCTACCTGGTCTACGGCTTCACGCACATGCAGGGAGTGGACTGCGCGTCGGCAGGAACCACGATGGCCATCGACGTCTCCGAGATGAGCGATGCCGACTCGGCCTACGGCATGTTCGCCGCCAACCGCGATCCCAACCTTCCCATCGCCAAAATTGGAATGGGCGGGCAGGTGCAGCCGCAGAGCGTGAGCTTCGCCAAGGGCAAGTACTTCGTTGAATTGGTCATGACCGACGCCAAGCCGGACGGCAATTACACTGCCGCACTGGAGGCTTTCGCGGCCAGGATGCAGGCGCGGCTGGAGGGCCGGGAGACGCCCCCGGAAGCGCTGGGGTGGTTTTCCAGTGAGAACCTCATCTCCTCCCGCATGGTTCCGGAAAGCGTATTGGGCCTGCGGATGCTCAAGCGCGGCTATGTAGCGAAGTACAAGCAGGGACAGGCGTTTATCGTGCTGGAAGAGACGCCGGAATCCGCCGCGGCCCTGATGAAGAAGCTGCGCGAACGGTTTGAAGGCGCAACCTCCGCGCAGATTGGCGAGGAAGCATTCCAGGCCAAGGCGCCCTACCTGGACGGAATCTGCGTCTTCCGTAAGGGACGCATTCTGGCAGGGTACGCCAATTTGCCTGGACCGCAGGAAGCCGCTGCCCAGGCCGCGCAACTCGCAACCCGCATCCCGTAAGAGGCTTGTCTTCCGTAGCAACCTGTCGAGGGCGCCTCCGCGACAAGCCAGGTCTCTGACCGCTTGAGGTTGTATCAATGCTGGGTGCCCCCGGTCTCGGGGTCCCCAGCGACAGGTCTTCGTCGCTGGGGTGAGGATTCGATTTTGAGACATGGGAAACCACGGGTTCCATGGTACGAAACCATCCGGTCGGAGGCCTGGAGCAAAATTAAAAGCCTTCGCTTTTGTTCGTGACACACTGCAGAAAATTACCTTCACCCGGCGCACAATGGAAATGGGGAGAAGATTGCGCAGGCCTTAAAACGCAGCAAAAAGCTCCTCTATCCCACCCCCCTATCTAAAATGCCCGTTTTCCGCAGCGTCCCCCGCTCCGGAATGGTATGTAACGTTTTCTGAATCAATACATTACAGAATCGTCTACGCGAAACTCTGTTATCATTGTGGTAAATATAAGCCCCCAAAAACAGGGCTTTTTGGGGCAAAAGCCCTCGATTTTGTCGGTTTTTCATCGAAAAATGAGCCCTTTTTTGACGGGTCGCCGCGATCGGCCGAGGAGGCCATCGTCGCCACCGCCTAAAGCCTGGTGCGGCTCGGGCTTTTGAAGAACAGCCCGAAAAGGCCCGCTGCGTAGCGGCCGATCTTCCCGGATCGGCACCAGAGCAAGACGGATCTGACATCAGGAGCGTCGCCGGCGATGGGGAAGCGGCGCAGGCACACTCGGCATTGCAACCGCGATGCTTTTGCCGGTAGACTAGGGATGTCCGGGGCAACTTGGTGCACTGTGGCAGATTTGCTCGGGCACCGGAGCTTCCGGAGCAAAAGAACCAAAAAACGCAAGAGGTAAGCACGAGAAACAAAAGAAGTGAAAACACGGAGAGGTGGCAGAGCCCGGTTGAATGCACCTGACTCGAAATCAGACATAGTCGCAAGGCTATCGGGAGTTCGAATCTCCCCCTCTCCGCCATAAGATCAGTTGAATCAACACGTAGGGGCCTATCATGGCCCCTTTTCTATTTGGCGCCGATCTTGCCTTCTGTGGAAAATGTGCACTTGAGGGCACAGAAAGGCACCGAAATACAAATCCAACTGACACCAAAACCGACACCGAAAAGGTCAAACTGGTTAAAGCCGATTAGGAGAACTTGCAGGACCGCCACGTAGCCGTCTCACGCGGCGAATACGACGTACAAATCTTCACCCACGACCGCGAGAAGATGGGGGCGGCGCTGGGGCATGATGTTTCGCACATTGGTGAGGTCAAGTGACTTCCTGATGCTCTTGCTTCCCCAAAAAACCTTGCACCCAGATAGGGCAGGAACACTTCGAGCGCCTGGCGGAGTTTTTGCAGTTCGCCTGATGCCTACGATACAGATTGAGCATGAAATGCTTGAGTACAAATCAGGTACAGAAGTTCACCGCATTCAATAAGTAGTTGATTCAAACATAAATAATGGTGCCGGGAGGGGGGGTCGAACCCCCATGGCCGCAAGGGCCGACGGATTTTGAGTCCGTTGCGTCTGCCAGTTCCGCCATCCCGGCTCTGCACTGCAATCATCGTAGAATCAATAAATTTCGCCTGCCCCACTCACTTTTGAGGAAGCCGCAAAAGCACCGGCGGCAGCAGTGGTGGCACCGGTTTCTTGAGCTTTCTCAGTATCGCACAATCTCTCCACAGCGGCCACTCTGTGCTGGGGGGGGCACAGGGCAGGGAAGTTGCTTACCTGAAGATCAGCGACATCGACAGCCAGCGGAAGTTCAAGCACCCTCGGCATGGGGAATGCCCAGGGCAAGTTATAGTTTTGACCGCGTTGTGTACGGATCTTTCCCTTCAACGACGCGATAACTTTTGCCTGAAGCTTCGTCGATAAGTTGAATGAGCGTTCTACGAGGTCGCATCTGGCCGCCCATCGGGCAATCTCCCGCCTGCCGCGTCTTGTCGAACGGGAAGCTATTTCGTTCTGAAATGCTGTCATCCGCTATTGAAAAAGTTTCCTCTTCCGCAATCTGCCCGCCAGGTTCTATCATGGTTCGGCGCCGCATAGGGTCTGGAATCCGCCGGCGGAAGGGACATATTCCGATGAGTACTGTGCAGGCCAATCTCAAACACTATGAAATGCTGATCGACGGCGAATTTGTGGCGTCCGCCAAGACGCTGGAGGTGGTGAACCCCACCACCGGACAGGTCGTCTCGGAGTTCCCCAACGGAACGCGCGAAGATGTGAATCGGGCCGTTCTGGCCGCTGAGCGCGCTCAAACAAGCTGGGCCGCACTGCCCGCGATTCGTCGCGCCGGCCACCTGCGGGAGATCGCCGCGCTGATTCGCACCAACCGCGAGTCCCTGGCACGCGTCATCACCGAAGAGCAGGGAAAGATTCTGTCGCTGGCGCAGGTCGAGGTGGATTTTTCGGCCGACTACCTGGACTACATGGCCGAGTTTGCCCGGCGCTATGAAGGCGAGATCCTTCAGAGCGACCGGCCGGGCGAAAACATCCTGCTCTACAAGGCGCCCATCGGCGTCATTGCCGGCATTCTGCCCTGGAATTTCCCCTTTTTCCTGATCGTGCGCAAGATGGCGCCGGCGCTGGTCACCGGCAACACCATCGTCATCAAGCCCAGCAGCGAGACGCCCAACAACGCCTTCGAGTTCGCCCGCCTGGTGGCGCAGTCGTCCCTGCCCAAGGGCGTCTTCAATCTTGTCTCCGGTTCCGGCTCGGTGGTCGGCAACGCCCTGGCCAGTCATCCGAAGGTGGGCATGGTTTCGCTTACCGGCAGCGTCGAGGGCGGAGTGGCCGTGATGCGCGCTGCCGCCGAGAACGTGACCAAGGTCTCGCTCGAACTGGGCGGCAAGGCCCCGGCCATCGTCATGTCCGACGCCGATATCGACCTCGCGGTCAGCGCCATCCGCGCCTCCCGCATCATCAACACTGGCCAGGTCTGCAACTGCGCCGAGCGCGTCTATGTACATGAATCCGTTGCTGAAGAGTTCACTGCCAAGATCACCGCGGCGATGCAACAAACAGTTGTAGGCGATCCCTTCGATGCGGCCACGGAGATGGGCCCTCTGGTCAGCAAGCGGCAACTGGAACTGGTGGACGCGGCGGTCAAGCGCGCCATCGAGCAGGGTGCGGAACTGAAGTGCGGCGGCGCACCAAGCGATGCTCCAGCCGGCTATTTCTTTCAGCCCACGGTGCTTACGGGCTGTCGCCAGCAGAGCGACATCATGCAGCAGGAGACCTTCGGCCCGGTGCTGCCCATCGCAACTTTCAAGACCCTCGATGAAGCCATCGCCTGCGCCAACGATTGCCAGTACGGCCTGACCTCGTCCATCTACACCCGCAGCCTGGACGTGGCCATGCGTGCCTCGAACGAGCTGAAATTCGGCGAAACCTACGTCAATCGCGAGAACTTCGAGGCCATGCAGGGCTTCCATGCCGGCTGGCGCAAGTCCGGAATCGGTGGCGCCGACGGCAAACACGGCCTGGAAGAGTACCTCCAGACCCACGTTGTCTACATGAACTACGACCTGAACAAGCAGTAACCAGCACCGTTCATCGTCATCGGTTCCCACAAGCCCTGGTTTCCCAGGTCTCGCTTCCGAGACCTGGGAAACCACCAACCCCAACCGTCCAGGCCGTTTATCCCTCCGCCCTTCCACCCGCCGCAACGCGCTTCTCCCTGATCTCTGCTCCCTGATCCCTCGTCCTCATTCCCTGTTTCCTGCCTTTCCGCACCCCTTGCGCTATCATTGCGTCTATAGAGTGAGCGGTCCATTCCCCTCAGGGACCGCGCAGGCGGTGTGTGTGTCTCGATTCTTCCAGCGGTTCGTCTTTGTTCTCTCCGTGGCGATCTTCGCCGCCCTCGGCCTTGGCTTTGCTCTTGGCGAGTTCGGGCTCCTCGGCGTTCACGCCGGCAGTGAGCAGGATGGCGCCTACCGCCAGATGCGGGTCTATGGCGACGTGCTCCGGAAGATTCAGACCGACTACGTCACCGAGCCCAACATGAACGACGTGACCACCGGCGCGCTGCACGGCCTGTTGGAGTCGCTGGACTCGGATTCCAGCTATCTGACCCCTTCCGAGTACAAAATCTATAAGGAACGCCCCTCCACCGGCGTGGCGCAGGTGGGCATCATCGTCTCCAAGCGCTTTGGCTACGCCACCGTGGTGAGCGTGCTGCCCGGTTCGCCCGCGGACAAGGAACACTTGGCTGACGGCGACGTGATCGAGTCGATCAACGACCAGTCGACCCGCGAAATGTCCCTCGCAGTCATCCACCTGATGCTGGAGGGCAAGCCGGGAACCACCGTCAGTCTCTCGGTGGTGCGCCCCCGCAAGTCCGACCCCGACAAGCTCACGCTCACCCGTTACATCGCCGCCGCGCAGGCTATGGCCGAACAGCAGTACGAGAACTCGACCATCCTCTATCTCAAGCCCGGCGCGCTCACCGCGGCGCGTGTGGATGAGATTGCCGCCCGGATCAAGTCAGCCGGGAAAGGACGCAAGGTGCTGCTCGACCTGCGCGACTCTTCCAGCGACGACACCCAGCAGGGCCTGCGGCTGGCCAACTTCTTCATTCGCCAAGGCACGCTGGCCGCGCTCGAAGGACAGAAGTTTCCCCGCCAGACCTTTACTGCCGATGCGGCCAAGTGTTTGACCGATGCGCCCCTGGCGCTGCTGATCAATCGCGGCACCTACGGCGCTGCCGAATTGGCCGCCGCCGCCATCCTCGACGCAAAGCGCGGCGATGTGGTGGGTGAGCGCACCTTCGGCGAGGGCTCGGTCCAGAAGACCATTGAACTGCCCGACGGCGCCGCCCTGTTGCTGACTGTGGCCAAGTACCAGAGCCCCGCCGGCAAGAAGATTCAGGACGATGCAGTGACGCCCTCCGTGGCCGTCGGCACGCCCATCGATGAAGAAGAAGAGGCATTGCCGCCCGCCAAGGGCGACGAGCCTCTCACCAAGGCGCTCGACCTGTTGAAGGCCAAGAACGGCTGATCGGGCGCTGTTGCGCCGTTTCCCGCATTCCCACTCTTGCACGGCGTGGTACGCCCGCGCCGTTCTCTCGAACAGATGTAATACGCGCGTGCTAGCCTGAGGCTGTAGCATTTTCTCCCCCGTTTCCCAGGGAGATGCCAGCGAGGGCATAGCACGTGGCTGCCACCCCCACACAGCCTCCTGAATCACACGACCTTGACCGTTACCACCGGCTCTCGCATCTGCCTGTTCTTCCGCAACGGCGGCGCAAGCTGGCCGGCAGGGTGGTGCTGATCGCGCTGCTCACGCTGGCGGTGATTACCGGCTCGCTAGCCGGGCTCACGCTGGTCTATTCCGTCGATTTGCCCGAGATTCACGACCTCGAACACTATCGCCCCTCCACCACCACTGATCTCTATGACCGCAAGGGCCGCATCATCGGCTCCTTCGCGCTGGAGCGGCGGGTGGTGGTCAATTACGACGACTTTGCGCCGGTCCTGCGCCAGGCAGTCATCTCCATTGAAGACAAGAACTTCGAGTCGCATTGGGGCATCAACGTCCTGCGCGTCGGCGGGGCGCTGTGGCACGATCTGCGCAGCCACGGCCGCGCCCAGGGCGCATCCACGCTGACCATGCAGTTAGCCCGCAACCTCTTCCTCTCTTCCGAGCGCACCGCCGGCCGCAAGCTCCAGGAAGCCTATCTCGCCATCCAGATTGAGCGCGCCTTCACCAAGCAGCAGATTTTCACCCTTTACGGCAACCAGATCTACCTGGGCCACGGCATGTACGGCTTCGAGGCTGCCTCGGAGTTCTACTTCAGCAAGCACGCCAAGGACTTGACTCTGACCGAAGCGGCTCTGCTGGCCGGCCTGCCCAAGGCGCCCTCGGGCTTCTCTCCGTTGCTCAATCCCGACAAGGCGACGCGCCGCCGCAATCTGGTGCTGTCGGAGATGGAGGCGGACAAGGTAATCTCCCACAGCCAGGCCGAGGAGGCGCGCAACGCC
>Ga0224527_1000388_pt1 | contig 30137 bp, 32 predicted proteins | sample CBST0metaG_FD_179882 | JGI IMG/M metagenome (GOLD analysis project Ga0224527, IMG submission 179882) | Peat soil microbial communities from Stordalen Mire, Sweden - C.B.S.T0 | ecosystem: Environmental > Terrestrial > Soil > Wetlands > Peat | place: Sweden: Norrbotten County, Stordalen Mire... | reverse complement strand
TTACCAGATAGTGAGGTGCTTTTCCATATGTCAACAGGGTTTCTTGTAGGGCACTAGCCCTTTATAGTTAAAGAGTTTACAGTGTTTTTCGAAATGCGAAAGTTGAGTTAATACCAATTTCTTTAGCGATTAAGATGGCTTCATTTTTCTCGGTTTCAGCCAAGGTTTCAGAAAAAGCAGTGATAGCGATTGCCTTATCGCCCACCGCACGCAAGGCTGCCGCGGCCAAAAAACTACTATCCACCCCACCAGAGAATGCGACAACGATACGATCCAATCCACTAAGTAAATCATGGAGCTGTGTAATCTTTATATTATGTTCGTCCATATTAATCTCCTCATGTCTCCATCCAATATCCTTACCTGCATCTATTATGCTTTGTTGATAATAGTGCTTGCTCGATTCTAGTTAATGCTTCTAATAAAACGCTGCGTTGGGTAGCAAGATTAATGCGGGCAAAACCCTCACCTTGACTACCGAAATTTTTACCAGCATTTAACCCTACTTTCGCTTTGTACACAAGGAAGTTCTCCAATTCTTTTGCATCTGTAAAATACGCACGAAAGTCCAGCCATGCCAGATAAGTCCCCTCAGGCTTAACTACTTTAACCGCTGGCAATCTAGTCTGAACAAACTCAACCAGAGCATCTGCATTTTTTTCAAGATAAGGAAGTAAGGCATTCAGCCACGCATCCCCTTGGTTGTAAGCAACTTCAGTAGCAAGCACGCCGAACAGATTGCCCCGCCGCAGATGCAACTTATTAAACCACGCTTCAATTAAAGCACGTCGCCGCTTACAAGGAACCACAATGAACGAAAAATTAAGCCCCGCCACATTGAAGGTCTTGCTAGCAGCCATAAATGTAACACTTTGTTTACAAACAGGCGTCCCGAGGGATGCAAATACGGTATGTTTGTGACCTTCATATACCAAATCACTATGTATTTCATCTGATAATACATCCACTTCATATCTTTGGCAAAGTTCATAAATTTTTGTCAGTTCTGCTCGGCTCCACACGCGACCCACTGGATTATGAGGACTGCATAACAATAATAACTTGTTGTTAGGGTTTGCTAATTTTTGTTCCAGATCATCAAAATCAATTTCATAGCGCCCATTTTTAGAAATAAGAGGATTTTCAATGACTTCACGGTCATTATCTTTTATGGAAGCAAAAAACGGTGGATACACTGGCGACTGAATGATAATGCCATTTCCTGGCTGGGAAAGAGCAAAAATAGATAAGATAATAGACGGAACAACACCTGGGGCTAACAAAATCCAATCCTTTTCAATTTCCCAATTATGGCGGCGTTTTACCCATTGAATGAAGGATTGGTAAAGAGATTCTTCTTGCGTGTTATAGGCATAAATCGGATGATTAGCACGCTCAATAATTGTATTGCTTACTGCTACAGGCGAAGAAAAATCCATATCAGCAACCCACAACGGCAGTACGTCTTCGCTACCAAACACTTGACCTAAAGCATCCCACTTGCTGCAACCGGTATGACGCCTTGATATTATTTTATCAAAGTCAAATGTTGTATCACTATTTGTCATTTTACAATTCCTCACTTTATTTTCAATGTAATAATTCCTTTAAATCGAATAATCATTAACGGGTAAAATTCTGTTTAAAAATTGCTTTGTTCTTTCTTCCTTAGGGTGAAAAAGCACCTCTTGGGGCGTACCTTGTTCCACAATTACACCGCCATCAATAAAAACAACTCGATTGGCAATATCCCGCGCAAAGGAAATTTCATGGGTAACGACAATCATCGTCAACCCTTCTTTTGCGACTTTTTTCATAACACTTAGTACTTCACCAACAAGTTCAGGATCTAGCGCTGAAGTAGGTTCATCAAACAAAATGACTTCGGGATTCAATGCTAACGCCCTAGCGATTCCTACGCGTTGTTGTTGCCCGCCAGAAAGTTGGCTAGGATATGCATGATATTTTTCCGCCAAGCCTACTTTAGCAAGTATTTTACGACTGATTTCTTCCGCTTCGTCCTTGGAAAAATTTCGTGCAACAACAAGCCCTTCCATTACATTTTCAAGGGCTGTTTTATTTTTGAATAGATTATATAATTGAAACACCATTGCTGTATTTCTTCTAATTTGCAGTATTTGTTTTTTAGTCGCCTCTTTACACGTAACGTGAATATCCCCAATCGTAATTTCCCCATCATCTGGATGCTCTAAAAAATTAAGACTTCGTAGAAATGTTGTCTTACCCGAACCACTCGGACCTAAAATAACAACAACCTCACCTTTTTCTACTTTCAGATCGATACCTTTTAATACCTGTAAACTACCAAATGACTTACGCAACCCTTTCACTTCGATCATACTATCCCGCCCTTACCGTCTACTCCAACTTTAATTTCTAAAAACGCCACCATACGTTCTATCATAATACACAATGTCCAATAAATCACGGCTGCTGCCAGATAAGCCTCCAGAAACTTATAATTTCCATTAGCTTCAAAGAGAGTGCCATTAATGAGCTCAACGACTGAAATCAAGGATGCAATGGCTGATCCTTTAATAAGCTCGATAAAATTACTGCCGATTAGCGGGATGGCAACTGGCATCGCTTGCGGAAAAACAATTCTCTTTAGCATTTGCCACGAAGTCATACCAACAGAATAAGCTGCTTCATACTGTCCACTATTGACAGATTGCAACGCGGTCCTCACGACCTCAGAAAGATATACAGTGGCATTAATAGACAATCCGACTACTGCAACTAAAGTATAGGAAATATCTTTTGCAGTCATCGCTAGACCAACTGTTTTGGCAAAAGAATCAAAGCTCAAAGTCACCATTAAATAGAGTATTGTCAGTTGTAATAATAGGGGCACACCTCGCAAAAATACTACAATAACTGTAAATATTTGCGCGAGTACTCGCACTTTAAATAATCTTATAATGGCAATCCCACTGCCAAATAATAATCCTAAGATCAAGGGCACAACTGACAACAAAAGAACGATTGGGATATATTTTATCCCAATTCCGATTTCATAAACAAAAAAACCAACATCAAACTGAAAACCCATACTCTCACCTGCCACTTATCGTGATTTTATTAGTGGACCCTAGTTTTCTTTCACCCCATATGAAAACTTGTTCTAATATCGAACTTAGTACAAAGAAAATAATCGCTGCTGCCGCATATGCCTCAAGAGAACGATAAGTATTGCTACTAATCGCCTTAATTACGCCAACAAGATCAATTACCCCTAGGGTGTATGCCAATGATGTATCCTTCAGCAAAGATACAATGGTATTCCCCAAAGCTGGCATGGCAATTTGTATTGCCTGAGGCGCAATAATACGACTAAAGGTTTGCCAACCTGTCATACCAACAGAATATGCAGCTTCAGTTTGTCCTCGGTCAACACCAGCCACAGCAGATCTAACAATCTCTGACAAAAATGCTGACGTATTAATGATATAAGCAATCATCACGAAGATCATCGTATCCCACCGATTAATATTCACTCCAAAAGCTCCTACTACCAACGGCAACCCTATATATACGATATAAAGTAGAACCAATATGGGAATTCCACGAACAAAAGATACATACAGAGTTGCCAATTGTGACAGAATCGGTATCTTTTGTAAACGCACCACTGCGATATAAGTTCCCAACACCATTCCAAAAAATAGCGCAATCACAACAATATATAAAGTGATATGCAGGCGAGATAACAGTTTAGGAAAACTATCCATAAATAAGCTAAACAGAAATATATTTTCCATCCTAAACCTACCCCTTTTTTTTAATTTTTAGCAATGTAGTCGCCACCCAGCCACTTCTTAGAAAGTGCAGTAAGCGTACCATCTTCTTTCAGTGCTTTTAATGCCCCATCCACATCTTTTTTCAACTGTGTGCCTGTTTCATCATCTTTACGATATAGATAGTAAGAATTAGAGTTACTAATCGGTTCTCCCACAGTTTTAATTTTTGCACCATAGGTATTTTGATAAGCATCTACATTTCTTTGAATATTAATAAACGCATCCGTCTTTCCTGAGTCTATATTTTGCAGGGTTATGGTCGGATCTGAAGCTTCCAGAATCAAACTCAATTTATTGCCATGTTCTTTATTCCATTTATCTACGACCGCAGTTTTATTAGCGGAAGCTTTGCCAACTTCTACTGTAGCATTAATAGCTGCAAGATCTTCAAGGGACTTTATATCCTCTCTATTGTCTTTAACAGCAAGCCTTAGATCATAGACAGTCACACCTTGATCACCAAAAAGGTATTTATTCTTTCGATCTGGATTGGATTCGAATTGATATGCAGCCAAATCTATTTTCCCAGTTTCAAGACTGACTAAGATTGCATTAAAATCAAAAGTTTTAAATTCAAATTCATATTGAGGAAGCTTTTCATTTACCTTTTTAAGAACTTCAATTTCAAAGCCTGTAAGATTGTTATTTTCATCTAAGAAACAATAGGGTTTATAATCACTACCAGTACCAATAATAATTTTTTTAACACTTTTACCACCATTGTTTGCTGTATCAGTTACTGTACTTGATTGACACCCTGTCAGCAACACGACCATGCTAACTAACGTAACAGCCAGGGTAATTAGTTTTGTTTTTTTCAAATTAAGTTCCTCCATTAATTAAATTAAAGTACTTATGCCTTGTTTTGTCGCAGGCGATTGTAATAAGAATGAGCAGTGTATAAGGCCGCTACCGGATTATGTCCTGTTATCCGATCTTTGGTCACAAGAGTCGTAACCAGCGCGTCTGAGTATTTCATAAATAAAGAATCATGGCCGACGCACAACCCAATTACAATATTCAAGTCTGTTTTTTGATAATTTAATATCCGCGCTTGTAATATTGGATTGCACATCGATTCATGGGTACCTGGTCTGATTTTTTGTTCTTCCAATATCCCAATTTCCGTCTTATCTACCGATCCCACTTTGCAAATCGCGCTATAATATTCAAAACCTTGAGCGGTTAGAATCTCTGTAAATACTTTGGCTTCCTCAATTAACCCAGCACAAGTAGCAATACCGATTTTTTTAGCACCAATGCGCCTCGCAAATTCAATAATTTCCTCGACTCTCGTTAATTTGCCATAAAAAAGCCCTTCTACCTGAGCCGATGCCCTCGCAACGATCGCATCCTGATCATCGCCCTGTAAAGCAGTTTTGATTTCTACAATGTCGTCTACAATCGAATGCTCCTCATTATCTTTCGTGGTTAAGCAAAAACCAGGAAACTGTGTACTCCTACTTTTACAATTATAAACACTACAATCTGTACAACTTAAAGTCTCTACCGTTTTTTTTATACTCATCACAATTCCTCCATTTTTTCAATATCTACATAGATTGCCTTACAGAAATGATATCTTGTATCGATAATTGGAATTAATTACCACAGTGCCAATCTTCCATTCCTGGTCGACCAGCAATATCGATGTATATTCTTTAATACATCTGATATAGTAATAAAACAAAAAAAGACCGAAGATGTGTAAAAACATCCTCAGTCTTCAGTTTATCTGATCAACTAAGATAATTAATTTTATTAAAATCAAGTAACTACTATTACAATTTATCATGATCGTTGTTTACTGTCAAGTCTTTACTGTTAGTTTTGGGGGATATAGTCACCACCAAGCCATTTTTTAGAAAGGGCAGTAAGTGTACCATCTTCTTTCAGTGTTTTTAGTGCAGCATCCACATCTTTTTTCAATTGTGTGCCAGTTTCATCCCCTTTACGATAGATGTAGTAGGAATTAGAGCGGCTAATTGGTTCCCCCACCGTTTTAATTTTTGCACCATAAGTCGTTTTATAATCATCTACACTTCGTTGGATGCTAACAAAAGCATCTGTTTTCCCCGACTCAAGGTTTTGCAGGGTCATTGTCGTATCCCCGCCTTCAAAAATAAAGTTTAGTTTATTGCCATGTTCTTTATTCCATTTATCTAGTACATAAGTACTATTGGCCGAAGCACTACCAACCTCAATATTGCCATTTAGGGCAGCAAGATCATCCAGAGAGTTGATATCATTTCTATTTTCCTTAACGACAAGTCGCAGGTCATATGTGGTTACACCTTCATCACCAAAGAGATATTTATTTTTCCGGTCCTGGTTTACTTCATATTCATGTGCAGCCATATCTATTTTTCCCGTTTCAAGGCTTACCAGAATTGCATTAAAATCAAAGGTTTTAAATTCAAATTCATATTGAGGAAGTTTTTCATTTACTTTCTTTAAAACTTCAACTTCAAAGCCAGTCAGATTATTATTTTCATCTAAAAAGCAATAGGGTTTATATTTACTACCAGTACCAATAATAATTTTTTTAACATTTTTACCGTCATTTTTTGCTGAATCCGTCGTTGCACTGGATTGGCAACCTGCTATTAATAGCACCATACTAACTAAGGCTAGTACACCGATAACTAGTTTTGATCTTTTCACGATAACTCTCTCCTTTTTATTAAAAGGCTGAAGATGTATCAAGACATCCTCAGCCTTTTAGTTTGCTAATCAACTAAGATGCTTTTAAATCATCAAGGTCTTTGCATACTGAAATCCTATGATCGTTTAGAACCGGAAAGTAAGCGATGTTTGCAATGATGGTACATAGTTTGTGAACAGAGTGCCAGTAGTCGCTGGATCATATGGTTTCAGTTTGTAACCCCAAATGTTAAATTTAGCATTCGGAGCAATGACCGTGCTAAGACCAATCCCAAAACCTTTCGCGCCGTCTTGACCGATACCATCACCAGCGCAACCATTATAATCATTGACAGCGTAGGTAGAATCAGTCGCCCAATTGCCCATTGACAAGTATTCAGCATAAAAGGCAGTGGTTCCTGGTTTTTGTAAATCCGTATCCAGATATTTTAAGCGTGCCACATACCCGGATGTTTCTGCATTGGTGGGCAGGTAACTAGCCACATTTTTCACGGATTCATAATGTAGTAGAAATTTACCTGATGGTATTTCCGTAGTCCAATCATATTCTTGGAAACGATAATCTAAACCGCTACTTAGCGTAAACCGTTCTGGATCTAAGACATCAAGATAAGCTAAGCTAGAATTGAATAAACCAGTTTTTGCTTTATATTGTACACTGTAAAATTCCGTATTCACACTAGGTACCGAGGTACCAATGGTACTCTGCAATTGGTCAGCAATATCGACTACGCCACCAGTTGCCGTCCAATCATTATCCATTTGATAATTAAAATTAATGCCGTCAACTGGCGAATCAGAAGACCATAATATAATATTTTTGCCGAGGTTTAATGATAAACGACCAGCTTGTGTCGTTAATTTATCATTTTTCCAGTCCACTTCAATGCGATCAAAGTATAAGGCTGTACTATTGGTAGTAGGAGCTGTTGTGGCGTTATTACTAAGACCGTTAGAACTAATTGTATCCGTCGCACGCAAATGATAGGAGAGATTCGGAGCAAAATTTTCGTCATCAAAATTGATGCGTGCCAGAGTATCATACTTATTGGCAACTGTTGTGCTCAAATTTGTTGAAGATGGTGCGGGATTGGAACGAAAGCGCTCGCGTAAATCACCAGATATAGTAAAGTCCGAAGACTTATTCCCTGTTTTTGCAAGTGATGGATCAATCATCTGTAATTCATTGGCAAATTCAACTGTTAGTTTTTCAATCAATGCCTTTGAGTTGGTATCCGCCTTGTCCTTTTTAGTGATGGCATTGGCCACAACTTGCGCTATTTCATAGCGAGTGACATTTTTATCACCTGAAAATTCACGAATATCCCCCTGCACAATACCAGTTTGAATCAATTCAGTTACCGCCCCATAAGCCCAGTGATTGGCTGGAAGGTCACTATAAATGGACACAGAACTAGCTAATGCTACACTAGAAAAACTTAAAATAAGTATTGCTAGCAAATAAATTGCTATCAATTTTGTCTTGATCATACTTTTTCCTCCTAATTTTAAATGGAATCAATCATTACATTCTTTTAAATTATAGCCTTGCTTCCCTATAACAATATCGATATGGAGGGTGGTAGTAAATTTATCGTTTTGTTTAACTTGTTCACATTCCTGCTATTTAGATAAACAAAAAAAGACCAGAAAAACTTCCCCTCAGGAAAGTTTTTCTGGTCTTTGGTTCGATAACCAACCAACCATATCACTTGTCATATATTTTACTTCAAAGATCAAATAAATGCAAGCTTTTTTATTCCGTCTTTTTGTCTAAATATTTCATAAAAAAATATAGAGGAATGCCGATTCCTAGTGCACCTAACCCCCAAATCAACTGTATCCAGCTTGCCTTCGTGAGCAACCAAATACTGGTCGTTACTGCAACAATCGGGATAACAGGACCAAATGGCACTATAAAAGAACCAATTAAATTAGGACGTCTCTTACGTAAAATAAGAACTGCCAAACAAGTAGGTACATATTGAGCAAACCTTGAAACAACGCTAATCGCTGCAAGTTGCACAAAACTGCCAGATAGGGCCACTGGAATAGCCAGTAACACCGTAATTAGAATTGCCAAATAAGGAGTACCAAATCGACTGTTTTCGGCAATCTTCCGCGGAACCATTCCATCTTGAGCTAATGCTACTCCGCCACGGGGAGTCAAAAAAGAAGCGGCTACATTGATACCACCAATGGATGTAAGAGTGCCAATCGTTACTAACCACTTACCAGCAGAGCCAAAGAAGATATTTGCAGCATCCGCTACAGGCGCAACACTTGTTACCAAAAGATCTCCTAATGTTCCTACAGCAATCGTCTGAACCATAAAATAGATAACCGAGCAAAAAAGCATGACGATCATTAATGCCAGCGGCAAGTTTTTCTTAGGGTTTTCCATATCTTCTGCCGCTGCTGCCAAAGCTTCAAATCCTGTGAATGCATAAAAGCTGCACCAAAGGAATTAAGTTCAAATCCTTTGGGGAACATAGGATTAAAATTACCACCTTTTATATAAAATGCACCTATGACAACAAACAATAATAGAGGTAATATTTTTCCAATGGTAATTAAATTATTTACAACTTTAGCCATTTGCACACCAAGATAATTGAGAAATCCTAATCCAATTAGAATAGCTAAAATAGCACCTGTTTTGTAGGGTTCTTGCAAAGCTGGCGGCCAAACAGCACTCAGTGCCGTGACAAATGCTACTGCCATTGCAGCCCAAGCGATAATACCAATTGCCCACCGCATAATGCCAACTTCAAAACCGATAAATTCACCAAAAGCTTCACGGGCATAAACATAAGCAGCACCATTACGACTAGATTTACTGGCACATTCAGCAAAACATAAAGCAACAGCCATAACAACCAAACTCATTACTAAATATACAAAAATACTACCTGGCCCAATCAACTCCATCACTTTACCAGGCAACAAAAATATCCCCGAACCAATAACACTATTGATCCCTAAAAGAATAATACTCCAAAGACCGAATTTCTTTTTGCTCTCCTTTAACATTGCTCACTCACCCCTTTAGATCTTTTAAATCTATCATCATTGTCACAAAAAAACATATTACAGGCAACAATGTTAGCCACTCCTCCTGCGTAACCAATTCTTGCTTTTGTTTCTTCACCATCTATCTCATCTCCTCAACGATAATGCAAAAGGTCAAGTTACTTATTTTTTAACATCTTTTTATTTTTCTTTGCGCTTCCTACTATACATTTCCTTCATCAATGTATGAAAAAGCATCTTTTTCATACCAGTTTACAAAGTAAGGTAATTTAGTATTCTCCCCTAAATTACGATTAAAAGAAGGATTTCGTAGCACCCTCGCTAACCTGCGAACAAATTCAAAAACACCTGTATAACCTAAGAAAATATTACTTTGGTGAAAAATCGGTAAAACAGGAATACCCTGTTTACCTGCCCACCCATTACCACCAACATGACCAACATACAAGTCTGGTTTTAAATTAACAATTAAATTTGCTTGTTCAAAGGGTTGTCCTGTTGCTACATTGAAAGGAACTTTATCACTTTCTGCAACTTCTTCCAGCATTTCATCCGCAAATTGATCATAGTGATAAGCACGCATCCCTACAACTTCAAAGCCAAGATAGGTAAGGAGCTCAGCATTGGCAATTACACGAATTTCGCCACCACCAATCACAACTCGCTTGCCTTTAAAAAGTTCGCGATAAGGAGCTAATGCTTTTTCTAATAATTTGGTTTCTTGGGCAATAAAGCATTCAGCTGCCTCCTCAACACCAAAGAATTTCCCAATATCTAGAATCCAACGGTTTGTATATTTTACACCAATTGGTATTGTACGTAAAATAAAGGGAATATTATACTTTGTTTTTAAATGTTCAACAAAATAATCATCATGTGTAGCGCAAATACTCACATTCAATGCTGCCTCTGTTGCCTTGAGAAAATCCTCAGGATGAGCATAACAAGGTAAGATATTTAATTTCAAATCCAACGCCTCAAGTAATCTCACTAATTCATACTCATCCACACGGCTCATCGACGAAACATTGAGTACATTAACCGTACGACTTATGCGATATTTTTCCTGTAATTCTTCAAGTTGATTTTTCTTATCGACCTTCGCTACTATATCAGCATCCAAAGTTGGTAGTAAATTTCGCAAGATTCCATGATATACAGCATCATAAGCACTAGCCATAATTTTGGTTTTGAAGCCTTCACAATGGACAGGTACAATTTTAGCCTGAATTTCACTTTGCACTCGCTCAACAACACTATCAATGTCATCACCAATAATGGCAGGTACGCAACTATTTACAATGATAATCGCACTGGGACGAAATTCTTTTTCAGCATATAAAATTGCCTCCCGTAAATTATCCTCACCACCATTAATTACCTCTGACTCACCCATATTCGTATTAACCCACAATAAACCTCGAGCATTATGATCACGCAATTGTTGAAAATTTTTATTAATGCCCGCCACTGACAAACTAGCACCACCACAACCAACAGGACCATGGACGATAACCACCGAATCCCGAATGGTATTGAGGATTGCCAGACTCAAGTTTAGCTGACACCCTTGGGTTTGAGAAAAACTTCGTTTAATGCCATTCAGGCAACCTTTTTTCGATTGTTCTACCAAATTATTACATGATCCACCGTATGCATTACAAGCTCGCAAACGATCTTCACGTACGGGAGGCGCTTTATCTTTTATATAATCCATATTATCTTCTCTCCTATCTGCTTCCTACTAGTCGTCCGAAAATATCTTCTACCAACCGCAATGCTCCCTGATAACCAACATAACCTCTATCTAGTACCACCCGATTGGATACAGGATATGATACGCTTAAGTGTGGTGCGCCGATAGCTGTAGCAAAATCCCGGTCTAAACTACTACCTAATACAAAGGCAGGGCTAAAATGATCAAAATATCGATCATTGTTATTTCGTGGCCAAGAAGCATTAAAATGTTTACTCACATTCGTTGTATCTGTATCAAAAACAACTTTAGGCTGAAGACCAGAAGTAAAATCTTGAAATCTTGCTGTGAGCAATAATTGTTCTTCTTCGGTAAGAATATCGGTGATCACTACCAATTCCGGTAACCACCCCAAATCGTCAGCCAAAAATCTCGCCAAAGCTGGTGCATAATTTGCATCAGCGACCACTACACTATATCGTTGAAAATCCAAATCATTGTAAACATCAGCTAAGCGTTCGATATAGCTGTAATAGCGAGCTTTTTCTTCAGCAATAACTTGTTCAAGCAGGATCTGCTTAGTCCCTAAAACTTCGCCTACGGTACGCAAGAATCTTTCAGTACCAGCAGAACCAATCGGTAGGGGGGCAACCACATAGGGTACGCCATGAATTTTTTCAAATATTTGGGCAGGTTCAATTCCATAGACATCAGATACAAGGATATTCAAGCTAGCAGCACCTGCATATTTGAGATGATCTAGGGTTTCTCCCTCTCCAAAAAACGTATTGACTTGATAGCCAATCTTTCCAAGAAGATTTTTTAAGATCTGCAGATTACCTTTCCAAAATACATCTTGGATGGGAACAAGACCAAATAAATTAACAACCGTCTTATCCTTTACTGGATCTTTTTCAACAAAATCAGTGAATAATTTGCTAAGAACAATATCATAACCTTTATAAGAATTACCTTTAAAACCACCTGTCTCAGCGCCAAACACTGGTTTACCCTCTTGATGAAACCGATTTGCCACCGCTACTGCATCATCACCAATAATATCCACCATACAACCAGTGACTACAAAATATAAATCACCATTCACAACTTCGAGGGTCGTCGCTATTTGTTCTGCTAAGCGTTCTTCGCCACCAAATACAATATCTTTTTCATAGATATTAGAACTCGGCAACGCTAATCCTGCACAATAACCACTACCCAAATAACCAGCTGCACCATGCAAAGCATTGGCAATATTACCACCACAACCGGCTGCCGCATGAATAATAGGGATCACCCGTGGCAAAGCTTTCAAAGTTGCTACTGCACCACCCAGTGTGCATAAATAACGGGGTCTGTCTATAAATTTGCTCATCTATTTTCCTCCGTGTACTATTAATTGAAAAATAAGAAGGCTGAGAAGACATTCCTTTACCCAAGAAATATCTTAACAGCCTTTAGTTTTTTTCCTAATCAGCGCAAGAGCCAATATATTGTTGTTTATCAGTTATTATATATGGGTATAACAACTAATTTATATGAATAATCGTAGTGTGCTATATATCGTCGGAAAAATTAGTTCTCTTGGAAAAGCACAGTACTAAGATATCTTTCACCTGTATCTGGAAGTATAGCTACAATTAATTTTCCTTTATTCTCTTGGCGCTTGGCAATCTGTATCGCTGCAAATGCCGCAGCTCCTGAAGAAATCCCTACTAATATACCTTCTTCTTTTGCCAAACGCCGCCCTGTATCTAAGGCTTCTTCATTTTTGACTTTATAAATTTCATCAATAATACTCACATTTAATACATTAGGAACGAATCCTGCACCAATCCCTTGAATTTTGTGTGGCCCAGGCTGACCGCCAGACAGAACTGGAGAATCAAAAGGCTCTACAGCCACTACTTGAAGCCCTGCATTGAATTTTTTTAGTACTTCACCAACACCCGTTATCGTGCCACCAGTACCTACACCACCAACAACAATGTCCACTTTACCATCTGTATCATTCCATATTTCTTCCGCCGTAATAGCCCGATGAATTTCTGGATTAGCTGAATTATTAAATTGCTGTGGAATAAAGGAATTAGGAGTTTGAGCTGCTAACTCTTCCGCCTTGCGTATTGCACCTTTCATTCCTTCACCACCTGGACTTAATACTAATTCTGCCCCATATGCTTTTAACAAGTTACGCCGTTCAACACTCATGGTATCCGGCATTGTTAAAATCAAGCGATAACCTTTAGCAGCTGCAATAAGAGCCAAAGCAATTCCTGTATTGCCACTTGTTGGTTCAATAATAACCGTATCTTCTTTGATAAGCCCCTTCTCTTCAGCAGCTTTAATCATATTAAAACCAATGCGATCCTTAATGCTACCACCGGGATTAAAAGATTCTAACTTAACAACAACCTCAGCATTAGCACCTTGAGCGATTTTGTTAATTCTAAGCAATGGTGTACCACCAATTAATTCTGTAATATTATTAGCAATTTTTGACATACAATTCACTCCTCTTCATTTTTCACTTACGTTTTACATGATACATTTCCTCATCAATGTGGAAAAAGGTATTCAACACCTTCATAAGATAAATAAAAAAACTGAAGACTAAAGTATATCCACATGAATACTACTTTAGCCTTCAGTTTTTTCTGATCAGCCCAAACCTTATAATGCATCACCGTAACACATATGCTACTTTTTCTATATTGTACTCCCTTTTTAACTTTTGTCAATATATTTTCCAAATATTAGTTTTTGCCTTTACGTTTTTCCTATGAGATTTTGTAGCTTTTACAACAATCAAAGCAATACCTTCTTGGTTAATTGTCCTACTGTATAATACAAGCCATTTTCTACAGTGTCACAATATTCTACACTAAAGATTTTTTTAGCCTCTAATTCTTGTTTAGCATGATGCCCAATACGCATAGTCAAAACAGCATCACAATCTTGTACCGACAAAATTGTGTTCTCTCGTCTAGATTCATTCGCATCACATTCTTCCATACCTTTACAATACTTAGTAACGGCTCTCTTTTCTACTATTTCAAAACTGCGACCATTGCTTTGATAAATGGTAAATTCAGAAGCATGACCAAAATGCTGATCAACAAGTCTGCCATACTTGGATGCAACAGCAATTTTATATTTTTTGTCCGCTATTTTGAGTATTTCTTTCTCTTTTACAGGTAGATTGCACATACGAAATTCTTCTGAACGGTCTTCTCCCAATAAGCCAATCGCATCAGCTCGACATTGCTGACAATGTCGCATTTGCTGAATATCAATTTGACAAATATTTCTGAGCTCATTAATTTCTTTCATACTCGTTTGTGAGAAGTGCTCAAACCCACTATCAGGCGCAGGAATCAATGGCATGATATTGGTAGTAAAAACTCCCAATTCTTTTACTGTTTTCACTATCTCAGGAATATGATGATCGTTAATACCTTTTATCATAACAATGTTGATTTTAACCAATACGCCACGCGCAGTTAGATATTTAATACCTGCCAATTGCTTCTTCAACAACAACTCTGCTGCCGTAACACCTTCATAATATATCCCTTTATAGAAAACAAACTTGTAGATTTTTGCTCCGATTTCTGTATTTATCGCATTGAGGGTCACCGTTACATGATGCACACCAAGGGTAATAATTTCGGCGGCATGTTCTGGTAGCATTAATCCATTCGTCGAAAAACAAAATGTAACATCGGTGTTGATTTCTTTTATTTTTTCAATTGTCGCCTTTGTTGCTTCCCAATTCGCTAAAGCATCACCTGGCCCAGCAATACCAACCACACTCAGTTGATCAATTTTCGATTTAACCCAAACAAATTTTTCTTTGGCTAAATCAGGTGTTAGCACTTCGCTAGTAACACCTGGTCGACTTTCATTAACACAATCATATTTTCGATTACAATAGTTGCACTGAACATTGCAATCAGGTGCCACAGGTAAATGGATGCGTGCATATTTATGATGTGCATCAGCGGAATAGCAGGGATGTTTTTTGGTTCTTTCTAGCGTCTCTTCACTTACATTACCAGAACAAGTCATTTTTATATCTCCTCTCTGTACCAGTAGCAATACTTTCTGTTCAGAATGTAACTTACCTCTATATTCTCTGATGTAATGACGGCTACAGAAATAGTTAATATACAATTTGCTTAAATTTTTTACTCATTATTATTCCTCCTAAATTTTTAAAAACAAAAAAGGTCAGAAAAACATTCCCAAGGGAAAATTTTTCTGACCTTTGGTTCATCCCAATCAGTCACACTACTATATGATCTTTTCGTACATTATACATAACATAAATTTTAAATGCAAGCAAATTCACTACTGCAATATTTATAACATAAATCGTATTAACGACTTGCCAATTCTGTACCGATATCCAAAGCAGCTTGTACATATTCCTCTTTTTCAAGAGCTATCCCAGCTGCACCTAGCCCCGTTCCCACCAGCGGATTAGGTCCTGACTCAAATCCGATACGTGTTAATACTTGGGCTGTTGAATTGATTAACCCTTCATAAAGATTGGCATTAGGCTGATTCTGGGTAAAGACGAGGGCAATTTTTTTTCCAGCACCAAGACTATTCGTGAAATCAGGCTTTAGATAGGCAAATAAACGATCCATAAATAATGACACTTGGGCTGTAAATCGTCCAAAATAAACTGGCGAACCAAGAATGATACCATCTGCTTCATTTATGACGCGGTAGATCTCAGCCATGTCATCGTTAACAACACAATGGCCCGTTTTCTTACAAGCATAACACGCCTGGCAGCCACGAATATTAAGTTCATTCAAATAGAACAACGTTGTCTCAGCACCTTGCGCTTTCGCACCTTCTAAGGCCTTTTGTACTAGTACATCTGTATTACCATTTTTGCGTGGGCTACCAATTAAACCAACAATTTTCATAAAATCCACTCCTTATTTTTTACTAAAACCAAAATTATGTTCGTTTGCATTACTAAATCAGCTTTTTATAAATGCGGCGATTTTGGAGTCTTTTCTTAATTCAATAAGATCATCCCCAGTTGGCAATTGTACCTTATCACGTTCTACATTAACCAAGCATAAAAAACCCAAGGGGCTTTCAGCATTTGCACGAAATTGATGCCAAGTTTGTGACGGTATGGTAATTACATCTTTTTCGGTAACAGAATAAATGTGATTTCCTAAAAAAACCTGTCCAGCACCACGTAAAATCATAACAAAGTGAACATGGTGATGTCGTTCTAACGAAGAGTAACCACCTGTCTGCACCTCAAAATACCGAAGTTGGCATGGCAGATCCCCCAATCCATCAAACAAAACCTGGCGAGTAATGCTTTTAAAATTTGTACCCGTTTCTTTATAAGCCAAAACAGCTACATCTTCCCACTTATAATCCCCAGAATACTTCATTATCATTGATCTTTCCCCTCTCTCAATTTAATTTCCAATAAAACTAAAAAGCCGAAGACTTCCAGATCGTATCTAGAATCCTTCAGCCTTCAGAGTATCTGATCAGCTATACAATGATACCGACTTTTTTATTGAAGAAATTATATCCTATCTGCTCCCTGCTTGTCAATCTAGGCCCTTCTTTAAATCATTGCTAACATAATAGAATCCTAAGCCACCTGTCAATCTCTTGCTAAATAATAGTGAAGGCTACAGAAATAATCTCTTTCTGCAGTCTTCACGTTATTATGATCAGCCAGTTTTGTGTTAAATTCCAGCTGCTGTGCCCCGCACTTCACCTGTCTCAATTGCTAATAAGTGATCAGCCCAAGTAGCGGCCCACGCACGCAATTCACTGATCTCTAGAGGTGCAGGAACTGTTGACTCCGTAGTTTCAATCACTTTTTTCGCTAGACTTTGGTATATTTTTGCTTGCTCAGAATTAGGTAATGCTTCTATTGTTGTTTTCCCTTGTAGCTCAGCTTGGGTTACCGTAACGGAACGCGGAACATATTCTACAACGCGCGTTTTAGTTCTAGCAACAAAATCATCAATAATATCTCTTGAATAAGGAGCGTTAATGGAATTTGCAATCAAGCCACCTAATAAGGCCCCACCTGAATTAGAATATTTCTGAATGCCTTTAAATAAATTGTTAGCGGCATAAACAGCCATAAAATCTGCAGACGATACCGTAAACACATGTTCAGCAATGCCTTCACGTATAGGAACGGCAAATCCACCGCATACTACATCACCTAAAACATCATAAATAATAACATCTAAGTCTAGTTCTTCATATACATTTAACTGTTTCAATAACTGAACTGCAGTAATGATCCCTCGGCCAGCACAACCAACTCCAGGTGCTGGACCACCAGCTTCTACACAATACACTCCATTGAAACCTTGAAAAAGCACATCTTGAGCATTGACTTTATTTTTTTCACGCAGCGTATCAAGCACAGTTGGAATGTAGGTACCATCACGTAATGTATTCGTAGAATCGGCTTTAGGATCGCAACCAAATTGCATGACTTTATAACCCATTGTTGATAATGCTGCACTAATATTAGAAGTCGTAGTTGATTTACCAATTCCCCCTTTTCCATAAATAGCAATTTGTTTAATTTTTTTACTCATTTTTTTATTCCCCCTATTTTCTTATAAAAAAACAAAAAGAGACTAAAGTAACATTCCCATGAAAATATCATTTCAGCCTTTGGCTTTTTGTCCAATCAGCTATCTTCTTCACTTTACTTTAAAAACAACTTTATCTATTATCGGTATATATCCAGTGATTTACCATAAATATCTTCAATGACCCTTAATCCACCGTTATAACCAACGTATCCACAATTCAAAATCAGTCTGTACGCCACAGGCACACTGACAATCAATAGATCCGCACCAATATCCTTGGCCAAATCTCGTTCCCAAGCACTCCCGATAATTAAGGCTCTATTTTTCGAGCCATCTTTTCTAATTTCTTCTTGAATTGCCCCTGCATCAATATTAAAACTGATTTCCGCTGAACGAAAAGGAGAAATTGTTTTAAATTGTTCTTGAATCTCTGCTTGAATTTCTAGGGGCGTGTCATCAATAATAAACTGTTTTGCTGGAAGAATCCCCAGTTCATTTAATAAATATTTAGAAAAACCAATGGCATAGGATGCATCTAACAGGGTATAAAAACGACGTGGTAAACCATATCGAAATTCCAACATAAAGTCCGCCATTCTTTCAATATGCATATAGAATTTTTCTTCTTCTTTTTTAATGAAAGCATCTACTGTAACGCTATCAAGTCCACCAAAGCTTGCCACTTGCCTAAGAAATTTCGTTGTTTCCAAACCGCCAATTGGCAAATAAGGAAAATGAGTATAAGGCGTACCATATTTACTTTCTAAATGTTTGGCAATCCCGAGGCCCGCCCAGGCGTTAACCACAATGTTGAACTGAGCTTGGGGAATGGTTTTCCATTCTTCAATTCCTTGGGATTCTGCGCCAAATAGAATATTAACCCTCAAACCAATGCCTTCTAATATTCGTTTGATTTCTTCTAAATTTCCATTCCAAAAAGCATCTTGATACGGAATGGTAGCAAAAACATTGACGAGTCCAGTGATTTTATTGCTTCCCACTTTGAATTTATCTACATATTGATCAATAATCCCTTTGACTACCGTTTCATGACTTACATAATTATTACTTTTGAAACCACCGGTTTCCACATATGCGATGGGTTTATCTTGCTCTTGATAAGTACTAGTCACTTGTGCAATATCATCGCCAATAATATCAGAGGTACATCCCGTTAGAACCACATAAAGATCAGCATCAATTACCTTAAAGGCCCCCTCAATGACATTTCCTAGTTTGGCTTCACCACCAAAAACAATTTCAAACTCACTTACGTTGGTACAAGGCACTGTATTGCCACCAGCATACCCTTCACCTTGTCCCAGTAGTCTGTTGATTTTATCACCACACCCTGGTCCTGAATGCAAAATCGGGGCAGCTCTCTTAATGGCAATAACGGACTGTTGTGCACCAAGGGCGCAAGAATAGCGTGGTTGTTCAATAAACTTTGACATTTAGGTCACTCCTTAGAAAAGAAAATGGGTCTTGTTCCAGCCACCATTTGGTATAGGGCATGGTGCTGTGTTTTGCTAAATTAATTACGAATTCTTTATTATCAAGAGTCTCTAAGATCCTTTCGGCATAATTTAGCACCCCCTGATAACCAAAACTGAGCTGTTCATCCCCCACTAGTAAAGTTGGAATCCCTAATTTCGCACCCCATAATGTCATACCACCATGCCGAGCAATCATAATATCCGGTTGTATTTTATTTAGTACATTCACTAATTCATAGGCTTGTTTATTACAAACATTATAATTAGGAACATCCCCATAAGTCTTCACGGCATGAGCCAAGGCATCTGAAGTAGCGGTGCCATTATCATAAATTGGATCATGATGAAAAATCGCAGCCCCTTGCACTTCCATCCCTAACTCTCGTAGTAGAGCAATTAAGGCATGACCATGAGCAGCTCCTGCTGTCAGATACGCTTTCTTGCCTTGTAGTTTTTCCCGATATTCTTGCAATTTCGGTAATACTCGTGCATGTTCTTTCACAATTAATTCTTCTATTTCTGCTTGCCGATCCAAAACCTTCCCGAGCTCCCTCAGCCATTGATCCGTGCCTGCGATACCATAGGCAGGTGGAGATTTGATTTCCGGTACACCATAAACTTGTTCTAACGCCGCACCAATATAAGTCCCTAGTGTCGGGCAAATCTGAATGGTCGCTACCGCTTCTGAAATATGTGCTAGCTGAGCTGTCGTTGAAAAAGGAATGATATAGTCGGCTTCATAGCCTAAGGGATTCAATAATTCATCAAAAATACGACTTCCCCAGAAATTAACGATATTTATTTTATTAGATTTCTTCACTGGCGGCTTTACTAGTTTGCGGACAATAGAATGATAGGCTGCATCAAAACCAGTCGTCCAAATTTTCGATTTAAACCCTTCACAAAAACACGAAATGATGGGAATGCCCAGTTCTTCCGTCAAATCAGTGGCAACGCCCTCTACGTCATCACCGATAATTCCAGAAGCACAAGAGGTGGTAATAAAAATAACATTCGGATGCACTCGTTCATACGCTTCGCGGATCGTACTTGCCAGCTTTTGCGTTGCCCCAAAAATCGTATCCTGTTCTTCAATATTGGTATTAAAATAGCGCCCAATCACTGACGGTAAATTTCTTTCCATTTGGCCCACGCGGTATACAAAATTGAAAGTAAAGAAATCGCCTGCGCAACCAACTGGAGCATGATTGACAACCACAGCATCTTGTATCATAGATAGCTGACAAAAAGCATTACCCGAACTGCAGCCCATGCATTGGCTAAAACTTCGGTCACTCTCTTTTAGCGTACCGGCGTGGGAACATCCCACTAACTCTCCCGCCGTACCATTAAATCCCGTAATTGAACCGAGCCGCGACTCCCGCGTCTGGACCTCTGCAGGATTAAGATTAATCTTACTCATACTTACCTCCTAGTTTTCAAAAAAAGAGATCATACGCAAATCGCATATGATCTCCATTTTACCGGTCAACCATAATTTACAATTTTTCACTTAAAATGCCGGAACTACTGCAACACCATACTTATCCTGGATAAACTTTTTCACATCAAGCGAAGTTAGAATTTCTGCTATTTTTGTTATTTCTGGACGATTTTCTTCACCGTTTCTTACATACAAATCATTGGCATAAGGAGAATCAGCATCTTCTCTAAATACAGCACTTTTCGGATCAATTTTGGCTTCCAAAATAAGATTGGTATTAATGATGGCACCATCAACATCTGGCAACGCTCGCGTAAGTTGAGCTGCATCTACTTCTGTAAATTTTAACTTTTTAGGATTATCGACAATATCTCTAGGCGTAGCTGAAAAATTCACAATGCCGTCTTTCAATTTAATCAAACCATTAGCTTGTAAAAGGGCCAAGGCACGATATTCATTGGAAGGGTTGTTGGGAATCGCAATTGTCGCCCCTTCTTTCAACTCATCCTTAGTTTTTATTTTTTGTGAGTAAAAACCAATTGGCTCTACATGTACTTTTGCCGCTACCACAAAATTATAACCTTTTTCTTTGGCCACCGATTCATAATATGGAACATGTTGAAAATAATTAGCATCAATCTCTTTTGTTTGCAGTGCAGGATTGAGTTGCGCTTCATCATCAAGCACGACCACTTCCAGATTGATACCAGTTTCTTTCAATTTAGGTTTTATAAAATTTAGTATCTCAGCATGTGGCACGGCGGCCGCTCCTACTCTAACTGTTATTGCTGGCTTATCGGGACTTTTTGTTGCTTCTTTCTGGGATGAGCAACCAGTAGCCAGACTGGCAAGTAAAACACTGCTGATCGCTACCATTGCTACTTTTAAAATAATATTCTTTTTTAACATATCCATCATCCTTCTCAATTTAATTTCCCGTAGTCTTAATCAAACTTATATCTTTTTCTATTAATATAGTTAGCGAGAAAATCGCCACCAAGTTGAACCCCTTGAACCAGAAGGATCAAAGTCACGACCGTAGCTATCATAATATCATCACGATACCTCATATAACCAAATCGTATGGCCAAGCTTCCTAAACCACCTGCGCCAATCGTCCCCGCAATCGCTGTCATACCAATAATCCCAACTACTGCAATGGTCAAGCCACGAACCAGGGAAGGCAATGCTTCAGGAATTAACACTTTAATAATAATTGTTAAAGGGTCAGCACCAATGGCGGTAGCCGCTTCAATTTTTCCAAAACTAACTTCTTTGAGGCAGTTTTCAATCATTCTCGCAATGAATGGTGCAGCCCCAATCGATAGGGGTACAATTGCTGCCGTGGCCCCTAGCGTCGTTCCTACAATAAACCTCGCTAAAGGCAGTAACACTACAATTAAAATAACAGTAGGGAATGAACGTATTGCATTGATAACCGTCCCCAAAGCTTTATTGATTTGAGGCGCTTCTAACACATTGCCTTTTTCGGTAGCTACCAATATAATGCCTAATGGCAATCCAAGTACAAATGCAATAAATGTGGACAAGGCCACCATATAAACCGTTTCCCCCAAACCAGTAAAGAGGAGTTCTAATAAATCATCGTTCAAATTCCACCACCTTCTTTGTAGCTACGATTTGCTTGAAACCCCTGTAAAATACTAATAAAGCGCTTTGCAGTATCACTTTCAGGATTTAAAAAGAACTTTTCAACCGATCCATTTTCCACAATTTTTCCTTGTTCAATAACAGCCATATTATTGCAAATATGTTTTAATACATCAAGTTCATGTGTAATTAAAATAATTGTCAACCCTAATTTTTTATTGATATCTTTTAGGAGTTCCAATATGGAATAGGTGGTCTGTGGATCCAGAGCCGACGTAGCTTCATCACTCAGTAGTACATCCGGTTGATTGGAAAGTGCCCTGGCGATACCAACTCTTTGTTTTTGCCCTCCACTGAGTTGCAAAGGGTATGATTTCGCTTTATCTGCCAAACCAACTAAATCAAGAATTTCTTCCACGCGTTGTTTAATTTTATTCTTGGGATAACCAGAGACCTTCAAGGGAAAAGCAATATTTTCAAAAACGTTTTTAGCATCCAGTAAGTTAAACTGCTGAAAAATCATCCCAATTTTTCTTCTCGCCAATTTTAAGTGTTGTTTGTTCATCACTGTAATATCTTGCCCTGCAATAATAATCTTACCTGAGTCGGGTTCTTCAAGACGATTTAAGCATCTAATTAAAGTGGATTTACCAGCCCCACTAAAACCAATAATACCAAAAATATCGCCTTTCTCAACTTGTAAGTTTATATTGCTTAAGGCGTGTATCCTAGTATGAGGCGTAATATAATCTTTATTTAGATCCTTAACTGTAATCATTCAGCTCACCTTCCTTTAATCTTATATTTTAAAAATTTCCAATTAAAAATTGATTATTGCAGGCCAAAAATAAAGAAGCTATGTTCCATCGTTAGATGAACTATAGCCTCTAGCTCTTTAACCAGTCAGCCAATTTAATATTTACATCCATTAAAGCATCTACAACCACTCGTTGGTTTACAACCTTTGAATATTCCTAGTAATGCATTATTCTTAATAAACTTTCCTCTTTTGGTATACGCACTCAGAGCTTTCGTAATGGACCCAACTACACTTAAGGAAATAATCCCCTCCTGCCTTAATTTTTTCTCCGCATGCAAACCAATTTTGCTAACTAACACCGCTTCAACATCAGCCAGTAGTTGGACTGTATGCCGATGATCATTAGATTTTACAAAAGAATTTTTTCTACGTTCACTAAAGTGATAAATTCCCTCTTCATCACTTTCATAAATCCAAAATTCTTCCGTTTTACCAAAATGCTCATTAACAGTTATTCCATCCGTACTCCCAACAGCAACTTTAGACATACCATCACCTCCTTTTTTAACGTATTTAATAATATTTCGTTAAAATAAAAAAGCAAAGAAAGTCTCCTCATAAGGAATCTCTCTTTGCCTTCAGTCTACTTTACTGATCAGCACTGCAATTTTATTGTTTATATAATATACTTAATAATAGTAAATTGTCAAGCTAAAATATTAATTTACAATCTCTAAAAAAAGTAGTAAGCTTATCATTGTTAACCTTTTTAAAATTTCACGTTAACATTTTTTCAATCACCCAACTATCTTTTATATGGTGAATACAAGGAGGCGAAGCATGGATTATCGTGGCATTATTGCCCTTGGAGAATACATATTACAAGGTAATCAAATCAATTATGAAGATTCACTCCGACTAACACAAGTGACAACTGAGGATGTTCCCCTACTAGCGGCTTTCGCCAATAAAATCCGCCAGCAGTTTGCTGGCAATGGAGTTGACATGTGTGGACTGGTGAGTGCCCGATCTGGTATGTGTTCTGAAGATTGCAAGTTTTGTGCCCAATCCGTTTATCACTCGACAACTGCCCCCGTATATGAATTGCGTAATGCCGAAGAAATCATAATTGCGGCACAGAAGGCACAACAAGACGGTGCGAAACGAATTAGCCTTGTCACAAGCGGTAAAGGAATGGACAATGATCCTGATTTTGAAAACATTGTAGAAGCCATCAAAGCCACAATTCGTAAAACTACGCTAAAAGTATGTGCCAATCTTGGTACCATCACTCTTCCTCAAGCTCGCATATTAGCCACTAGTGGCATTAAACGATATGCGCATAATTTAGAAACAAGTAAAAATTTTTATCCGTCCGTATGCACAACCCACTCTTATGAAGAGCGCTTAGCAACGATTCAGGCGGCCAAAACTGCTGGTATGGAACTTTGTACTGGTGGAATTATCGGCATGGGAGAATCTTGGCAGGATCGAATTGATTTTGCCTTTGCCTTGCGTGAACTAGATGTCACTTCAATCCCTATTAATATCCTCAACCCGATTAAAGGAACTGCCTTTGAAGATATCGCTCCAACAGCGCCACTGGATATTATTAAAGCCTTTGCCATCTTCCGTTTCATTTTACCTACCAAAATTATTCGTCCCGCTGGCGGTCGCGAACTAAACTTACGAGATATGCAAGGTCAACTTATGTTATCAGGAGCAAACGGACTGATCATTGGTAATTATCTCACCTTTAGTGGTCGTGATGCAGCAGCCGATTTTAAAATGGTACGAGATGCGGGTTTAATCCCAACAGATTACATTACAGACTAAATGACATTAGGGGGACAACTATGATAAATTATGATTTAATTTTTTCACTTGGCAAAAAAATATTACAAGGTAACGACATCACCTTTGATGAAGCAATGGCCTTAACGGAAATTGAGGAAACCGATATTCCAATTCTACTAGGGGTGGCCAATAAGATTCGGGAAAAATTTACTGGCTCTTATGTTGATACCTGTCAAATCTTGAATGCTCGTTCTGGTGGTTGCTCTGAAAATTGTAAATTTTGTGCCCAATCTGTGCATCACGATGTAAATGTAGACGTATATCCTCTTATGAGCGAAGATGACATTATTAAAGCTGCGCAAAGAGCCGAAGCCGACCATGCCTATCGTTTCTGCGTTGTTACTGCCGGCTGCGGCATGGAAGGGGATGCAGATTTCGCCAAAATTGCCACTGCAATCAAAAGAATCGGCAATGAAACTTCCTTACAACGTTGTTGTTCACTGGGAACCCTTCAGGAAGATCATGTAAATACTTTAAAATTGGTTGGCATCACTCGCTACCATCATAACTTAGAAACTAGTGAAAGTTATTTTAAGGAGATTTGCACTAGCCATACCTACCAAGAACGTGTGGATACCATTAAAAGAGTAAAAGCAGCCGGCCTAGAGGTGTGCTCTGGCGGAATTATCGGTATGGGTGAAACTTGGCGGCAACGTATTGAACTAGCCTTTACTCTCAAGGAGCTTAATGTAGACTCAATTCCTATTAATGTTCTGAATCCTGTCAAAGGTACCGCACTAGAGCATCAGGAAAAACTTCCTCCGATGGAAATTTTACAAACCTTTGCGATCTTCCGTCTGATCCTCCCTAACAAAATTATTCGCTATGCTGGTGGTCGGGAACATAATCTTGGTGAATTAGTTCCCTTAGGTTTCTTATCTGGTGTAAACGGCATGCTTATTGGTAATTACCTGACAACAGAAGGGCGTGGTGCGAGTAAAGACTTACAAACTGTAGCCAATCTGGGACTTAAACTATTGGAGAATTAAAACCATTGCTTATATCCAAGCTGAATCCCATTGAATATGATAAATAACAGCCCTGCTACCATGCGGGACTGTTATTTATTTTTTGACTTCATATGTTACGCGCATGAATTATATGCCATCCCCATACAATCCTTCGAGTTCGTTAATACGTCTCTTCTCTGTTTTCTCAATTTGCTCAACTTTGCCATTTTCCAAACGAATAACCAACTGTCCATATTCGATGCTTTGCAATTCAGTCAAAATCCTAGTTTGAAAAATGTGTTTTTGGGATTTATCCGCTGTGACCCTTTTTTCTCTACTTTTAGCTGAAATGATGTATTTTTCTATCTTTTCTATTTTTACAACCCTGCCATCCTGTACGACTAAAATTAGTTGCCCATACTGCACTGTACATAGAAAGCCTTCTAGTATTTCAAATACTTGAGATGACAATGGTTGTATTTGTCTCACCTTTCCCTCGTTAGGTCCGCGACGACTTAAATCTGTTATAGCATTTTTATTATTTACCAAAAATTCTATCATAAACATCCTCCTTGCATTGTGAAAAGGCAAAGATACCTCCTCTTCAGAGTCTCTTTGCCTTCAGTTCATTCCTGATCAGCTATGCTAATTTAAAATTAATATCGTCGTTATTGATTAATAATAATAGTGCTATTCTTTCACTTATCCTACAATTGCAGTGCTATCACCATTAATTTTTTTTAGAGATTACCATTGACGTGCTGCTGGTGAAACGAATTTTTTCACGACCCCAATTTAACGAGATTGAATTCCGCTAGTTTATCTTGAAGTGAACTCCATGAACGATTAGCAAAAATAAGTGGTACTCCTTGAGATTTTGCCATAACCTTGATATTTTTAGCTGTTGTATGATTAATATAATCCATAAAAATAACAATTAAAGCGGTAGATATTGGACATTTGAATTTCTTGCGGTCACTAACATTTCTGCCAGTTACATGATTGATCGAATGAATCCCCATCCTTTGCAAATTTTTTCTAATACTACCTAAATGGTCTGCGCCAATAAGCATAACTGACATACTTTCACCTCCCTACAATAAAAAAATGAAACTGATTTCCCGTTTGCACGAGAGAAATCAGCCTCTGGTTATCCAGTCAGCTTTGATCTATATATATTGCATTAAAGAATTGGCATTTTGGATTTTAATCATAAGCAGAAGTTAAGTTTACGGTGAAGCGTTGGTTAAATCCTAAATGACATTTTTTTATGCATCTTATACAATAAAGCAACAATGATAAAAATGATTTTACTTTACAGTAGCAAGTGCTTGCTGTATATCCGCAATAATATCTACACTATCTTCAATACCAACCGATAAACGAATCAATTCATCAGGTACCCCTGCAGCAGCACGTTCTTCTGAAGTAAGCTGAGAATGTGTCGTACTGGCAGGATGAATTACAAGGGATTTGGCATCGCCAACATTGGCCAAAATTGAGAACAATTTTAGGGAATCGATAAATTTCCGCCCCGCTTCCAATCCACCTTTAATACCAAAAGTCAAAATGGCACTCGCACCTTTTGCTAAGTATTTATTTGCTAAGTCATGATTTGCATGGCTAGCCAGTCCTGGATAGCTGACCCATGTAACTTGTTCATTCTGCTCCAGATATTCTGCCACAGCCAGGGCATTATCACTGTGGCGTCTCATACGCAAATGTAATGTTTCTAACCCTTGTAACAGTAAAAAGCTATTAAAAGGACTGATCGTGGCCCCTAAATCACGCAATACTTGAATGCGTAAACGAGTAATATAAGCGGCTGCTCCCAAGGCAGCTGTATAACTCAAGCCACCGTAACTTGGATCTGGATCTGATAATAAGGGAAATTTTCCATTATCCCAATTAAATTTACCACTATCAATTACCAAACCACCCATGGAAGTACCATGTCCCCCAATGAACTTCGTCGCTGAATGAACAACAATATCAGCACCAAATTCAATGGGACGTGATAGATAGGGTGTGGAAAAAGTGCTATCAATAATTAATGGAATACCATTTTCGTGGGCAACCTCAGCTACCTTTTCAATATCAAAAACATCAATCTTAGGATTTCCAATGCCTTCTGCATAAATTGCTTTGGTTTTATCGGTAATGGCTTTGCGGAAATTTTCTGGATCACTAGGATCAACAAAATGCACCTTAATTCCTAGACGAGGTAACGTGTGAGCAAATAGGTTATATGTACCACCATATAAAGTGGAAGAACTAACAATTTCATCGCCAGCTTGGGCAATATTAAAGATCGCAGAACTAATGGCAGCATGGCCTGAAGCAAAGGACAAAGCTCCAATACCACCTTCTAAAGCAGCAATGCGTTTTTCTAATACATCACTAGTAGGATTCATGATACGAGTATAAATGTTACCAGCTTCTTTTAAACCAAATAAATTAGCTCCATGCTCACTATCGCGAAAATTATAAGACGTAGTCTGATAAATCGGTACTGCTCTTGATCCTGTAGTAGGATCAGGTTCTTGTCCTCCGTGTACTGCTACTGAATCAAAACGTAAATTTTCTGGTAATGCCATATGAATACCCCTTCCTTGTTCTTATTTTATCTGTTTTGTAAATACTTGGTTTTTCATGCTACATAAAACTATAGATATATCTCATTAAAGAGTTATATACATAAATTTTTTTAGTGTAACACTTATGTATGATTCTGCTGCGGAAAGTATAATTGATGCCATTTCCACTCCATTTTGAATATGAAATATACTCTTTCAGCCTCATTTAAGGTTTTTTTAGAGTCAAAATGAGGCATATACCACCACTATAATAGATTTTCCTAGCACAATCAGGTATTCGTTGCCAAAAAGAAAAAGGCCAAGGAAATTCCCCGCAGAGAAAATTTCCTTAGCCTTCAGTTTTCTGATTAGCTAACGCACAATATTATTACAGTTTTGATTGTATTATAAAAAAGCATATCTGTCAATAATCAATGTAAATTTGCATCGTTGACCTTCTACTCTGCGCCATATATTACTTCTAAAAATGGTGTTGTCGTGTAATAATAACTCAATTTTCGCAGATGGAAATAGGCAAATAGACCTTGATGTAATTGGGCAAGATAGCCATCCATTGTGAAAGTTGACATTTAATAAATCTTGCAATACATTTATTAGCTTTTTCTGCTACATCATTGAGAATCTCAAACAACTGTGTCAAAGCAACTACCCAATCAAGCTTTCAGCAAGTTCATCACACATTGCTAAAAATAGACCGCCTAAAATCCTGAAATCGCCCTGTTGTCGATGTTGCCAACTAAGCATTATATATCTAGCAAAGACGATTGTTGTATGGCTTATGAGCATGTCAAAACAACGCTCTTGAAATTCTTTGCCTAATTGCAAAAAGGATTTAGTACATTTGAAAAAGGTTTCAATATCCCAGCGAATACCATGGCAAACACCAAAGGATAAAGCTTCGCGAGGTGCTAAATTATGAGACTGGAAAGGAGTTGGAGCGCGATATTTTGAGACAACGGCAACGTGAAGAAATTGAGATAACAAGGAAGACAGGGAAATACGGCAGACCAAGATTTTAATTTAACAAGAATTTCGAAGACTTTTACAAGAAGTGGAAGGACGGTTAAATCACAGCCGACAAGGGATGTGACTTTGGGGGTTGAAGAAAACTACGTTTTATCAAAGGATGAAGGAATTCGAAGAACAAAACTTTCTCTCCTTTTTATAAATATATTGGAGATAAAGTGCATATATCATTGCCTGTACTTATCTTATGAATTTTCCTCCTAAAAAATCGTGGATATAATCCCATGTTGCCCAATTAAAATAAAAGTACCATTTTCAACGGCTTGTAGTAATGACATTTGTGCATTAGATTTTAAAGCGTGGATTTCATCTAAAAATACAATTGTTTGTTTTCGATAAAATTTCAGACTGTCTTTTGCCTGATCCATAACCGCTCTTAGATCGGCAATGGATAGGGAAACAGCATTCAATTTTACAAACTCAGCACTGGTCAAACTACTGATTATAGCTGCCAAGCTAGTCTTGCCAGTCGCTGGTGAGCCTTGCAGGATCATAGAATGAACACGATCGGATTCAATCAGTTTTCGCAATAACTGTCCTTTGCCTAACAAGTGCTCTTGGCCCACAA
>Ga0224527_1000383_pt1 | contig 30435 bp, 21 predicted proteins | sample CBST0metaG_FD_179882 | JGI IMG/M metagenome (GOLD analysis project Ga0224527, IMG submission 179882) | Peat soil microbial communities from Stordalen Mire, Sweden - C.B.S.T0 | ecosystem: Environmental > Terrestrial > Soil > Wetlands > Peat | place: Sweden: Norrbotten County, Stordalen Mire... | reverse complement strand
GTTTCCGCGGTGAATTCACCGCGGCCTCATTGAAGCTCTATATTCCCGAGCCTTTTCTCGGTATATCTTTTCGTTTCCGCGGTGAATTCACCGCGGCCTCATTGAAGCTGAACGAATATCAGAATGGATGGGAATCTTTCATCCGTTTCCGCGGTGAATTCACCGCGGCCTCATTGAAGCCTATTACTGGACAGGGCGCCTGCCTAGTTGATTACGTTTCCGCGGTGAATTCACCGCGGCCTCATTGAAGCGTCTACCTCTTTCATCAATTTTGGTCCTCTGGCCTATGTTTCCGCGGTGAATTCACCGCGGCCTCATTGAAGCCGTCTGTAAAATTAATCTGTCCGCTAACTAAACCTGGTTTCCGCGGTGAATTCACCGCGGCCTCATTGAAGCCACCTTATACGGGATGGTGCGGCCTGCTTAACTGCCATGAACCTCCGGCTCCTCCGCTTTGAAAAGGCCGAGTCCGTAATGACATCCGAAACCAAAGACGAGAGGCCCATCCACTGGCTCGGCGAATGTTAGCTTCAGGAGGCAGCCAAGCTGGTCGGGCTGCACCAATCCCCGCCGTGACCGAATGCGTTGAAACTTGATGGTGCGTTTCGTGACAGTGCTCTGATCCAGCGCAGCCACATTGGCGAGGACCGGATAGCCGCCGCGTCGAACGGCTTCACGCTTGATTTGCTCGGTCGGCCCAAAATTGCGTTTGATATGCCAGGGCATCAGATAGGGAGTAACGCTGGTCCATATGCGCGACGACCGCAGCAGCGCAGATGCCTGTGCGAAGTCTTGCGGCGCCGCAATATCTTCGAGCGCCAGGCGCCACTCCTTGCGCCCTCGCTCCGCTGCTTCATCAGTCCGGCCATGCGCAAGCCATAGTCGATGCAGCCGATCGAGGCGACGGCGGGCCTCCAGGGAAAATCCATGCCGGCAAAAAACGATCAGATGGTCGATCTGGCCGTCCTCATCGGCATCCTCAGCCAGAAAAAACGAGTGGCCGTGAGCAGGATCATCACGCTGGGGACCGCCGGCAGTGCGGCCCGAGAATTCCAGCGGCGGAACTCCTCCACCAGACATCAAAGCAGCTCGCGCCAGTTCGCCAATCCTGAGCGACTCTTCGATGCGCGGCTGCGGCCTGCCCGCCAGAACAAACCGCGCAACCTCCGGCCTGCCTGGCTGGCTTTCAGAAACAGACCGCCGTTGCACCGAGGACGACGGAAGCGGCCCGACGGGAGGCCTGTCATAGACCTCCCTGCGAAGCGGCGGCGGACTCGACCAGCCCGCCGCCTGCCACTCGCTGCTGTCAACCGAGAGAGCCTCGGAGAGGCGTTCCGGCAAGGTCGCTTCCAGCGCGCCGCGCTTTGCCTTCTTTATGCGATCCGCTCCCGGCAAAAGCCGCGAGCGCAAGCCAGCCCACTCGGCCGGCGTCAGCGGCGCAGCGACATCAACCGGGACATCGCCGCTCGATACATGATCCGGTTTACGCGGGCAGGCGTTGAACTCGCCGTCCCAATCGTCGGCCACACGGCCACACGCCCAACTCTCCGCGCGGCCGAGATAACCAATCCGCTCCAGCAGATGCGAGCAAAGCTCCTTTTGTTCCGCGGAGAGAGCAACACCCGGCCAAGCGATAATGAGTTCCGCATCGCGATCGAACCGCAGGAAAGCATCATAGATCAGTTTTTTGTCCGCCGGCGCGGGCATATAAGCGCGCACGTGCGTGTGTACCGCCGGGGGCAAACGGAAGACCGGCAGTTCCGAGGCCAGAGCATCGATCAGATCGTCGAGCATTGCCTTAGAAAAGCACTCACGATCCGCCTTGCGCCACCATGTAGCAATCAGGCCGCGCAGGATACGCACCGGCTCGGGCGGCCAGGCCACGTCTGCTTCATTGACATGTCGGCCCCAGGGCGTCGCATGGTAACGTCCTGCCGGAAAGCTGAAAGCGAAGGCGATCATTCGCCGCCTCCTCCATCCGTCTCATTCTCGCTATCAGCGTTTTTCTTGCCGCTGACATTTTTCTTAGGCTTGGGCGTCCATGTCACCTTGGTATCAGGAGGATTGGCAAACTGCCCTTTGTCCGTTACCGCTGTAATAAGAGCGTGCAGTTCCGTCTCCAATTCGCCAATTTCGGGAAGCCGAAAATTGTCTGGACGGGTTACTTTAATCGCGACAAGGTTCAAGTCGCAGGCTGTCCGCAGCCGCAAGCCCTCGGCCAGGAATTTGCGAATCTTGAACAAAGCTATCGCAATAAGGAGTTTCTCGGCCTCTTGGCCGAGAGCGAAGGCGCGGATTTGCGCAAGGTCGAGATTGAAATACGCCGTGATCGGTGCTGCGGTGAATTCGTCCCGTGAAAACGGCACATTGCCATAACCTTCCGAAGAACCACCGCCTTCCATTTTCCCAGTGGCATCCACGCGATCATTCTTTACACCTCCACTGGAGGCAGTCTGAACGTTTTGCGCTTCGATAAAACCAGAAAGGGCCCGCGGCGAACGAATTACCCCGGCGATCTTTTCCAGAAAGATGCCGTGCAGAAGACTATTCGGATCGTATTTCAATAAGACTGGGTAGACTTTGCTGCGCATGTCGATGGGGTGCGCAGCCTTTTCGTCGTAGCCGATTTCCTGTTTCAGCCCTTCAAACCACACAGAATTCGCGATGTAAGGAGAATTCAGCCGGTGCGCCTCAAGGACGCTGTTGGTGAGCGGCTTCTTCTCCTTGTCAATCACCCTCACAACCGGCAGGCCATCGAGTGGTTTCACCCAATCGTCCGCCGCCTCATCCCAACAGACGGCTTCCAATCGGTTGGCCACGCTCTGGGCCGATTCGACCAGCAGCATGTCTACCCCATTCGGAGCCTTGTAAGTCGCGGCGCCGAGGTTGGGAAAGCCGGTCGGTTGAAAGCGCGTACCCTGCAAAGGCGCCAGTTCAGCCTCGATCAGGAGGCGCGGTGCGGCATCGAGCGGAGCAAGATCAAGCGGCATGGATTTCATTCTCCTTGTCTTTCGAAAGATCGGGATAGGCGCGCTCGATCAGCAACCGAAAATGGTCTTGCGCGAGAGGGAAAAGAAGGGCGGCGGCGAGTCTTTCGGGATCGGCCGTCGAAGCTGGCTTCTGCCGAGCGAAAGGAGCGGGCAGTCCTGCGCCGCGCGCCATGGCCTGCGCCCGCCTCACAGCATCATCGATACGGCCGGCGCGAATGATCCGGATCAGAGGCAGAGGATCGAGCAAACGCTTTTCTCCCACTGACCCCACGCCATCCGGCGCAAACAATGGCTTCAGCGCGCGATAGGCGAATGGCAATGTATCTTCTCGTGCAACGACCGAGGGCGCACCCCTCCGCGCTTTTGTCCAGGCGAGGCCGGCAGCAAGAGCGGCGATGCGGCCGTTGTCTGTGTTTCCTGCAACAAAAGCGGCGACCGCGCTGAGCGGCGCTGTACGCCAACCCCAAAGAGGCAGTTCAGCGTTTCCCTGATTGGAGAAACTGTGCCGTTGCGCTTCGATCAGGCGCCGCTCCAGCACCGATGCCATGTCGCGAATCAGATTGCGGCCGGACCAGACAGCGAGAGCTCGCGCCTCTGTGCCTTGACCCCAGATCCACCACCTCTTCTTTTTGTCCCAATCGAGCGGCACCAGATGACGGCGGAAAGGTAGCTGATAATTGTCCGCAGCGGCATCGAGGCTCGCCAGTGCCTCGGCTAGCGCGAATTCATGCGAAACGTCGTTTTCGGGTGAACTGTCATCGGCAGCGGCAGCCCACTCTTTCCACGGGCGCGGCGGTAGGGGCAGGCTTTCTCGCAGCTTTGGCCTCTGCGCCGCACTGAGCATGAGCGCGCCCAACGCGATCAGCGCCTCCTGCACGGCGTCGCATGAATCCTCGGCCGCAAGTTGGAACAGTGCCTCATCCAGATTGCGGCCCACCTGCGTAAATGACGCCGGCGCATTTTTGTCGCGGCAGGCTGCACGAACGCGCGTAAGCCAGCCGCCAGCATCCAATTCTGAGATGAGAGACGCACGCGGATTCTCCCGCACGCGCACGCGGCCAAGGGGCGTGGCAAAGTAAGCTTTGCCCGCGCGCATCAGAAACCCATGTCGAATGAAAACGTCGATCCCACGAGCAACCCCGAGTTCCGTAGCCGCGCGTGCAAAGTCGAGGCCGTCACGAGCGGCGCGCACGCCAAGCACAGCGCGTCCTTCGGACATCAACTGCAACAACTCTTCGAAAGTAGCGGCGCGTGACCACAAAGGCGCCCAGAACTCAGCGCGGGAGTCCAGTTCATCCGCAAATGCTGTCGTCCCGGAACCAGCTCCGACCATGCGGGTTGTGAATGGGAAGGAGAAAGCGGCGACGCGGTCCTCCGCGTAACGGCGAACCGCTGCGGCGGCAAATACGAGCGCCCCCTCCATTGTCAGAATGAAATCCCAGGGATTGATACGCGAGTCCGCCTCGAAGCCGGCGCTGGCATTGACTCCGCCTGCCGAACCTGGAGAGAATTGTCCCACTGCACCCTTTTCGAGACTAGCCGACGGCTCATGAAACAGCGATGCACGGAGCATTTCCGCACTTGTTTCCGGTCTGGCCTGTAAGACCTGAACCAGTCGCTGCATGAAATTGTTTGAAAAATCAAGCCGCCCATCGTTTCCCCCTGTCCCGAGAATGGGTGGATAGCGCGGCCCTTCGGTCGTCAGGGCAATGGCTCCGTCGAGCCAGCGGCAAGCTTCGTCTGACAAACCCGCGCGCAGACCAGTAATGAACGCGGCTTTCTCCTCTTCCTTTGGCGCTTGTGAAAGGCCCCTTGCCGCAATCAGTTCTTCACAAAAGCGAATGGCGTCTTTATAGCTTTCCGATCTGACGGATTGGCTGGCCTTGATTGCATTCATACCTTCCTGATTATCTTTAGGCCAAAATCCGCTGCCGCCGTTCCAGGGCGCAACAACTGGTGTCGGCCGATAATTCTCGACAAGGAACCTGATCAGCTCTTCTTCCGTCAGCCTGGTTCGCAACACGAATCGTTCATCGAGCCAGAAGCCGCGTGCGTTCTCATCCGCCTGCTCAGCAACTAGGCGCAAAACGCCGAGCGCCTTGAGATAACCGGCCAGCGGAACGGGAGTGCAACCCGTTAGAGCATGGTCATAGGTCGTCATGACCGGCCTCCTCCTCTGCCGCCGAAGCTCGCCAGTCGGCGATGCGCAGCAGCGCCTCAAGCCAGGCAAGCCGGAACGGGCCGTATTGCTTCAAGAGAGCCTGCGTCCGCGCCTGCCAACTCGGCCCGCATTGCCCTTCACCCAACTGCATGATGTCCAGATCGAGCCTTGTTGCCGGAACGGTTATGCCGTTGAGCGTAGTTTCCGGCAACACATCGCCGTCAACTACGCCGCGGGCAAACAGCTTGCCGTCTTCGGCAGCGCGCTCGTTCGGCAGCGCGCGCAAACGCATGCGCACCTTGCCGTGATGTGCTGCGATCAGATAGGCGGCTAGACTGGAGTCTTTGTCCCACTGGCGCGCGGCGAGATAACCGAGAGCCGAGGCCAACTCGTGCCGGAAGTATTTGCGCGGGCTGCTGGGCCGCTTTTCTCCTTTTACGGTCGGCCATTTGGCAAGCGGCGGGTTGATGCCATCTGTCAGTGCGGCAGTCGTCAAGGCTACGAACACCTCGTGCGCCTTGCCGAGATCGTGCCAGAGCGCGGCCTCGGCAATCGGACCGCGCTCGACCGGACTGAGAGAGAGTGCTTCGGTCAGCGCCATCGCTTGATTGCGTACATGGCTGGTGTGCCTGGCCAAGCTGACTCGGACTTCAGACGTGCGCGCATCGAGGTCGTCGCCCATGCCCGTTTGCGGCGAATCGTCGGCCGGAACAGGTGTAACCGCTCCTTTGAATGAAGCGTCGAAGCCCTTCGCCGGATCGTAACCGCCGCATTCGGCATCGACCCAAAGCGTTATTCCAGGGAAGACTTCGTTCTCGCGTGTAGACTTCCATTGCTTCGCAAGAGCATCCCAGCGCCACGCGCGCGCGTCCTTGCGCTTCAACAGCTCCTTTGCGCCGCCAATAGGAGCTGGGCACAGTTCCTCGCGCGTCGGCGCGGGCGCATCAACCGGTGGGCCGGCTTCTTCAACGTGCCGCCAGAACAGCCGGACGTCCGTGTCGTTGGCGTCGCGGACATACGGTGAAATATCGACGTCGAAGCCAGAGAGATCGGGATCGGTATCGAACAGGTCCAGGAGATCGTGCCTGCGAATCACCACGCCGCGCGAGGGAGCGGAAGGGGGAATGGCCGCCAGGTCGGACGGCCCACAACCAGATAAGTGTTCAAGTATCTCGCGCGCATTCTTGAAATCGCCGGGCGTGTATGGCCTTGCTTCAGCCTCTGCGTCCGGCAAATCCACCCAGAATATCTCCGCGCCTGTCTCGCCGCACTCGCCGTAGCGATTGCAACGGCCAAAGCGCTGCACGAGCGACGACCAGGGAGCGATTTCCGTAATCATGGTTGCGGAGGTCACATCGACCCCGGCCTCAAGCGCCTGCGTAGCGACGACGATGCGCCCTGACGATAAAGGGCTCCGGCTCAATTGCCTCATCCGATCGTCCCGGTCAGCTTTGCGGAAACGCGAATGAACAAGAACGATTTCGCGTCCTGCGTCCTTCGGCGCGTCAGAGATTGCCTGAAAGACTGCCTGCGCCCGGCGGACTGTATTGAGGAAGACGATCGCATTTGTGCCGGGCTTCGTCTTTTCGATAGCTTTATTCGCCACGGCGGCGGCATAGGAATTCAATTCCGATTTCTTGCCGATGTCAGAGGAATCAATGTCAGGGAGGCGGGTGAGCGATTTCTTGGCGTTCCACAGATGCGATGCCTCGTCAAGATCGGCCTGGGTGAGGTCATGAGGACGATATTCGTTGGCTGGCGTGAAATCGACGGTCTTCAGCCATGCAGGATCGAGGGTCGCGGACATCCATAGCGTGCGGCAATTCCGGCCGGCTCCAAACTGGCGCCGAAACGCCTCAAGCTGCGCCGATGTGGCAAGCGCAGCGCCCGTAAGCTGCACCTCGTCGAACACCCAAAGCGCATCGTTATTGAGGAGCGCGAAGTCCACCGGCCAGCGATAGCGGCTTACCCCATAGCCCCGCATCAGAGCAGCCGAGACCAGAATGTCCTGCGTGCCCAGAAGAATGGCCGGCCGTTCCGGATGCATGATCCATCCCGGCAAACCACGCCGCCCTTCGTTACGCCCGCCCATTAAAACGTCGAACTCGATCTCCAGATCGAATGCTGTCTTCGTTGCCTCCAGCCAGGCTTTTGCGGAGCTCTCGGTCTGCTCTACGAGGGTTCGCATTGGCAGGCAGTACACGAGCCGGCGAGGCGTATCTGGATCGTGTTGTGCGACCTTCCAGAGCCACGCGGCAAGGGCACCGGCGGTCTTGCCAAAACCGGTGGGCACCACCCATGTCTCTGGCCAAGGCTGTCTGGCAAGCTGCGCTTGGCATGGGCGCGGTGTTTTACCGCCCGAGCCCTTTTTGAAAAAGTCTTCGAATTTCACACGCGTTCCCCGTCAGCTTTTGCCGTGATCGTTCGCAGATGCTTCACATTCAACAATCTTGGCTGAAGCCCAAATTTTATACCTACCGTGGCTTCGACTCTCTGGAGCACAGTGGTGGATAGGAATCGGCCTGATACTCAGAAGATATGCCTCGTCACAGGAAAGAGCGAAGTCATTCACCTTTGCGAGAAGTGCCCGTCAGCATGCAGCCAGCTCAGAGGCTGTTTGAGGAGAGAGTTTTTCTTCCTCCTACTGCTCAAGCCGCGATCGAAAGGATCTCGCCCCAACCTTTGCAAGATCGAAGCAGCGCTCAGGGTCCCCGGTGCGTTCTCCGGACCCGCGATGCTGTATTCGGCATGCACCAAGTTGTACTCCCAGGTGGAGAATACTGGTCGTCGTGCCATGCTTCCCTCTACTTGTTTTTTGGGGCAATCTGTTTCGCCTGGTCGATAATTTGCTGCTCATTTTGTAGCGTCAACGCCTTGTGGCCGCAGTTGGTGTAATAGACGACCAGATTGTCGTTGCATTCCACAATGTTCGGAAAGAGAAATTCCTGAATGCCCTCCGCTTCGAGCCCCCAGCCATATCCATCGAAGCGCCCAGATCATACTTGGCGAGACAGGCGTTTTTTACGACTTCGCCGGTTTGCGACGGTCACGTATGTCGATGGCGTCCTGCAATGTGGATACAATCCGCTGGGCGTTCGGCTCTGACCACTCTAAGCGAGTGCGTAGACGCGCTTCTTGCGTGCACATTTCAGGAAGGCCAGAGGCGATGGTTGCAGGGGTGGCCTGATTACAAAAACGTTATGGTTGCAAAGGCTGGATTTGAACCAGCGACCTTTGGGTTATGAGTTCTTAAATACGGCAATCTTGAGCATGCATTGGGCTTACGCAGTTACACAGAGTGCGCCAACGGAATCTTCCTGAAGCCAGAGGAGCAATCAGAATGGGTTAAGATCAGGGTTGCACTTCACGTAAGAAGACCAGCATCCATTCTCCGGAGAAGCCATGCCATGCTATATGCTGAATCCGCCCTTGACCGATACCCGGAATCCCTGAGAATCTCATCGGGTCTGATCGATAGGTTCAGGTTATAGGAATACTGGATGCAGGCCATTTGAAATCGCGGCTCTCGTCGTAGGACCGGATCGCAACTTATGCCTCGTCCACCAGAGCATCTGCAACTGTCGCCCCGGTACGACGCGAAGCTTTACACATCTGGAACCGATTTCCCGCAGGCGAGCAGGAAGATTTTTGTTTGCCGGTTCTGACCATCTAATCGCGTGAATGTCCGAAATGTCTTGAGCGCAGAGGTAGGCCCGGTTAACGGCCGTGGCGGCCGCCACGCGAAGCCCGGCACAGAACTGCACTTTGCTCTCACCTGTGGCTGCGAAAGCAAATCAATTCTGCTTTATTCAGAAGTTTCTCTTGGTGGCGGAGACGATTTGGCCGTTAATCTGAGACGTGCTTCGGTGAGACATCATGGATAAATTGACTCTTTCCAACGCCTGGACTGTGCATGGCCTTAGGGCAATCGTGCTTGAAAACCGCCTGCTGCGCCTTGTGGTGTTGCCCGAGGCGGGCGCAAAAATCTGGCAGATCACCTACAAGCCACTTGATGCCCAGGTGCTGTGGAATCATCCGCGCATCGTTCCGTCGCGTCATGTGATTCATACCCGCTATGACGACGTGTGGAGCGGAGGGTGGGATGAACTGTTTCCTAACGACGAGGCCGGCAATCTGGATGGCGACCTGTTGCCCGATCACGGCGAGTTGTGGACGGGCAGTTGGCAGGCGGAAACCTTTGAGCACGCGGATGCAGTTGGAGTGCATTTGCGTTTCTCTACACCGATCAGCAGCTTTTTAGTAGAGCGGACCTTGCTGCTACGCCCCGGCATCGCCATGTTTGAGATGAAGTACCGGTTCACGAACCAGGGCTCTGCTCCGTTCCCATTTCTCTGGAAGCTGCATCCGGCCTTCGCTGTTTCAGCGAAACATCGTATCGACTTTCCCGCGATGACGGTGGTACGGGAGCCGGAATTTGCAGGCAGCCTGGGAGATGCGCCGGTGAGTTTCGCATGGCCATATGCACCGATGGGCAAGGACACGCTTGACCTGCGCCAGGTGCCGGATATCTCGTCGCGCGCTGTCCACTTTTTTTATGGCACGGAACTAAGAGGGGGCTGGTGTGGGATTACGAATCGCGCGAATGGACTGGCCTGCGCGCTGCGTTTCGATCCTGAGGTGTTCACGAGTTGCTGGCTGTTTGCCAGCCATGGCGGATGGCGCAATCTCAACGTGGCCGTGCTGGAACCTGCGACGGGCTATCCATTCCGAATGCAATCGCTGATCGACAATGGCTCTGCGCGCGTACTCAGTGCCGAAGAGGGCCTGGAGACGACGGTGCTTTTTTCGGCGCAGGAGGGACTTCGTTCTGTCGGGGACGTTGAACCGAGCGGGCGGATCGTGCCTGGAGACGAAGCTTAGGCAGGAGACAAAATCTGCGAATCAGACTTGCGCCGCTGGCGTTGCTTCGAGAGAGAGAAGGATGGCCGCCACGATGGCGACGAGTGCACCCGCCATCTGCATTCCGGTGAGCCGCTCTCCTAGCAAGAGAACTGCCAGCACTACGGTGAGCAGCGGATAGAGGGAAATCAGCGAAATGACGATGGAGGCTTTTCCGCCGGACTCAAGGGCTCGGAAGCTCGTCCATGCACCGAGGCCGTTCAACGCACCGCCGGCGATCGAGCAGAGGACGACGAGTCGACTCAATTGCCAATCAGGGTGCACCACAAACAGCACCACTGAGGAAAGCGCTACCATGGCCCAGCAGAACCACAAGAAGGAACGCTCGCTGGAGATGGAGTTCGTCGATAGCTTTTGGGTGACGCCGGTGACGCCCCACAAAACGAGCGCGACGGCAGCGTAGATGAGCCATGTGTGCATGTTGCTGAGTCCTCCCTTTCAAGCGCTGAGCAGATAGATGGCGACGAAGGCGAGCATCAATCCCAGCCATTGCACTTTGCCGAGGCGCTCCCCTAAAAACACCAGCGCGAGCAGCACGGTAACCATGGGAAAGAGGGCAGTCACAGGGGCCACTACCGAGGCTTTACCACCTTTCACCAGGGCTTGAAAAAATGCCAGGTTGCCCACGCCGCCCAGGATGCCGGTGAGGAAGGCCCAGAACACACCTTTGCGGCGTTTGTCGGATGCTTCGTTCAACCGCGCTCTCCTCACGGTCCAGGCGACGAAGATCAACAGAGGAAGCAGACCTGCTGTGTAGAGCAGCTGGTTGATATAAGCATCCATCCCCGCCGAAGCGATCTTTGACACGAATCCCCACGTGCCCCACAGCACGATGGTCGCGACAGACCATAGCAGCCACAACGGTATTTTTCGCGCCCGGCCCAACTCGCTCATCGCTGTCTCCCTGCACGCTATGGGCAGAGCATATCGGGTCAACGTCGGCGGGGCAATGGCTTCGATGCGCTGTCTCTCTTGTTTTGCGGTTCATTCTTTCGTTCTGCCTGTTTGTGTCTTTCGAGGGATTGCGGAGGGTTTTAGAATCGGCCCGTGGGAAGGAAAATCGGATGAAGATCACGGCTATTGAAGCGATTCACCTGCGCGCGGAAGACCCGCTCATCGAATTGTTTGATGGTTCGTATGATGACTGTGTGCTGGTGGTGCACACCGATTCCGGACTGACCGGCATTGGCGAAACGGAGTCCATGGCTCCTGCCATCCAAGCAATCGTGCGCGGCCCCTCGGCACACAATCATGCGCGCGCACTCTCCGCTGTGCTTGTAGGTGCGGATCCTGCCGACCCGGAACAGCTCTGGCATCGCATGTATGAGTCGACTGATTACGTAGGTCGTCGCGGGCTGATGATGCACGCCATCGGCGGTCTCGACTTGGCGTTGTGGGACCTGCGCGGCAAGATCGAAGGCAAGCCGGTGCACGCATTGATTGGCGGCGCCAAGCGCGACCGCCTGCCCGCGTACGGGACGATTTATCCGATGGCGCAGACGCCGGAGGAGGTGCGCGCACAGGTGGCAGCAGGCCAGGCAAAGAACCTGCGCAATTTCAAGTTCGCCGCAGACCCATGGTGGCTCGACGATCTTACGCTGACGGAGAGCCTGCTGACGGCTGCGCGGGAACAGGCCGGAAGCGAGGCACATCTGATCATCGATGCCGCCCTCTCCTACCGCACCGCCAGCCAGGGACTGCGCCTGTTCCCCATCTTTCACAAGGTCGGCATCTGGTTTCTTGAGGCGGCGCTGCCCCTCGACGATGTCGAGGGACACAAGGAGATGAGCGCCCACGGGATGCTGTTGGGCGTGGGCGACCTGGGGCTCACGCACGTGCGTGAATTCATCGAGATGATGGACCACGGAGGCGCCACCATCTGCCAGCCGGACATCTCGCAAGTAGGCGGATTCACCGGCATTTTGCAGATTGCGGCGGCAGCGTACAGCCGCAACAAGCGCGTCATCACCCACGGCTATAAGACGAATATTGAGATCGCCGCCAATCTCCATTTTCTGGCGGCCCAACCCAACGTAGAGCCGCTGGAGTTCTCATTGAGCCATTCGCCTTTGCGCTGGCACACGACGCACGAACACTTCCCTGTTGAGGAGGACGGAACGGTGCGTGTACCGCACGCGCCCGGGCTTGGCGTCAGTCTGAACCAGGAGACGATTGAGCGCTACCGCTTTGGTCGGTAGGAAGCGGGGCAAAGTGCGGATGGATTCCCAGGTCTGAAAATCCAGCCCTGGGGCACCCGAAGTCTCATCGATCCGCGGACCGGCTTAGCCTGCTGATTCAAGCGCTGGAAGGCTGTGATCGCTGGCCGGCCCCCACCTCTGCGGCTGACTGGCGTAGGCGCGCGGCGTGCAGTGCATGTGTTTCTTGAAGACCGAGGCAAAATAAGCCGGATTGCAGAAGCCGCATAATTCGGCTACTTCAGCGACATGCAATCGGGGGTCGAGAAGCAGCCGTTTGCCCATCTCCAATCGCTGCCGGATCAGGTACTCTTCCAGGGTGTGTCCCGTGGTGCGGCTATAGACGCGGCCCAGATGTCCCGCTGAAATTTTCAAGTTACACGCGAGATCCTGAATGGTCACTTTTTCGGGGCCTATTTCGCGTACCATGCGATGCGTTTCGACGACGATCTTTTCTTCTCTCTGTGAGAATAGGTGGGCCACCTGCTGGCGCATCTGTTCCACAAATCCGCGAAAGGCCTCTGCCATCGCGAACGAATTGAGCGAACCCACGATGATTTGCACTGCCCGTTCCGTGGCCGCATCGACGGGAGCGGCATTGGCGCCCAGGGCCATCATCTCGCGCGCCAGGTGTTCGCAAGCCCACGTGAGCAGCCCGCGCATCTGCTGCACCTGGGTCACGGTCGAAGCGACGGGGGCCGCGGAGGCAAGGAATTCGCGGACCGACGTAGCGATGGCGCCTGAATCCATGGCCTGCAACGCCTTGAACACCTTGCCCAGGGCGCGGGATGGCTGCTGTTGGCGCTCAGGCAGAGATTCAAACCAATTCATCGTAGAGTGCCCGGCCCCCAGCGCGGAAGCCGCCTCGTGATATGCGCGCAATAACTCAGTGGGTCGGGCGTGCAAAGCGCTGATGCCGATGCGCCCTACGGCGAGCCCGGCGGTGCGTGCGGTGCGCAACAGGGTTTGCGCCATCTCTTCGAGCAGAAGGCGTTCATGGGCCGGGGTGCCGGCCTTTTGCGCGGTAAAGATGCACATCTCACCCGGGGTGACGACAGTAGCCAGCGTGTTGGGCCAGGTCTGGCATCGATCCTCGATCAAGTGAGCGGCGCGCACCAGGGCGAGGTGATTGCTGATCGGCGCGTCGGGCAGGTAATCCCGCTCAGCTCCCCACGATGCGTGCGACGCCCGATCCTGCAGGGGAGCTTGCATCCTCAATACGAGCACACGGTCGGGCAGCCTTTCCAGGCCCACGCTTCGCGCCAACAGACGCAACGGCTCCGGGTCTCCTTCCATATCGCTTTCCATCTGCCCGGAGAGCAACATCTCGGCCAGCTCGCGGCGGTCGAGAGCCAGCTCCCGCTCGCGCATACGCTGAAACTCACCCATGATCTCCAGGCGCTTCCATGCGTTGCCCAGATAGCGTGCAAAGATCTCCAGCGTCCGCACCATCTCGGTAAGCTGTGCCTGGGTCACCACGGGGACGCGATAGTAGGCCTCTTCCAGACGCGCCATATCAATATGAGGCTGTTCCTCGAGAGCCACCTTGACGCGTGCAAAGCCCTCGGCCGAGGCCGGCGTCGCCAGCACCTGCCCGCTAAACAGAGTTCCGAGATAACGACCTTCGCACACCACGGGTACGGCGATGTCGGTCAAGCCGACGTGGCAGGGATACACCTGGCTTTGGCAGGTCGCGCGACATCGTTCCTTGGCCGGCTTGTCGCTGCGCGCACAGGTCTGCTCCTCGTGCGCGCCAAAGCCATGTACCAGGTCGCAAAAGTAAGTGCTGGGGCTGGGCGATGTGCGCCCCGACATCTCACTACCGGCGGGCAGCAGCTGCACCAGGGCATCGCCTGTATTCATGCGGGGCCTCTGGCTGGGATCGAACAACTCGAGATCTTCCGCCCACATCAACTCCACGTTGCGAATGGGACTGGAGTGGTTGAGGAGCACGAGGAAATACTCGAACAGCTCGAGATCTTTTTTGAACTCCTGCTTGAGCGTCTCGCTCAACGCCGCTTTTTGTCTCTTCATCCGATCTCCTCCTCGCATTACTGGCGCTGACATGGCTGTCGCGTGCATGCATTTTAGGCTATGGAACGTCGGCTTGGATTTATAAATTGCGGCATGCGCTATCACTTATACGTCAAAAATATTGAATATCGGTGCGCATCAGGGATGGGCGCGAATGGTCAATCCGCCATCGATCACCATGTGCGTGCCTGTGACCCAGGCGGAGTCGGGGCCGGCGAGATAGGCCACGGCTGAAGCGACGTCGCCGGGCACACCACGTCGTCCGAGTGGATGCAGAGCTTCGGTTTGTGCGGCCAACGCCTCCGAGTCCCCGGACAGGCGCAGCCACTCGTCCCACATCGGCGTGTCGATATATCCGGGGCAGACCGCATTCACGCGGATGTTGCGAGGAGCGAGTTCCAGGGCGAGGTTGCGCGTGAGGGCCAACAATCCAGCCTTGGAACAGGCATAGGGAATGGCGTTAGGAAAGGCGTGGCTGGCGTGAATGGAGCTGATGTTGACGATGGCTCCGCCGGTCGCGGGGAACAATCGCGCCAAGGCCTGGGTCAACAACATGGGGGCGCGTAGATTGACCGCTATGACGCGATCGAAGGTATCGGCGGTGACCTGGGAAAACTCCTGGTCCACTTCGACACCGGCGTTGTTGACGAGCACATCGACTTTCGCGCCACGGCCCGCGATCTCTCCGGCAAGATTTGAAATTGCAAGTGGGTCGGCCAGGTCGAGCACTACCTGATCGACATCGGCAGCTCCAGACTCGGCAGCTCCAGACTTGCGCATGGACTCAGCGGCTGCGTGCATGCCCGCCTCGTTGCGATCAATCAGCAGCAGGCGCGCACCCCTGGCATGAAAAAGTTCGGCAATCGCGCGTCCAATTCCCTGCGCGGCGCCCGTGACCACCACCAGCTTTCCCGCGAACTCGCTGGATCTCCCCGTCTCAACATCCACCATCATGAAGAAATTCCTCAGTATGTCTTTCAGCCTCGGTTTTCATTGAGCCGGTTTCATCTACCGGTTGTGGTCTCGTCAAGAAATACCAGCTCAGAGCTCAGCGGCTGAGGCAGGTCGACCGCAAGTCCCTTGGTCATCAACTCTTTGCCAGTAATGTCTGTGTCAGGAGCGGTCTTGTCTTCGAAGTGGAGCCGATAATGCTTCCGCGCATCCAACCCAGCCAGCACAAAGCGATGGTGCGCTTCATTCTCCGTCGTTCCTCGAAATGCGAATACGACGCCCTTGCGACGCGCGGGATCCCAATATTCCATCCCGTCCCAGCGGACTCCGTCGGGTCGATCGGAGACATGATAGAGCTGCGCTTCACGAATCAAGGGACGGAGTTCCCGCCTGTAGAGGTCGAAGGCATGGCGCGCCGCATCGTGCTGTGCGGGCGACCATACGGTCGTATCCAGCATGATCGTGACCCATCCCATCATGCCGCTGCGGAGCATATAGAGAAGGTTTTCGATGCGCGGCGTCGGCCACTTCTCCACATAGCTCTCTAACATCGGTGACGGAAATAGATAACTCGCATCGTAGAAGGCGCGGCGGTTAGACAAGGGATCGTAGGTGTCGGTGATGGAGAAGTAATCTCCATGCGAAGCTGAACCGAAGTCCACCATGCGGCCACCGTCATTGCAGATTTCCAGCAAGAGCCCTGGATGCTCGCGGCGCAGTTGATCATAGATACCGTAATAAGCCCGCGTCGCGTGGTAACTGACGTCGGTCGAGTTAGACGCCGAGACGAAGTCCGATCCCCAGTCGTGGGTGACATGCATGGTGCTGCGGTTGGGAGGCGCATGAGGATGATCGTCACGGGTGCACCCCTGCGCTACCAGATAGCCATCGTGTTCCAGCATGTCGAGGTGATAGTCCTCAACGATGCGCTTGACTTCATGGGCGGCATACTCCCGCGCCGCGGGCAGGCCGAGATCGATGGTCTGCCCTTTGAACTCTTCCGGCTTCCAGTCTTGCGCGACGTCGGCCACCAACCAATCACGGGTCTTCGGATCGTGAACATTGAGCGCGCCAGGTTGCGTGTCCAACCCGGCCTGTGTCCAATCGACCCAGATGCCAAAGCGCAATCCCTGGCGATGCGCCTCATCCGCGATCGCGGTCAGGCCGTGGGGAAACTTTTTGCTGTCGGGATACCAGTCGCCTACGCCGCGAAACCAACCGGCGTCGAGGTGAAACATCTCGAGGCCGAGCTCTTTGGAATCGGCAATCATGCGCAGCGCCAGAGGCTCGTCAACCTGCATACCGCTGCCCCAACTGTTGTTCACCATCAGTGGATACAGCGGGTCTTGCCATGTGCGCGGATTGTTGAGCACTGCGCGCACCCACGGCCGTAATTGATTGCCCGCGCCATCGGGGCCGCCGGAAAACGCGCCCACAAAGACGGTCGGAGTTGTGAAGATCTCTCCCGGAAGAAGCCTGGTGCGATACGGGCCGGGGTCCGGATTAAGGCCGAGGCTGCTCTCTACGCGGTTGCCAGACCGCTCCAGCGTGAGCCGCGTTCTACCGCTGAATTCAATGCCCGCATACCAGCCACTCTGTGCCGCATTGGTATCGTAGACAATTTCAAAGGGAATCACTTCGCGCGGCTCACCAGGGCCCGGATGCGCGTAGGTCGAGGACGTGCCCGTCCAGTGATAGCCGTCGTCGATCGACGCCGCATGCGTACCTTCGGCGGAGGGCGTTCCTGCGCCTTTTTCAACGTAGAAGTGGCGCAGCGCTGTGTGGGTCTCACTTTGCCAGTGCATGACCAAACTGTCCATGAGGGGTAGCCAAATCTCCTTGCCACTCAGGTTCTCGACGGAGATTCGGTGTTCAAGAGGGCCCGCTCCGGCGCGTGCTTCCCAGTGCCAGCGCAGCTGCAAATGAGGCTGTGCAGATTCATAGACGAGTTCAGCGTGGTGCTGGTCGCTTCGGCTCAACTCTGGTTTCAGATTCCACAGGACGGGGACCTCCGCTCCCTCGGCCTCGATATTGGCGGGCAATCGATCGCTTGACCCGTCACGCCGAACCTGCGCTCCTGGGCCGGCCAGGGAAATCAACCGTGGAGCGTGATCATCCGCCACGATCTCTACCCGCACATCGGAGGTGGCGACCACCATTTCGGCGTGCTTGTGTGACTCTGCGTGTGCCCTGCCGCACAAGACTGCGAGGCATGCCACTATGACCGGCAATCGCCAAACTTTCTGAGCCCGGCAACTCTGTGTGTTCTGCGTCATTCGCATCCCGCTCTTCGCAACTAATGAACAAATCTTGCCGTTAAGTTAGTGGGCACAGCGCAACGCAAACCTTGCGCCTGCGGTCCTGCGCTGATTCGCACATGAGGCGATGCCTGCAGTATCTCCTCATGTGCATCGGGTTAGAAGAAGAATCGACCTCCAGCCTGCATGACGCGCTGACCGGTCTTACCATTGATGCCGCCAAAGGTGGGCGAGTCGGGATCGGCAATGATATTGCCATAGACCGGGTGGTTGAAGATGTTGAGCGCCTCGATGCGCGCTTCGAAGTAGCGCTCTTTGCTTTCACCTAGAAAGTACTTCTTCAAAATGCTCGCATCGGTGGCGAAGCTTCCCGGGTTACGCAAGCTTCTGAACTCGAAGGGCGCATTGCTGAAGGAATAGTCGGGTGTGCGCTGAAAGGAAGACAAGTTCAACAAGCCCTGCCCTTGTGTATTCACAAAGCTGCCATTCACGACCAATGCGTCGCTGTAGCTGGCGCCCGAGCGCTTATAGCTCTGATTGGCGAGCGACCACCGCAAGGCTGCGCCGGGCACGGTCGAGCCTCCATCGACGGTCGGCATCAACACCGGTGTTCCTTTAAAATCCCAAGTCGTGATGCCTGCTACAGCCCATCCGCCAGCCACCGCATCGATCAGGTGGCCGCCGACGCCTTGTGGATGATTCATCCACTCTCGCCCGCGCCCGAAGGGCAGATCGTAGGAGTAATTGAGCTTGATGGTCTGGGGCATTTCGTACGGAGCGACGCCATAACCCTCCATCAGGTTATGAGGATTTTGCAAGAGGCCGGCTGTGGCGCCATACACATGCACATCGGTGCTGGCGGTATCGGTCAGAGTCTTCCTGATGGCATAAGAGGCCATCAGCTCCAATCCATGATAGCCGCGCGATTGAATTTGAAAATCAGCGAAGTTAGAAAACGACCTACCCCAGGTCGCTTGGCCCGGAGTGGTTGAGGTCGTGCCGGAGTACTGCGGAGACAGCGCGAGTAGCTGCACCAGTGAAACCGTGGGCTCGCTCGCAAAGGTTTGCGACTGCCCGTAAAAGGGATTGGGAACCTGGTCGTTTAGATGGGTGCCCAGTTGATAGTAAGCAGTCGGGGTATTGTTGAGGCTCCAGTTGAATACATTGGTCAACAGGTGCACTCCCTTGATGCCCTGGTACTCGCCGGTAAAGGCCCAGTTACTGCCAATTTGACGCTGGATGCTGACGCCCCACATGTAATCCGTAGGCGTATCGAAGTGACCAATCGTTGTGCCGGCCTGGTCGAAGTTACCGGCTGCGCCATAACTTGCATACCAATAATCCCGATTGTTAGTAAGTGGCGGAACAAAGCCCAGGTGCGATCCACTCGACTGCAATGGAAACGTACCGAGACCGTGATCGTCGCCAAATTCGCTGATCCAGTGCTGACCGTCGACAGAGGCAATTTGATTAAAGGTATTCGAGTTGTAGTAGAAGCTGAGCCAGTCGGTCGATAGACCATTCAAGCCCTGGTCCACCATGCCTCCGCTGAGGTGCAGCACTGTCTTGTCGTTCAAGCTCCAGTTGATACCCAAGCGCGGCTGCAGGTTTGCGATGTTGGTGGTGTAGAGATTTTTGTGCGGATACTCCGGTGTATTCAAGAGAGCAACGCGCCCCGTCGCTCCCTGAGTCAGCCAGGCCGGCGCGGGCAAGCCTGCCAAAGCGGGTTCAGCAGCCTCGACCTGTGCCCAACTCCAACCGCTGTTGGCGGAGAGTACATTTTTGGCATTCAGATCGTAGGTAAGTTCCCCTTGCGGATGACGACCCTGGCGGGCGCCGTCATGATCCCAGCGCAGTCCGATCTGCACACTAAGTTTGGAATTCACCTTCCAGTCGTCCATCACGTAGGCCGCCTGGTTCCAGCCGTAGGGTGTAATGTCCCAGTTACCCCACTGAAAAAAATTGGACGAGCCCATCATGAGTTCGGCGAGAGGACTGCCGGTCAGACCATTGCTCAGATCCCAATACTGGTTGGAGCCGCCGCCGGGGTTGACCCAGGCAACACCGGTGTGATCGCCGCCCTGCTCTGTAAACCGGATCAGCGATTGCTCGTATCCAACCTTGATCGTATGCTTTCCCCATAGCTGCGTGACCGATACGCTGCCGTTGTCGCTCTGCGTCAGGAACGAATCAAACTCCGATCCTCCGACGGAGGTGTATCCGGTACCCGATGTGTAGCCGCCAATCGTGAGAGCCGGAGGGATCTCGGTAGTCGACTTTTCGCTATTACTTTCCAACAGCGGATCAAAGGGCCACTTGGAGGTGTTGATGGTCGGATCCGGCGCAGAGCCCAGGCCCGATACACCGTTGCTCACGAGCTTAGATGTAGCGAAACCGAGATGGACATTGACGATGGTTCGCTGAGTGGGAATCCAGGTGTAGAGGAAGCTGCCGCTCCAGTCATTGTCGGTGGTGATCGACTCCGCGGCGTGAAGGAAGGGCGCAGGAATGTCATCGGTCATCATCGACCGGCTCAGAGTTCCCTGGACGTGGTGATTACTGTGAATGTTTTCGTCGACACGGAAGAACAGCTTATCGGTGGGCCTTGTCGTGTTGATGGAATCGTAGCGATTGTTCTCGTGATCGCTGTTGGCAGCGGGGGCATGGTTCGGTTGCGGCCAGAGCGACATGTAGTTTGAGAAGAGCTTGCTCTGGCCCGATAGCGCGCAGGTCTGGCTGCCGCACGAGGTGCTGGACCCATAGTTGGCGGGAATGACGTTGCCTGAAAATTGCGGTCGGATCCAGCAGGGAGACTGTCCAGCCAAAGGGCCTGTGCAATCGGCGGAGTTGGCATCGTACGTCCCGTTGAATGGATCGTAGATGGTTGCATAGACGGGCTGATTGTTGTTGTAGTTGATCACAGTCTGAGAGAAGTCGCCCTGGCGATTGAGTAAGGTCGGCACGCTGCTTACAATCTCCGCACCTTGCGAAAAGCGTTCACCCTCCCATGCGGCATAGAAGAACGTGCGATCTTTTCCGTTATAGATATGCGGTATTCGTATGGGGCCGCCGACGGCGGTGCCGTAGTTGTACTGACTGAATGCCTGCCGCGGATTTCCGAGCGAGTTATCTGTCCAATCATTACTGTTCAGATTTTGATTGCGAAAGTAGAAGAAAGAGCGCCCGTGATAAGTGCTGGTTCCGCTCTGCGTTTCCATCGTAATCAAGCCACCGGCGTAACGGCCCTTGTCGGCAGTGAGTACGCCGCTCTCCACGCGAAATTCTCCAATGGAATCGGGAGTTGGGATCGATCGATTGGTCGCATTGAACTCCGCTTCCTGTACCTGGTTGCCATCGACGCTGATGCTGGTTCCGTTGACCTGGCCGCCGGAGACCGAGTAGCTGTTGCCGGTATTCGCAATCAGATATGCGGAGTTTCCGAGGGTGCCAATGTTATCGACCTGGGGGCCGGTGCCCTGGATGGAAGGGATCGTCGCGGTCAAATCGAGGGCATTGCGATTTAACTGCGGCAACTCCGTAATCATCTTGTTATCGAGAATATTGGAGGTGCTGGATTCATCTGCTGAGATCAACGTCGATGAACTGTTTACCGTTACCGTGGTTTCTACGGAACCGGGCTGTAAGGCAATATTTTCAGTGAGGTGATCGCCGGTGCTAAGCACCATGCCTGACCGCGTCGCAGGGCCGAACCCCTGGGCATGGACGGAGAGGGAGTAAGGTCCGGGCAACAACTCAGTGAGCACGTAAATTCCGGAGTGGTTGGACACGGCGCGATAAGTCACATTGGTTGCCGTGTTGACGGCCTCAATCGTGGCGCCGGAGATAACAGCACCTGAAGCATCCGTGATTTGTCCTGTCAGTTGCGCATTCCCGCTCTGTGCGTTGGCCTTTGCGCACAGGGTCATGACTACCGCTAACAACACAGTCCCTGACTTACGACAATAGTGCCGTACAGCTTCCCTCCACAGTGAACTCATGGCTTGGTTTGCCTCCAGGTCCGCCGGCTCGATGGGGAATTTTCGTCGGAAAGCCGTTGCGGTATAGCAATCATTCATATTCTTGCGTGGAGTTGCCGTCTATGCGGGCTGGCGATATTTCTTGTGTTTTAAGGGCTTCTGCAATGAATTACATGGTAACTGGATTTACGGCGTCCTTGGAATCTGCTGGATTTGAGGCCGTCGAGACGCTAACCGAGCGGTTCGGTTATGTGGAGAAATTGGTCCGCGGCGACCTCGCCCAGGTACTGGGTAACTCCCGATGGCCAGCGAATCTCAAGCACCGCACGCGTGGTCTCGCCCAGGCCGAAGTGAACTGTCAGATCGCTCGACGAGGCATAGCCGACGCTGCTTGAAACGGTGCGCACCTGCGTTCGTCCTGCTGCCTTGCAGCGTACTTCGGCGCCGATCGCAGACCGGTTACTGCGTGATCCGGTGAGCCGTATCTGTATCCAGTGGTGCGGCGCCGGGTCCTGCGAAGTGCGATTCCACCATAGCTCGATGGGTTTGTTTAAGGCCGTGACTGCGGCGTCGATGCGGCCATCGCGATCAAAATCGGCAAAGACCGCGCCGCGATGGAGGGCTGGCGGAGCCGCGCCTGACGTTGTCTGGTCAGTAACATCGGTAAACCGGCCTTTGATATTTCTGAAGATGCGGTTGGCCTGGGCGTCCTGTACGTCGAGGCCTCCTCCGGCCACAAATAAATCAAGCCATCCATCGTTGTCGAGATCCACCAGACCGCAGCCCCACCCGCTCCACAAGCGGCTTGCGTTGAGCAGGCCTGTCTTTGCGCTGCCATCTTCAAAGAGCCCGTTGCCCTGGTTGAGGAACACATCGTAGGTCTCATTTTTCAACCCGGTCATCACGATGTCGGGCTTGCCGTCGCCATCGATATCGCCAAAGTCCGCTCCCATTCCGGAGATGTTGCGCCCATCGCCGTTATAGCCCACGCCCGCTTCGATCCCAGCCTCATCAAACAGCTTTCCGCGAATCCGCAGCAGCAGGTTGCGCGCATTGTCGTTGGCGACAAAAATTCCCGGCCTACCATCGCCGGCGTAATCTGCCATGGCGACGCCCATACCTTTGCCCAGCAGATCGGGCAGCCCCTGTTTGCGCGTAACTTCGGTGAATGTACCGTCGCCGTTGTTGTGGTAGAGCTGCATAGGTTCGGCATGATAGCGGTCGGGATGGCAATAGGCGCGCGCTTGCTGCTCCAAACCGCCGCAAATAGGATCGATTCCCGGGGACCAGTCGCAGTAGTTGGAGATGAATAGATCGAGGTGCCCGTCGTTGTCGTAGTCAAACCAGCAGGCGGCGATGGACCACACCGGCCTGGCCGCCGATCCAGGCCCGAGTAGCCCGGCGTCGCGCGTCACATCGCTGAAGGTACCATTGCCGTTGTTGCGATAGAGATGATTGCCGTGCACCCCGGTGACGAAGAGGTCTTCGTGGCCATCGTTGTTGTAGTCGCCCACGGCAACGCCCATTGCGTAGCCCTCACCTTGCAGACCGGCCTTGACAGTTACGTCGCTGAATGTTCCGTCGCGATTGTTGCGGTAGAGGCGATTCCAGTAATCCGGTTCGCTCTTTTGCATCGCAGGCAGGGTTGCGCCATTGGTGCAGAAGAGGTCTGGCCAACCATCGCCATCAAAGTCGATGACGCCCAGTCCGCCCGGCAGGGTCTCCACCTGATATTTGCGGCCTGCCGCGCCATTATGCAGCACAAAGTCGAGACCAGCCTGCCTGGCACCATTCACCATCGTGATGGGCGATGCGGTTGCGGCGGATTGCCCGAATGACCTCGCACTCCGGCAGGCAGCGCCGGCCACAGCCGCTGGAACGCTGCGAAGAAAGGCGCGCCTACTGGTGCGCATCCGGAGTCCTCGGCACGCTTCTGGATTGATACGCATCGGACAATCGTCTCGCTTGCGCCCCAGCTTGCGCGGCATCCGCAGTGCGCCCCAGCTTCCGCAAGATGCCTGCCAGGAGCGCATGCAGCGCGCCCTTTTCATCTGGATAACCGGCCTCTAATGGCGGGGCCAGCCAATGCAGCGCCTCCTCGGGCTTTCCCGTGTTGGCCAGCGCTTTACCGAGATCGACCTGTACAGTTGCATCCCCCGGGGTCTCGGCGGCCAGTTGCTGGAGCCACGGTATGGCCTGGTCGTAGTCGCGCGCATTCATGGTCAATTCGACAAGGATGCGGAGAGCCTCTCGTTGATGGGGATTGATTACGAGCGCTGCCTGCGCGGAGGCGCGCGCGGCTTCTGTGTCGCCGGCCTGCGCCTGGGCCTCGGCAATCCTCTCCGTGAGGAGCGGATCGTCAGGACGCAGCTTGACTGCCTGCTGATATTCCGCCAGCGCGGCGGCCGTGTCTCCTTTGAGCCGCAACAACACATCGCCGCGCAGCCGGTGCAGAGACGGCATGTCGGCGTCCTGGGTCTGTAACTGCTGTGCCGCCTTTCCGGCTTCGAACGCGTAGCAGATGGACAGTTCATAAGCTGCTGCGTCATCGGACTGCTTCTGCTTGAGCGCTAGCTTGCGCTCGAGCGCGGGAATTGAACCACGGCACACGGGCATCGAAGCCTGGGCCGCAGCCGTCTGCAAGCGGGTTGCGAGGGCAGTGCCCTCCTGTGTGGCTCTAAGCTGCTCGCCGATGGTGCGAAAGCGTTCCAATGCGAAGCCAGCCCATGCAGTCAGAGCCTGCTGCGATGCTTTGCCGCGCAGGAGCGCGCTCTGATAGGCCTCGGCCGCGACAGCATAGTGACCGAGGGTCGCATGGGCCTCGCCAAGGTAGTCCTGAGGAAACTCTTCGCCGGGCTGGCCGCGCGCCGCTGACTCCAACAGAGGAATCGCACGGGCTGGCTGGCCGGTTCGCAAGAGATCGATGCCCAGCAGGAGATTGGCAAAATAATCGAACGGCGCTAGCCTGTGCGCCTGTTGCAGCAGGGGAATTGCCTGAGCAAAGCGCGCCTGTTGGTGCAGTTCGAATCCCTGCTTCATTAGAGACTCAAACCTGTTCTGATCCTGTTGCGTTTGGGCATGAGCAGTCACGGTTGAGCCGCCGGCTAACATCGCCATGAGGCATGCCCCCGCGCCAATCGCATGGATAATTCGCATTGCCGTCACCATAGCGCGGTGCCGCGGCAGGCCGCAATAACAAAACTTTATCTTGTGATGCCGAACCATTAAACACAAGTATGATCGTCATCCCGAATATCGCTCGATGGCGGCGCAATCCTATACTCGCACCAACACGCTGCGCGGAAAGGATTGTTCCCCATGCCCTTCCATCCACTTGAGCCTCTCACGGCGGGCGAGGTTGCACAGGCCGTTGAACTGTTGCGCAGGCTGCCTATCTTCACGGCAAGCACGCGGGTGATCAGCATCTCTTTGCGTGAGCCAGACAAGCTACTCGTGTACGACTGGCCACAGCCCGAGGCTGTCGAACGCGAAGCCGAAGCGGTGCTCTTTGATAACACGAGTAACACAGCTTATGTCGTTACGCTCAATCTCACCAAAGGTGAAGTGACGGCGAAGATCACCGCGCCCCCCGGAGCGCAGCCCACGCTCTCCGTCGATGAGCAAATTGAATGCGAACAGGCGGTGCTGGCAAGTCATGAATTTCGCGATGCCCTGGAGCGTCATTACGGCATCAGTGATACTTCGCTGGTGATGGTCGACATTTGGAGCGCGGGCAACTACGGCTCCGAGGAAGACAGGACACGCCGCTTGACCAGGCCTTTGTGCTTTCTGCGTTCGGACCCGACGGACAACGGCTACGCCCGCCCCATCGAGGGCATTCGTCCGGTGGTGGATTTGAACCTGATGGAGGTCATTCGCGTCGAGGAGTACGGGAAATGGCATCTGCCGCCGCAGCCCGCGAACTACAGTGCCAGTCGCGTCCCCAACCAGCGGACCGACATCAAGCCGCTGGTCATCACTCAGCCGGAAGGGCCGGGATTTGCGCTGCAGGGCAATCACATCTCGTGGCAGAACTGGGAGTTTGTCATCGGGTTTAACGCGCGTGAAGGACTCACCCTCCACGACCTGCGCTACAACGACAAGGGACGCAAGCGGCCGGTGCTCTATCGCGCCTCGCTCACTGAAATGGTGGTGCCCTACGGCGATCCGCGGCCGACGCAGGTGCGCAAGAACGCGTTTGATGTGGGTGAGTACGGCATGGGCATGTGCGCGAACAGCCTGCGCCTGGGCTGCGACTGCCTTGGCTTTATCCAGTATCTGGATGCGCATCTCTGCGACAGTCGCGGCGGCGCATTGACGATTCCTAATGCAATCTGCATTCACGAAGAGGACTACGGCATCTTATGGAAGCACACGGATCGTCGTCTTCCGGATGCACCCGAAGTGCGGCGATCGCGACGGCTGGTTGTCTCGTCCATCTCGACCGTGGAGAACTATGAGTACGGTTTCTTCTGGTACTTCTATCAAGACGGAAACATTCAATTTGAAATCAAGCTCACCGGGATCCTTTCGCTTGGCGCCGTGCATGAGGGCGAATCTCCCAAACACGGCACGGTGATCGCTCCGCTGCTCTATGCGCCAAACCACCAGCATTTCTTCAATGTTCGGCTGGACGTCGGGGTCGATGGACAGTTGAATACCGTGCAGCAACTGGATGCGGTCGCCGACCCAGTTGATGAAGCGAATCCATTCGAGAACGCTTTCTACCTCAAGGCCACGAATCTCGAAACCGAACAGCAAGCCCTGGCCCACCTGAACCTGAAAACGGGGAGGACGTGGAGATTTGTCAATCCCAATGTCAAGAATGCCGTGGGCCAGCCGGTTGGATACAAGTTCTTCCCGGGCGACAACGCGTTTCCTCTTGCGTCGCGCAATGCATGGTGGCGCAAGCGCGCGCGTTTTGTAGATCACCATGTCTGGGTCACGCCCTACAACCGAGAAGAGAGGTTCGCGGCGGGAGACTACCCAAATCAGAGCAGCGGCGAAGACGGCCTGCCGGCATGGACAAGTGCGAACCGCAATATCGTCAATGAAGACATTGTCTTTTGGTATACCTTCGGCCACACCCACATACCGCGGCCCGAAGACTATCCGGTGATGCCCACCGCATACATCGGCTTCCTGCTCAAGCCCAACGGGTTCTTCAGCGAGAATCCGGCAAACGATGTTCCTCCCTCTCCACCCGCCCTTGCGAAGAGCTGCAAGCACTGCTAAGTCACTCGCGTTCCAGTACAAGTACAGGAGATTGTCATGGTTACATTGAACGAAGCACGCAAAATCATTGCCGCTGCGGAACAGAAAGCGGAGCAAATCGGTCAACCGATGAACATCGCGGTTGCGGACGAGGGCGGCAACCTGGTTGCGCATGTGCGCATGGATGGAGCATGGCTGGGTAGCATCGATATTTCCATCAACAAAGCCTATACGGCGCGTGCGTTTGACATCGCCACCAAAGACCTTGCGCAGCATTCGAAATCGGGCGGCCAGTTCTTTGGGATTCACGCTTCCAATGGCGGCCGCATCATGATCTTTGCCGGCGGCATTCCTCTCAAGCGGGATGGAAAGGTGGTCGGCGCCATTGGCGTAAGCGGCGGTTCAGGCGAGCAGGATCATGCAGTAGCGGAAGCAGGTGCGGGCGCGTTTTGATTCTTCTCCCACTTACTGGGAGCGTCTGCCCCGAGTAAGTCATCCTACCTTGGCTCGATTCTTAAACGAGGCACGTCATGAATCAAAGTTCTGCGATGGAAGAAGCGGTGCCCACCGCGGTGCGGAGGATTAGCTGGATGGGCGGATTTGGCGCCGTCGCGGGATTGCTGTTGCCCAAGTGCCCGTTGTGCTGGATGGCACTTACCGGATCGTTTGTCGGCGCGAGCCGCATGAAGTGGGGCTTTGAGGCAGGAGGTATTGCGATGTTTGTCTTTGCGCTGTGGAGGCTGCTACGGGCACGGCGCGCCTCGCATGCAGGCATGTTCGTCACGCTTACCGTGGCCGCGGCAGTGCTCGCTTGCGGAGCCTGGGCCGTCTCCTCCCTGGCAATCAGACTCACCCTTTGGTTCATGGTATTAGTGGGGGCAGCATGGGTATCGCAGTTCCTGTCGAACTCACAAAACATATCTGCACGGGAGGTCGACCGGCCACGTCGGAGCGCCGCAATGAGCCCTGCATTGACGGAAGGATCCAATGAAGCTACTCGCGTCAAGCGCCCCGGACCGTTTCTTTTGAAATGTTCTTGTCTTCCCGCGGGTGCTGAAACGGGCCGCTCGGGGACCGATACCTAAGTAAGTCTGGAATCCATGTGGACGGCGGGAGAACAAGAGGAAGTATGAACCAGATCGATTTAGAGAATAGGCATGCAGTCGTCACCGGGGCGGCACAGGGAATCGGACTGAGCATCGCGCGGCGACTGCTGGCATCAGGAGCGTCGGTCGCTTTGTGGGATCGTGACGAAGACACACTGCTATCGGCGATCCGCCAGCTTCAGTCCAGCGAGCTTGTGTCCACCGAGGCTGTGGATGTGGCCGATGCTGCCAGCGTTGAGGGTGCTACTGCGGCGACTCTCGAAAAGCATGGAGCGATTGACATCCTCGTGTGCAATGCGGGAATTGCGGGTCCAAACCACACGACCTGGGACTACCCCATTGAGGAATGGACGCGCGTGATCAACGTTAATCTCATCGGCGTATTTCTATGCTGTCGCGCCGTCGTTCCGCAGATGCTGCGCCAGGGCTACGGGCGCATTGTGAACGTGGCGTCGATCGCCGGGAAGGAAGGCAATCCCAACGCCTCCGCCTACAGCGCGTCAAAGGCTGGTGTCATTGCGCTCACGAAGTCGTTGGGCAAGGAGACAGCCAACCGCAACATCGCCGTCAACTGTGTTACGCCGGCGGCTGCGCGCACTCGCATCTTTGAGCAGATGACGCAGCAGCACATCGATTTCATGCTGTCGAAGATCCCGCGCGGACGCTTTCTCGAGGTCGATGAAGTGGGCGCGATGGTGGCGTGGCTGGTCTCCGAAGAAAACTCCTTCACAACTGGCGCCGTGTTTGATCTCAGCGGCGGGCGAGCGACTTACTAAATCGCCCGTTCGAAAATGGAAACAATATGAAGTTATTACGATTTGGAAATCCCGGACAGGAAAAGCCCGGCGCCCTCGATTCGGAGGGACAAATTCGCGATCTCTCAGGGGTAATTGCAGATCTCGGCGGCACGGCCCTGTCGGCTGATTCAATCGTGAGGTTGCAACAACTCGACCTCCATATCTTGCCTCTGATCGACGATGCAACGCGGCTGGGCCCATGTGTCGCCTCGGTCGGCAAGTTTCTTTGCGTTGGCCTGAACTACTCCGATCACGCCGCTGAATCAGGCATGGCGGTACCGACAGAGCCGGTGCTGTTTATGAAAGCCACGTCGTCCATCTGCGGTCCCAATGATGATGTCGTCATGCCCAAAGGCTCACAGAAGACCGACTGGGAAGTCGAGCTCGGGGTAGTCATCGGAACCCAAGCAGAGTATGTGAACGAAAATGATGCCCTCAATCACGTCGCGGGTTACTGCGTAATCAATGACATCTCCGAGCGGCACTTCCAGTTGGAAGGAACAGGGCAGTGGGTAAAAGGAAAAAGCGCGAACACCTTTGGCCCTATCGGTCCATGGCTCGTCACGGCCGACGAAGTACGCAATCCGCAAGCGCTGCGCCTCTGGCTTGAAGTAGACGGTCATCGCTATCAGGAGGGGTCCACCGCAACGATGGTGTTCGGCGTTGCCTACCTGGTCAGTTATGTGAGTCGTTTCATGAGCCTGCAACCCGGCGATATCATCTCCACAGGCACACCGCCCGGTGTGGGGCTGGGACAAAATCCTCCCACCTACTTGCGCTCAGGGAACGAGATGAGACTTGGCATTGATGGTTTAGGTGAACAACGGCAGAAAGTTGTTGCGTTCCAGTGGTAAGAAAACTGGTTCTGGCGCAAACATTTGCGGAGGCCGCAGCAAGGTACGAGGAGGAGTGAAGCCTATGCTGCGAAAACCATATTCCAGATCGCAGGACAGTGATTTGTTTTGAAATGAAGATGCCCTAGGGCGCTGACGGGTGCGCGCCTTTGGGTCAGTGTAAGCTCGAACTTTTCTTTGGTGGCGTTGCCAAACTGTGCCTGCTATTCCGAGGCCGGAATAGTCGACACACAATGGCCACGCTGATGCACGAGAACGGGGCCGACATCCGGCATATCCAGGCCATGCTTGGACACGAGGACATCAGGACCACGGAGATATACACTCAGGTCGCCATCCGTGCCCTGCAAAAAATCCATGCCGCGACCCATCCCGGAGCGATGCTCGAACGCGGCGAAAACCCGTCCACAAAAGCCACGAGTCCCGACGCCGAAGCACTCTTCCAAATACTTGCGGCGGAGGCCGAAGAAGATCGCGAATGACGCGCGCGCAGTTCTTCTTTTAGTAGCTTCTTTAGCTGCTATAGAGGGGCCGCTTCCGTCCCGGAATCGGCCCCGTTCCGCTCTCCAATCCCGTACATAATCCGCTCGGCTTCCCGGCCCCTAACGCCGTACAATCGGAGGCAATGGAGCCAGCCCAAAGCCAGGCGTTCTCTGAATCGCTTCTAGCTGCAATGCCGCAGCTAAGAGAAAAACCGCATCTGGGGGTTCCAAGTTCAAATCCTGCACTGTATCTGGGCACGAAGTCTGCAACTCCACAACCGCATTAGGCTTGCGAGCAGCGTTGCATCTGGAGCGCATCCGGTCCCGCTCTACCGGCAAAGAACGCGACGCCGAATCAGGCAACGACTACTTTGACGCTCGATATTACGGAAGCTCGATGGGACGGTTCTTGTCGGCTGATAGCGGTGAGGATCAGGATGTGGAAGACCCTCAGAGCTGGAATCTTTATAGCTACGTTCGAAACAATCCGCTGACT
>Ga0224527_1000380_pt1 | contig 30768 bp, 32 predicted proteins | sample CBST0metaG_FD_179882 | JGI IMG/M metagenome (GOLD analysis project Ga0224527, IMG submission 179882) | Peat soil microbial communities from Stordalen Mire, Sweden - C.B.S.T0 | ecosystem: Environmental > Terrestrial > Soil > Wetlands > Peat | place: Sweden: Norrbotten County, Stordalen Mire... | reverse complement strand
GTGCATACGTTGTGTGACAGTATCCACTGTTGCTGGGTAACGTGATCCTCCAGCAGGCATATGTAACAACTCACCACCTGAACCATCGGAGCCAAGCTCAACACCCAAGATACCATAACCTGCAGGAACTTCGCCCAGCACTGCAGCGCCAGCACCATCACCAAATAATACACAGGTATTACGATCGGTCCAATCAAGAACTTTGGACATGGTCTCTGACCCAATTACCAAAACCTTTTTATATAAACCCGTTTCTAGAAACTGGCTGCCAGCAACTAAACCATACACAAAACCAGAACATCCTGCTGACAAATCAAACGCTGCCGCTTTTGTAGCTTTTATTTTGTCTTGTACTAAACAAGCAGTGGAAGGGAAAGACATGTCCCCAGTAATTGTCGCTACAATAATCAAATCAATTTCATCAGCCGTAATACCGGCATTATCTAGCGCCTGTTGTGCAGCCTTAGCTGCTAGTTCAGAGGTAGTAACACCCGCTTCAACAATACGTCGTTCTCTAATACCTGTACGGTCAACAATCCACTCATCTGATGTATTCACAATTTTTTCTAAATCTTTATTCGTAACCACTTTCTCCGGAAGATAGCTACCTATACCCAAAATGCCTACAGATTTGTTAATCTTCTGCATTTGTAACAACCCCTTCCTTCGCGATATTTTCGCGTATATGCTCAACCACTCTATTTTGTGTAAACTCATTTGCCACACGAATGGCATTTTTAATTGCCTTGGCTTTCGAACTACCATGACAAATGATAAAACATCCATCCACGCCAAGTAATGGCGCACCGCCATATTCAGCGTAATCAAGTTTCGTTTTTAAAGTTTTTAACGCTGGCAACACCATTAATGATGCGAGCTTGGTCAGAAGTCCACTATTTTTTACAGCATCTTTCACCAGTTGCATAATCACACCGCTCAGACCTTCTGCGACTTTGAGCACGACGTTGCCAACAAAACCATCGCAAACCACTACATCAACTGTGCCCTTTGGAATATCTCTACCTTCCACATTACCAATAAAATTAATGGTATGCAATTTTTTTAATAGAGGATATGTAGCTAAGGCTTGTTCATTGCCTTTGGTCTCTTCTTCACCTATATTTAATAACCCGACACGTGGATTACTCATCTTCAAAATATATTGTGCATAGATAGCCCCCATAATTGCGCTTTGCACTAAATGTTTGGGTTTACTATCTACATTGGCACCAGAATCTAATAAGACCGTAGTACCTGTAAGATTGGGAACTGGAGTGGCAATTGTCGGACGTTCTACACCTTTAATGCGCCCCAGACCAAATAAAGCGGATGCAACTGCAGCACCAGTACTACCTGCTGATACAACAGCATCACAAATTCCTTCTTTTACTAATCGCGTTGCTACCACAACAGATGCATCCTTTTTCTTGCGCACAGCAGCACCAGGATGTTCATGCATTTCGATGGTTTCGCTCGCATGATAAATACTAATGGGAAGTTCTTCCCAGTTGTTAACGGTTTCTAAAATTTGTTTTATTTGCGTTTGATCTCCAACTAGAACAACTTCGCAATGATATTCTTTGGCAGCTTGTATTGCGCCTAATACAATTTCTTCTGGTGCATAATCACTACCCATGGCATCAACGGCAACCTTCATTGACTATCTCCCTTTCATGGTTACAATGAGACCATAATAAATTTTGCTCGAAATACTTCTTGTTTTTCATTTCGAGTTTTTACCCAAATAAAAGACTTATTGCCGCGGCTTCTGATCACTTCTGCCTTAGCCACTAATTTTTCACCTACATGAATTGGCAGTTTATATTTTACATTAGCAACACCAGTAAGGGCGGTTGGCGCATCAATAACGGCAAGAGCTAATGAATTTGCCTGGGAGAACACATAATGTCCCCGAGCAATTTTCGTCTTTTCAAAAACCATATCGGGTGTAATCAGCATTACCGAAATGCCTTGTACCCCTAATTCTAGATCAATCAGTTCGCCAATCACTTCACCACTGGCAATGGCTTTTAATTTATTCTGCGCATTTTCTGCCATTTGTTTAGTACGTTCACGTAATTCAGGTATACCTAATTCTAAACGATCTAAACGAACAGTTTGTATACTAACATTAAGTAATGTCGCCAACTCTCCATCGGTTAGAAAAGGCTGTGTTGCTAAATTTTCTTTAAGAGTTTCATGGCGTATTTTTTTCTGAATTCGCACTACAACATCACCTGTTTTTTTCATATACTATTAGTACTTAGTATTATAACCAGTTACTATTTAAATTGCAAGAAAAAATAGTGAGCAAGAAAAAGTTCCATTAACTCTTATCCTGCTCACTAAAAAAAAACTTATTCGGCTTTTGCCTTGATAACTACCTTACCATTATAATTACCACATTCAGGACATACACGATGAGGCATTTTCAGTTCGTGACATTGAGGACATTCAATCAAACCAGGAACAGTTAATTTCCAGTTAGCACGACGTTTATCACGACGCGCTTTTGATGTTTTGCGCTTAGGTACTGCCATTATTACACACCTCCTTACTAGGATTTCAATCATGTTTACTGCAATTTACTTTAAAAGTTGTTGTAATACGGCAAGTCTTGGGTCAATTTTATTGTCACTACAAGAGCATCCTGCAACATTAAGGTTAATACCACAATGCGGACATAATCCCCGACAACTTTCACTGCATACAATTTTCAAAGGCTCAGCTAATATCATGCTTTCGCGCACTAAATCGGCAATATCAATTTCATCACCATTATAATAAGCTAAGTCAGCTTCATTCTCAATGTCATCATTGCTGTCTTCTTGAAAATTATCACTAAATGGAATTTCCATATCAGTACTAAACTCTTCTAGACAACCACTACATTGATAGTTAGCTGTAGCATGAATAACGCCTTTAATCTTTAATACTCGCCCATTATTTGTTAATTCGCCTTTAACCTTTACTTCACTACCGATCCAAGGGCCTGCGCTCTCCAGATCTAATTCTTTAGCAGAAGTGACAAACTCAAATGTTTGCTGACTACCAACAGCTTTTTTAGCTTGTATGATATTAATTTTCATCATTTCTCACCTCAACCTTCATTAATTATAGCCATCCATCTATATTTTGTCAACAAAAAAAGGTGGATGGCACCAACTTCTTGTTGACAAAAAAATTTGGAGTCCCAATTTGTAGTTGGATCAAAAACGATGTATTATTAGTTGTTGCAGATTTTCTTCGTGTCCCGAGCAATCACCAATTCTTCATTTGTTGGGATCACAAACACTTTAACTTTCGAACCATCAACACTAATTTCTCGTTCTTTACCACGAACATTATTTTTTTCTTTGTCAATCTTAGTGCCTAAATATTCTACACCAGAAGTAATTGCTTCGCGCATGCCAATGGCATTTTCGCCAACACCAGCGGTAAAGATAATAGCGTCTACACCATTCATTGCGGCCGCATAGCTACCAATGAATTTAACCACTTCATATGTAAACATATCTAACGCCAATTGTGCACGTTCATTGCCGCCAGCAGCAGCCTTTTCAATATCACGGAAATCACTAGATACTCCAGAAATACCCAGTACCCCAGATTTTTTATTAATGTAGGTATCAATTTCTTCCATAGTCATTGATTCTTTTTTCATCAAAAACGGTATAATGGCAGGATCAATATTACCACAACGAGTTCCCATTACCAAACCTTCCAATGGTGTGAAACCCATACTTGTATCAACACATTGTCCTTTTTGTATCGCAGCAACGCTAGAGCCATTTCCTAAATGACAAGTGATAATTTTCAGGTCTTTATAATCTTTGCCCATTAGTTCAGCAACTCGTTGTGACACATATTTATGAGACGTACCATGGAAACCATAACGACGTACTCCATATTTTTCATATGCTTCATAAGGCAGGGCGTACATATAAGCCTTCTTCGGCATAGTTTGATGAAAAGCAGTGTCAAAAACCGCGACCTGAGGTACACCTGGCATTAACTCTGTACAAGCATCAATACCAGAAATATTCGGAGGATTATGCAATGGTGCCATTTCAATGCACTCTTCAATGGCTTTTATTACATCTGGAGTTACAAGGACCGAATCAGAGAACTTTTCGCCACCGTGAACACCACGATGACCAATGGCATCAATTTCCTTCATACTGGAAATTACACCATGATTTGCATCAACTAAGGCTTCCAACACTAAACCAATACCTATGGTATGATTGGAAATATTAGCATTAATGACCATTTTTTCTTTGCCAGTAGGTTCATGAGTCAAAACAGAACCCTCTAGTCCAATACGTTCCACCAAACCTTTTGCCAACACGGATTCGTCATTCATTTCGAATAACTGATATTTTATTGAAGAACTTCCGCAATTTACAACTAAAACCTTCATATCAATATTCTCCTTTTATTTAGATAACTTTATACATTATACAATTAAGTATTTTTCGACATAGCCTGAGTTTTTCCTTCTACATTTCAATAAATATGTTAAAAATCTAATTTTATGGATTATAATAAGACATCGAAAAGAAAATTAGCAAACAAAACTTCCTATCAAATTTTTAGTAATTGGAGTGACTAAATAACTATGCACGCAGTTGGTATTATTATAGAATATAACCCTTTCCACAATGGCCATCAATGGCATCTAGATGTTGCAAAAAAAAGCTCTGGTTCTCCCTTCGTCATCGGGGTCATGAGCGGCAATTTTGTGCAAAGAGGCGAACCAGCACTCTTTGACAAGTGGGCACGAGCAGAGATGGCCATTCGCGGAGGTGTAGACTTAATTTTGGAACTTCCCACCGTATTTGCCGTACGCAGTGCCCAATATTTTGCAACCGGTGGCGTTCGTCTGTTACAAGCCTTAGGGATTGTCAGTCATCTTTGTTTCGGCGCAGAACATGCCGACCTTACTATCTTACAAAAGATCGCCACGGCAACTGAAGATACAGCAATTATTACAGCAATGCATGCCTATTTAAAATCAGGCACTACTTACGCAGCTGCTATGGGGCACGCCCTTGAAGATCTCTATCATATTTCTCCTGATGTCATTCAGTCTCCTAACAATATTTTAGCAATCGAGTATCTAAGGGCCATCAAAAATTTTGCACCAAACCTACTCCCCCTGCCCGTGGCCCGAAAACAATCTCATTACAATAGTGCGCTACTAACTACCCCTTTTTCCAGTGCAACAGCAATCCGCCATGCACTATTACATGAGATGTCAATTACCGATGACATTGGTTCCACCGTACCCCTCACTACAATAAACACCATCAATGCCCTACTCAAAGCGCAACGTGGTCCCGTCATTTTTGAAAATTTTTCCACAATGGTGCTGGCTAAATTACGAACTGCTACTCTGGAAAATTTGGCCCAATTACCAAACGTATCCGAAGGCTTGCATTACAAAATTCGCGACTGTGCATTGCGGGCAGGAAATCTTACTCAATTGTTGTCCCTGCTCAAAAGCAAACGTTACCCTTATACACGTTTACAACGTATCATCATCCATTCATTACTTGGCACTACACAAGAGCAACTCACACATTTTGATGAAGCAGGCCCATCCTATGCTCGTGTGTTAGCTTTCAATCAGCAAGGGCGAACTTTGCTCAAATATATAAATCAGCATAGCACTATACCTATTATCACCAAAACTACACATTTTTTAACCAGCAAAGAACGTGGCAATTGCAATCTTACAACTTTACAAAACATGCTGGCCATTGACACTGCGGCCAGCGATCTATATGCCCTGGGCATGCCTACCTCAAACTGGAACGTAGGGGCATGGGATTTTCGTTATCCTCCCTTGTACATCCCTTAATATGTCTGATCTGGGTTGCATTAAGTAAATGATGCCTTATTAATTATTTGTCTCTGAAAGTTATATTATCCACATTCCGCCCATATATATCTATTACAGACCGTCCGCGGTGAGGAGGAGAGTTTTATATGAACATTTTCGGTGGAGGAAAACGTTACCGTTCACGCGTACTTGCATATATGATGGCCTGCAGTGCGGTCTTCATTACCATCGCAATGGTGCAATATCCCAAAGCAACTTTCGAGGCTGCCATCATGGGCTTAAATCTGTGGTGGAATGTGGTTTTCCCTTCATTACTACCATTCTTTATTTTGTCTGAAATCCTCATGGGGCTTGGCGTAGTTCACTTTATCGGTGTTTTACTCGAGCCATTAATGAGACCCTTGTTTAACGTTCCGGGCATAGGAGCTTTTGCACTAATTACGAATGGGGCTTAGCTAGCAAATAGTGAAATAGCATTTCCTTATTAAACGTCTTTTTATTGACCTCAAGCATTGCGCTGAGGTGTTTTTTTATCCCCATAAAACCAAAAAAATGCCGTCTCACCTCAAAAGGCAAGACGGCTGCATCGTTGTTCTGTTAATTTTCTTTACCTACTGTGCACATACTGATCACTAACACCCCTATGAACGAGCCTATCCATGCTGCTATTGGTATCCACCACCAACTAACCATAACATCGCCTCATTTCATATATATTATGCACTTTCTTATATCACAGTCCACATGTTTTTATTATTTCACCAATACATCTTATATCATCCTCAGACAATTAAAAATCATCCATCAGCATGAATTGTCCTCCTATTTCTTATCCGTACATATAACACAATTTTTAGGTAAGCATACTATTCCGGCCCTTCAAATGATAGAATTATATATATGCTACTTTCTTAATGTGTTGTATATATATTTATAATCTCTATCACAAACAAAGTAACATTTACATATTATAGTAACAAAACCATTCAACTTAAGGAGGTAGATCACGATGTCTTTTAATCGCCATGAATGGGATGCTCCAGAACTTGTAGAGTGGGAAGACTCCACAAATAAAAGAATTGTTTGTAGTCCTTATGCTTGCTATCCAGCAACCCCCTGTTATCCAACACCTTGTTACCCACGCCCCTGCTATCCAAATTGTCAACCAGGTATGTGCTTCCCACGTCGACGATAGCGGATGTAATGTGTGACGCCAGTAAAAATAGTACACTTTTTGATAAAAAAAAATACATGACAGAGTATATTTATATAAAAATTGTGTAATAATACAATAAGCATACGATTATCTCTTTTCTCCCTATAGCTCTCCTTTGGAGAGTTTTTTTCTTGTGTACCAATCACCCTTATTTACCATAGTTCATATTATGTATAGAAGAGATTTCTATCGGTAAATTAGGAGGTGGCCTATAATATGGATGATCGCAAATATGAAAAACCTGAAATTGAAGATTGGGAGAACAGATCGGATACGGAGATCGACTTCCTTTTTGGCCTAGGTCTACTGGCCGGTTTAGGGGTAGGTTTTGGTTTCGCCTGTCATCCCCGTCACTATTGTTCCCCTCGGCGGTTTTGCTGGCCTAGACAAGGTTGCTGGCCTAGCTAGTTCTTTAAGTTATGGTTGTCCACTTTTTTACCAGCAGGCATCAGCCTGCACTTATTTTTCTAGCTTCTTCGATCGCCGCCTTAACCATCATATCCCAGAAACACTCCGGAAGTTTATAGCCCTCCGGAGGTTTTGAAATCACCTTATATGGTAGTTGCTGTTTAGCCATTTTGCATCACTCCTTCCCCACAAGGTATGCCGAAACGACTTGTCCCAATTACTGGTATATTTTTTTAGAGGCATTTCAGAACATTCGCAATATGGTATTAGCTAAAAAGTTAAGAAAAACGATCCGACAGAAGATAAGCTTGGTGTGGCAATTCAATTTGCATTTTTAATAATAAAAAAATGGGCAGGATAGCGATTTGCTAAACTGTCCATTTTCTTTTTAAAAATCTTAATAATAACTCATCAAGCAGGTTCTTTTTCATGTAAAAATTTACTATCTATAGTATTATCTTTTTACATTTTACAGTTGGATCCGATCTATATCTATCGTACTAAATCTTCTACATGGCAATAATCGTCAGGAATGAAAGATAGAGCCCCGCGTAGCCTTACGTAGGGAGCAAGAAATGCCCTAGCTTCTGTTCCTGGCGAACTACTAATATATATGCTACTTTCTTAGTGTGTGTATATATAAAAAAAGAAGGGAAAATGAACTATGCAAAACCTCTGCGCCCTCTATCTTCGTGTTAGTACTGATAATCAAGCTGATCATGGCGTCAGTTTGCCAGCTCAACAATCTAGACTACTGGCATATATCAAAGCTCAAAACTGGAATCTATATAAAATTTATACTGATGACGGCTATTCGGGTAAAAACTTGGAGCGCCCAGCAATCACACAATTATTAAAAGATACCAAGCAAAAGAAATTCAACCACGTGGCGGTAATTAAGTTGGATCGGCTATCTCGGTCTCAAAAAGATGCTCTCTATTTGATTGAAGACATTTTTAACGCAAACGATGTGACATTTCATTCTGTTAGTGAGGCCTTCGATACATCCACCCCTTTCGGCAAGGCTTCCCTCGGGATGCTATCCGTATTTGCACAGTTAGAACGTGAAATGATCGTAGACCGTATTATCATAGCAAAAAAAGAGTGCGCCAAACAAGGACGTTATTTGGGCGGTTTTGTACCTTACGGGTATACCTATGACAATCAATTAAAGAAATACGTCCTGGACCCCATTACAGCGCCTACCGTGCGTTTAATCTTTGAGAGTTACAATACAGGTCAATTTAGTTTAGGCGGTATCGCCGAAATGCTAGAAACAAAAAAAATACCCACCCACAAAGGAGGTAAGTATTGGGATAAAACTACAGTGAAACAAATACTCACCAATCCTGTGTATATTGGAAAAATGCGCCATAAAGGTCAAGTTCATGACGGCAAACATGAGTTAATTATCTCTTTAGAACAATTTAATACCGTTAATGATATGCTCAAAAAGCAATCTGCTAAACCCCCCACAAAAGAAGATGATAATTTGCTGGTCGGGTTTATCTACTGTGGAAATTGCGGGGCTCGCATGCGATATAAAAACCACAACTGGAATACAGCAAAGAAAGTATATAACCAGCAATATTACATTTGCTACACGCAACATGGGTATAAACCCATGGCTACATCCAACACTTGCGATTGTGGTTTTAAAAAAGTAGAGGAAGTTAATCAGGCGGTAATTGATTACCTATTTACACTTGCCACTCCCCCTGCCAATCTCGATGCAACAACAAAAAACATGCTTAGCGACAGTGAGGTAAGTACTAGCAAAGAAGATTTCAAATCTGAATTAGTTAAAATCAATAAAAAAATCACTAGATGGTATGATGCCTATGAAAATACAGATATAAACAATGAGCAGCTATCCGCCCGTGTGCGAATACTGCGAGACCAACAAACTCAATTAGAGGCAAGAATAGCAAGCTTAGAAGAATCAGAGAGCATTGCCCAGCAACAAATTATTCCCATACAGACAGTCCAGGCTCAATTACTAGAACTTCCTAAACTATGGAACACCTGCACACCTGCCGAACATCGAGCAGCATTAGCTCGAATCGTTCGCAAAGTCACAATTTTCAAAGATAACACCATTGATGTTGATCTATTGCTTTAATGTACCCAAATCGTAGATAGTGTTTTTGCTATGTCCATGGGCCTCGCTTCAGGTTACCCCATGGATGCTGTGATAACCTGTAAGTTTCGCAAAAATCAATTATGTACCGCTGTAGAAGCTGAACGTTTATTGTCCTTTACCAACACAGCCGACCCGTTATTTATGTTCGGCGCAGTAGCTGTTGGCATGTTTGGCATGCCAGAACTCGGTGTAACCATTGCGCTGGCTCATTATCTTGCCAGTTTTCTCGTCGGCATCATTTTTCGCTTTCACGGGCGCGACCGTGACCACTATCAAAGTAGTCCACAAACAACGAATGGTAATATTATGATCCGAGCGTTACGAGCCCTCTATGCAGCCAAACAGGAAGATAAACGTTCTACCGGGCAATTATTAGGTGACTCTGTAAAAGTTTCCATGAATACAATTTTATTAATTGGTGGTTTCATCATATTATTTTCTGTATTTTTGCAAATTTTGTCAATTATAGGTATAACTACGATATTAGCCGCTGGTTTTGCACATATATTAAGTATTATCAATTTCGATAGTAGTCTTGCCCCTGCCTTAGTTAGCGGCTTATTCGAAATAGACTTAGGAACCTTAGCAGCCAGCCAAGCTAATGCCCCCTTACTACAGAAAACAGTAATTGCGAGCGCCATTATTGCTTGGAGCGGTCTTTCTGTTCATGGTCAAGTGGCTAGCATTGTGATTGAATCGGGAATCAGAATGTTACCTTATATGGTAGCCAGATTCTTGCACGCCGTACTAGCAGCCGCAATCACCGTTATTTTAATGATCGACCCCGTCTATAGCATTATGAAGTTTTTTACAATCCCCGTCATGTTTACACCAAATGTCTCGAATACTTTCACCTCACTCCTTAGCAGATTTGAACAGGTTGGTTACCAAATAATATTATTATTAAGCATCATGCTGGCGTTATCCATTGCAATACACATTATCAAAGAATTATATCTTCATCTAAAAAAAATAATTCACCCTCGCTCCTTATAAATTTTCGCAAAGAAAAAGAACGGTTATAAAAACCGTCCTTTTTTTCTTATTTTCGTGTTGGTTGATTTAGTTCATTATGACCTTGATGAACCACTTCTAATGCTCGTTGCATATGTCCTTCAAGATGTTTAAACACATTGTCCGCATATCCTACTGCATCTCTGCGCAGTTCCTCGGCTTCTTTATGCGCTAAAATAATAATTTCATTACTGTGATCCTGCGCTTGTTTCGCAATAATATTTTCATCCGTTAACTTTTCCGCATGAGCTTTAGCCTGTTCAATAATTTTCTGCGCTTCTTTTTGCGCATTGTCTAGAAAACGTTGCCGCTCTGCAACAATGTGACCAGCCTCGGTCACTTCACTAGGCAACTTTTCCCGCAATTCATCCAATAGACGAACAACATCATCTTCTTCTAATATTATTTTATTCGTAAAAGGTACATGAGAAGAATCAATCAATAAACTTTCTAATTCATCTAAAATTTCTTCAATTGTCATAACTATCTCTCCCAACTTGCTATTACTTTTTATCCAAATTTTGGTTCATCATTCGTTTACTAATTGTATCTTCAATGCACGCAGGCACTAGTCCTGTAATCGGACCACCGAATTTAGCTAATTCTTTAATTCCACTTGAACTTACAAAGGAATATTCACTACTCGTCATAATAAACACGGTTTCGATCATTGGATCAATTTTTTTAATCAATAATGCCCGTTGAAATTCAGCTTCAAAATCACTTAAAGCACGTAAACCCCTAATGATGATGGTAGAATCTTGTAACCGTGCGTATTCATTAAGCAAACCAGAAAAACAATCAATACGGATATTAGGAATATGACGCGTAGCAATCGTCAATAGCTCTACGCGTTCTTTCATATCAAAAAGTGGTTTTTTATTCGGATTATGAAAAACTGCGACAATAAGCACATCAAATAGCTTACTGGCCCGTTCAAAAACATCAACATGACCATTTGTAACTGGATCAAAACTGCCTGGACAAATTGCAGTGCGCATGATATAACCCCCTATTTGGTTTTATAGAGTAAAAAACTAACTAACGTTGCTCCGTATTTTTCAGTACGCTTAAGTTGTAAATTTTTCCACTCATCTTGTATTTTTTCATGTTGCGAGTGTTCCATAACCACAATACCATCCAGTGCCATGATAGAATGTTTATCAAGTTTTTCTAATACAGCTTGTACAAGGCCTTTTTCGTAGGGTGGATCACAAAACAGTAAATCAAAAGAACGTTTATCCTGAACAAATCGATCTAACGTTCGCAACACATCATTTTTATGGATCTCTGTTTGCTCAACTAATTTAGTATGCTGAGCATTTTCTTTTATAACTTCAATACTCTCCGTGCCATGATCTACAAATACTGCTAATTTCGCACCACGGCTCAAGGCTTCTAAGCCCAAATTTCCAGTTCCAGCAAATAGGTCCAATACACGAGCATCAACAACGATATCACCAAGGATATTAAAAACAGATTCCTTAACTCGATCAGCTGTTGGTCTAGTATCAAGACCATGAGGTGCTTTTAATTTTATACCTTTTGCACTTCCAGTTATTATTCTCATATCGATTCCTCTACAACCGCATGCTATATTTTAACATAGTTTATAGTATACTACATAATTTTTATGAAACAACATTTATCTTTATTCCATCTTCTTAGCCTTTGTTAAAGAAATTAGTCGAATAGTATTATTTTCTTATTATACACTAATATAACAAATAATACTATTGACAATATTATTTCGTTGTTATATAATATGTAACTGTGAGATCGGGGCGTGGCTCAGCTTGGTAGAGCACCTGGCTTGGGACCAGGGGGTCGCAGGTTCGAATCCTGCCGCTCCGACCATTATTTTTTTAGGGGCATAGCCAAGTTGGTAAGGCACGGGACTTTGACTCCCGTATGCGTTGGTTCGAGTCCAGCTGCCCCTGCCATTTTTGAAAATTATATTTTTAAAATTAGCAATATGCAAAGCCAATCTTTTTTAAAGATTGGCTTTTTTGTTTACCCAGAAAGTATATTATTTTCCTAATGTTCCTCAGCTTTATCTTTTTTATTAGCACTGATGATGACTTCTGCAATACGCTGTGGCACCTCATCATAATGTGAAAAATTTAGATCAAAACATCCTCGCCCTTGAGTGATGGATCGTAGATGAATTGCATACTTAAACATCTCAGACATAGGAACTTGTGCTTTTATAATCCCCTGCCCCTCTCCAACAGGTTCCATCCCTTGAATCCTCCCCCGCTTACCATTTAGGTCAGCAATAACATCCCCCATGAACGAAGCAGGTACATTGATTTGCACATCACAAATCGGCTCTAACAACGCAGGCTTTGCCTGTAATGCCCCCTTACGCAATGCCATAGTACTAGCAATTTTAAAGGCCATCTCCGAAGAATCAACATTATGATAAGACCCATCATATAATGTAACCTTAATATCTACAATCGGATATCCACCCAAAATGCCACTTGTCAATGCTTCCCGCACCCCTTTTTCCACCGCAGGGATGTACTGCCTTGGTACTGATCCGCCAAAAATCGAATCGACAAATTCAAATTCCTGTCCCATCGGCAAGGGATCAAGTTGCAACCACACGTGACCATATTGCCCATGGCCACCACTTTGTTTCTTGTGCTTGCCCTCCACCTTAACACTACCACGAATGGTCTCGCGATAGGGAACTTTGGGATCAGACAATATTACATCCACACCGAACTTTCGCTTCATACGCTCTGCCATAATATCCGTGTGCACTTCACCAATGCCACTGATTAATAATTGTTTGGTCTCCGTATTTTTTCTAACTTTAAAAGTGGGGTCTTCATCCGTGAGGCGCTGTAAAGCATTGCCTATTTTGTCCTCATCACCTTTATTTTTAGCCTCTATACACATGGTAAACATGGGCTTGGGATAGGATATAGGCTCAAAAACAATAGGTTTGTCTTTTTCACATAGAGAATCCCCCGTCCCAGTTTCTTGTAGCTTAGCAACTACTGCAATGTCACCAGCATGTATCTTCGTTAACACTTCTTGATGTTTGCCACGCAAGGTAAATAAATTACCCACACGTTCTGTCTTTTCTTTAGATGCATTATACAGTACGCTATCGGGCTTCATTGCCCCAGAAAATACTCGTATGTAACTAAGACGTCCCACAAAGGGGTCTGCAGTAGTCTTAAAAACCATTGCCGAAAAAGGATCTGAAGTTTTCCTTTCGATCAGTTCTTTAAATACAGGATGTATACCTAACACACTGTTATTCTCTGGTGATGGTAGGTAGGCCACTACAGCGTCCATAACTTGTTGAATGCCGATGTTCTTATAAGCGGAACCACACATAACCGGGAAAATTTTTGCCTGAGAAATCCCTTTAGACAAACCAAGCTGAATCTCCCCATCGGATAGTTCTTCGCCTTCTAGATACTTATCTAACAACTCATCATCAGCCTCTGCAACCGCTTCAATTAATTTTTGCCGTGCATCACGCGCTACTTCTATCATATCATCTGGAATATCTTTTTCCAAATACTGACTACCCACTTTATTCCCCGGCACAATTGCCTTCATCTTTAACAAATCAACAATACCCGCAAATGTATCTTCTGCACCAATTGGCAATGCAATTGGTAAGACTCGGCCCCCAAACCTTTCTTGCATATTTTGCACAACAGCATAGAAATCAGCGTTTTCCCGATCCATTTTATTAATAAATGCCATTCTAGGCAAGCCTAATTCTTCCGCATATTTCCAGACTTTTTCTGTCTCCACTTCAATGCCTGCCGCCGCGCATAGTACGACTAACGCACTATCGACTGCTCTTAGTACCCCTTTAAGCTCTCCCACGAAATCAGCATATCCAGGAGTATCGATAAAATTTATTTTATGCTCCTGCCATTCACACGGCGCTAAAGCCGCACTAATTGTTACTTTACGTTTAATCTCTTCCGGTTCAAAATCAGTAGTCGTTGTACCATCAGCAATGCGACCGATACGAGTAATTGCTCCCGTATTAAAGAGTAAGGATTCTGTAAGACTTGTCTTACCAGCTCCGCCGTGAGCTATAATTCCGACATTTCTTAATTTATCACTTCTATACTCTTTCAATTGAAATCCTCCTTTATATTGACTGATAGATGATTGACCGCGTCTATTATTTTTGTAATTCTCTGTCAATATTGAATTTTCCTTCTTTTTTTCATCCATGTAGTCAGTTAAATATTCTTATGGCATTTAGCTACTTACTTCCTCTTATCTGTCTAAAAGACGCCTTTACTATTGACGGACAAAATTAATAACCGCCGTTGATCGGCGGTCATTAATTTTGCTATTTTAACAATTTTTACAGAAAACCTGCATAATTCTACGCAGCGGCTTTGGTAATGATAGGACATAAATCCGTAATGGTTTCACCACGTTCGCCCCCTCAGCATGTAGCACACTATATCTATTGATAATGTATGCTACAACTCCATTATTGGTGCTCCTGTCAACTGCAACTAACTGATTATTACAGATCACTAAGCTCCATTCGCGCTAACATAAAACATAGATCTGATAAACGATTTAATGTGATTAAGACATATTCATCTACTTTCTCTTGCCTCGATAATCTAATGACTTGACGCTCAGCTCTTCTAGTTACTGTTCGCGCTAAATCTAATGCCGCTGCACCAGCATTACCACCGGGAATGATAAATTCCTTTAGTGGCGGTAACTTAGCATCTAATTGGTCAATAAATTCTTCAAACTGCCCACTATGTTCTTGAGTAATGTAAGATGTGCTACCATTTACACTCGCAAGTTCAGCCATCATCATCATCAACACTTTTTGTGACTTATAAATCATTTCTTGTACATCACCCTTTGTGCACCAAACTCTTGCTAGCCCTAGAGCCGAATTTATTTCATCGAGAGTACCATAAGCCTCCACACGCAAACTATCTTTATCAATCCGTTCACCCGTTAACAAACCAGTAGTTCCTTTATCACCAGTTTTAGTATAAACTTTCATGACTTACCTCCTCGTATTCTATCAGTTAGAGTTTGTTTAATAAATCTCCCTATCGCTGAAAAAAATTTTTATTTCTCGTTCCGCACTAGTAGGTCCATCAGAACCATGAATCATATTCCTACGCATATTTGTCGCAAAATCTCCACGGATGGTACCTGGCGCAGCATCTACTGGATTTGTCGTCCCCATCATGGTCCGAACTATTTTTATAGCATTTTCTCCCTCTAGAATCATCGCAAGGAGAGGGCCTGAAGTGATAAAATCAATTAATTCTTCTAAAAAAGACTTACCCTGATGTTCAATATAATGAATCTTGGCTTGCTCCCTAGTTAACTGCAACATTTTCAGTCCGCGAACTTTTAAACCACGTTTCTCAAAACGAGCAACAATTTGTCCACATACTCCGCGCTCAACGGCATCGGGTTTTAATAAAACCAATGTTTTTTCCATCGTTATGCACCCCTATTTGCAATATTTTTGAGCTTCGTCATAATAATTAAGAGCTGATATTCGAATGGCTTCTATTTCTTCCGGCGTGACAGTGCGCACCACCTTGCCAGGCGATCCCATAACCAAGGAATTAGGGGGGATTTTTTTATGTTCAGTGATCAGAGCACCTGCACCAATAATGCAATTCTCACCAATCTCAGCATAACTTAAAACAATAGCTCCCATACCAATTAGACAATTCCTAGCGATATGACAAGCATGTAAAATCGCACCATGACCTACTGTCACATAATCTTCAATGACTGCAGGGTGATCATGCATAACATGAATGGTACAATTATCTTGAATGTTAGTATAGTCGCCGATTGTTATAGGATGCACATCCCCACGAATTACAGTATTAAACCAAATGTTAGCACGAGCGGCAATCGTAACATCACCAATAACATAGGCACCAGCAGCTAAAAATACATCCTCATGCACTTTCGGTGTAATACCGTTATAAGATACTATTCTTTTTTCCAATTTATTATCCCCCATTTTCTGCTATATTAGGCACCTTCAAAAAAATAACTAGTCAGATTCTGGTCTATTTTGCGCTATGCTTCATCACCACAAGCCTTGCATAGCCCACTATGCGTGGCTTATGGTTCTTCGCCTAAGCACAAAATATCCTCAGAATCTTTGACTACTTATTTTCTTTCAGATGCCTTAAAACAATAATAAGATTCAAAAAAACGTCTCTGAAATTACTTCCAGAGACATTTTTTCAGCGCCCACGTTTTGCAAATTCAGTCAATCGTGCTACACGCTCACTTGTTGCTGGATGAGTACTAAATAAGTTTCTCAGCCAACTACCACTGCTACTAAAGGGATTCACAATAAACATATGAGAAGTAGCAGGAGTGGCCTCTAACATCACTTTTTGTTCACTATAATACTCGATTTTTTCCAAAGCACTAGCCAGGGCTATGGGATTACCTGAAATGATACTGCCGGTTTCATCGGCACCAAATTCCCGCCCGCGAGAAATCCCTAACTGAATGATCGTGGCAGCTAAAGGCGCTAACACAACCAAAAATACAACTTCAACGATACCAGAAATTCCACTACCGCCTTCATCATCACCACGGCCAACCCCTAAAAATGCTGTCCATTGAGCAATATTGGCAATCATAGTAATCACACCTGCAATACTAGCCACTACCGTACTGATCAAAGTATCACGATTTTTAATATGGGCTAACTCATGGGCAATCACACCCTCAAGTTCTTCGGTTTTTAAGGTGCGCATAATGCCGGTTGTTACCGCCACTGCCGCATGCTGAGGATTTCGCCCAGTAGCAAAGGCATTGGGTACATCTGTATCAATCACATATACTTTAGGCATTGGCAATTTGGCTTTTTGTACCAAACCAGATACCGTTCGAATTAAATCAGCAGCATCCCTAGGAGTTACTTCTCTTGCTCCATACATACTAAGAACAATTTTATCACTAAACCAGTAACTAACAAAATTCATCAGCAAGGACATCACCAGCATGAGTGTCATGCCTCTCGTACCGCCAAAAAAGGCTCCTATCGCCAATAGTAATCCTGTTAGCGCGGTTAATAAAGCCGTCGTCCTTATTGTATTCAACTTCGCATCACCTCACAACTCACATTAGGCAACTACTTCCATCTTCTCTTTCACAGCATTGAGCATATTCATACTATTATCACGGACTTTTTTCTTTAAAATTGGATTGAGCAGCCCCGAAATCATGGGAATACCAAACTCAAAGTCCACCGTTAATTTTATATCCGTACCACTAGCAGTAGGTGTTAATATCCACTCACCTGCAAATTTTTTAAGATCGCCTTCGATTTGCTCATAAGAAATATGCATATTTTCATCATCAAAAGTATCTAATTCCGTCCATTTAATGACTCGACCATCAACATTGGATACCCATTTGCTCACCGTCGTATGATCGGTGCGCTCTATTACTTGAACACTGACTAAGTCCGCCATAAATTCCGGATATTTTTCCATGTCCTTTAAAATTGGATAAATTTTATCCCGGGTACAACCGACTGAAATACTTACCTCAACAAATGGCATAATAAATCCTCCTATAAATCTTCAATCATATCATGAGCCATTTCTACCGTTTCTGCTAACGCCTTAACCACTCTATCGATTAAGTCGTGGCTAATCACTAATGGTGGTTCGATACGAATTACCTTAGGATTATTAAGAGTATAGGCGACTAAAATACCTTTATTAATCATTTCCGACATTAATAGCCCGCCAATCCCTTCTTTGGTTAATTCAATACCAATCATGAGCCCTTTGCCTCTTACCTGCTCAATTACATCAGGAAATGCTTGTTGTAATTTTATTAATTTTTCAATAAAATAGGTTCCATTCGTTGCAGCCCGTTGAACAAGCTGTTCGTCTTTTAACACCTGAATGGCTGCTATCGCTGCTACACAGGCTAGTGGATTGCCTCCAAAAGTAGACGTATGTATATATGGACTTGTTATATATTTTTCCCAAACCTGTGGTGTAGCAGTAAATGCACCAATGGGCATAACTCCCCCACCGAGGGCTTTAGCAGTTGTTATAATATCAGGTACTACATTATAGTGATCAACAGCAAACATTTTACCAGTACGTCCAAGTCCCGTTTGCACTTCATCACAAATTAACAAGGCTCCATTTGCATCGCATAGTTTACGTACATTGGGCAAATAATCATCAGCAGGTACAATGATGCCACCTTCGCCTTGAATTGGCTCAATAATGACCGCTGCCGTGTCCGTATCAATGATTTCACTCATTGCTCCGATATCATTAAAAGGAACATGTTCAAAGCCACTTAACAACGGCTTGAATGGATCACGAAACAAATCCCGCCCCGTGGCACTCAATGCCCCAAGGGTTTTACCATGAAAGGAATTAATCGTCGATATTATTTTGGTACGCCCAGTATGAATTCGTGCTAATTTCAGGGCTCCCTCCACCGCTTCTGTACCACTATTACCAATAAAACTGTACTGCAGTTCGCCTGGTGTAATCTTTGCCAGTAACGCTGACAAGTCAGCCATTGGCTTATTAAACAATACCTTACTCGATAAGGGCATCCTATCAAGCTGCCCTTTTACTGCTTCCACCACGCGCGGATGGCGGTGCCCTAAACTAAATACACCATAACCACCTAAACAATCAATATATTCTTTCCCATCAATATCTCGTATTATACTGCCCTCAGCACTCCACTCTACTGTAGACAACCCCATAAAACGAAATAATTTTGCCATGGCAGGATTAACAAACTCTTCATAGTTAGCAATGGTTTCATCAATAATTTGTTCTGTAGTCACACAAACACCTCCATAAAAAAAGATTCCTTTATTATTATGCAATCCTTGTTATTCTTTCTATTAATAGTAATTAAAATCCTCTTTTATACTAATTTTATGAATAAAGAACTTATTTTTCCTCGCCGATCCGATATAATTTATTTTTAATGTCGTTCTTATAAAAAAGTCAATAAGCAATGCACTGAATTTTCTGTTATTTTATTTTTACACATAAGGTCTTTGGTAAAAACACCAAAAACCTTACTTATGTTCAATTTATTTACTTTCCATAATTGCCAATGCTGCAGCACCAATCACGCCAGCATCCGTTCCTAAAATAGCAGGTAATATTTGCGTATTTTCACTCATTACCTTCAGGCAGCGTTCTTTCACGACTTCATCAATCCGTTCAAAAACAATGGAACCGCCTTGTGCGACACCACCACCAATAATTACTTTTTGCGGATCAAAAGACATAATTGTATTGGCAACACAGATTCCCAGATAGGTTAATGCTTTGTTACGGATATTTTGCGCCACCCGATCTCCTTTTTCTGATTCCTTAAATACTTCATACGCTGTTGGTTTATCATAGTTAGTTAACGATGTGATCTTGCCTTTACCAATGGCAGTTTGCGCTGCTTTAGCAATGGCGGTACCTGATGCCAAAACTTCTGCACAGCCATAATTGCCACAATTACAATAAGGACCGTCAGGTTGCACAGTGGTATGCCCCACTTCTAAGGCATTACAGGTATTTCCGCGATAGATTTTGCCATTTAGAATCGCACCGCCACCGATGCCCGTGGAAACGGTTATAAACACCATGTGTTCCGTGCCCTTACCTGCTCCAAAAAGATATTCGCCAACCGCAGCCACATTTGCATCGTTATCAATATATACAGGGATATGAAATTCATCCATAATTGGTTTCACGATATTAAAATGGTCAAAAGGAAGATTTGCAGCAGAAATAATCGTTCCTGCTTTAAGATCTAAAGAACCAGGTGCACCTAATCCGATGGCTACAATATGAGCTTGGTCCACATTAGATTCCTTAATTACTGCCGTTACTACATCCATAATTCGTTGTAATATTGCTTGTTCACCGGTCTCAGCATAGGTAGGCACCGTAGTTTTAGCAATGATGTCACCTGCTAAATTGACCACAATACCACTAATTTTGGTTCCTCCTAGATCAATACCGATAAAATATTTTTCCATTATAAAAATCCTCCCAAACCCATATCTAAAATTTTCATTGCAAGGCATCTGAAAAAAGCAAGCATTCAAAAATTTTGAGGATATTTTGTGCCAAACTAACAATCATAACCTGGGAGTAGAATAAATAAGAGGTGGTATGATGAAATCCAGTGCAAAATAGACCAAAATCCGACTAGTTTTTTCATAATGATGCCTAACCTCATAATGATTGAAACTATTGAATTCTGTTAGCGTGAATAATAGTAATTATCTGTATAATAACTTATATTGGAAATATCAGTCAAGCTTTTTAAATCAAACTATTTCTTTATTAGGAATTATTTTCCTATTTATCTTTTTTTTGGATGTCAACTCAAGAACAGTCGATACTAACATGGCATGGGACCAAGTAAGGGGGACAACCCAAGCTGTTTTTTCCGTATCTTTATCAATTTGTTCTGGTAATAAGCCGCTATGGGTCTGGTGCTCTAGAGCCCATTGCAGTAGCTTTTCCACTTTAGGCTGATTATCCAGTTCTGCGTAATAAAGAGCTAACCACAAAGTACATAAAATCCAAGGGTTACCACCAATATATTCATCATCTTCATAACGCTTAATACCACCGACCTTCGGAGAGGTTAGGGATTGTTCAATGGCCTGAGCCGTAGCTACCATGCGCGGATCATCAGCTGGCAAAAAGTTAAAAGGGAATGTTAAGCCTAATAAGGAAACATCAATAATGTTGTCTTCTAGGATGTCACCATTTTGCTGTGGAAAAATCCCCCGTAAAAAACATTGTTCTTTTTCACTCCACAATCGTTCTTCAATGGTAGTTTTCAGATCAGCACTTACTCTTTGCCATCTTTGGGCTTGGACAGAGTCTCCCATTTGCAAAGCTGCTTGAGCTGCCGCATTGAGCCCTGCCCAGACCGCCACTGCTGAATAGGTATGTTCTCCACAGCGTTCTTCCCATAGATCCATGCTAGATAAAGGAAGTCCTGTTTTTTCATTAATAAACCCTACTAAGAAGTTAGCGGCTAATGATATGGAAGGCCAAAATTCTATTAAGGCATCTTCCTCCCTGTGTAAAAGATAATGTTGCCACATGCCCCAAATGATAGAACCCGTTTCATCAATTTGTAATCCCCAATTTGGCGCAATGGCCCCATCCAGATAGTGTCTTTGCTCCCATGCCCCATTACTATTTTGGGCCTTAATTGTCCACTGATAAAAACGACGTGCTGCCTCTTTCATGCCAGCTCGATCAAGGGCATAAGTGATATAAGCCGCATCACGCCCCCAACAATAAGAATAGCCACCACAAGTAATAAAGTCCTCGTCAAATTCTGGTGCCGCCAACATACTGCCATGCTCTTTGTCTGTCACTAGATGAAATACTAATAAGGATCTACGGTACAGGGCATCAAGCTTATCATTGCCAGTAGCCACCGGATTGGCTTGTGCTAAATATTCTTGCCAGTAGTGAGAACATTCTTCCTGCAGCCACTGGCAACCCCGTGTTCGCGCTACTGTTAAGCAAGTCTTTACTTCTTCCAGCGTCCGCCCCATGGCCATATATATGGTAATTTCAGCCATGCCCCCCCCAGCAATAACCTCCAAATCCCATGTTAATGTACCATCCGTTGTCATGGCTTGGTGAACGGGCGCTACAATACGCGTATGGTCATTTTTTGTAGATTTCCCACACTGAAAAACACTTGTTTTTTTATCGGCTCCGATGATAAAATGGCTATTTTGCTTAAACTGCCATAACGCTTCCTCTTCCGGTAAAAAAACTGTCGTATGATACCGACGATTCTCGCCAATCATCATATCACTATACATCGTTGCCTTGACACGTTGTCCACTATCACCATGATTTTTCACTTGTATGCGCCGAACTAGCAAATCTTCATTGGCCGTAGCAAAATCCGTTAAGACAATTTCCAACTGTTGTTCTTCATGCTGTAACCTCGTCGTTAAGATGTTGGTATCTCCATGATAAGCTTGGGTAGATTGCCACACGTCTTGGTTCAACCAACATGTTTGCTGATCATCATTAAAGATAAGTCCTAGCCAATTATGACCAATATTTTGCGGAGTATCAATTCGTGGCCAAAAGAGTCTTTCTAACTGCCCTTTTTCACTCATACCAGCCAGCAACCGAGAATTTCCAATAATCGCCCCAATTAAATAAGGTTTTTGTTTCAAATCCATATGCGCTCCATCCTTTTTACTCATAGCTCATGCAAACGTTCGCAAAAATGCTATCACTATTTTCCCACAAAAAATAAACCTTTCTGCTGCAAAGTTAACCTCTACTTTAACAATATTTCTACGGCGACGCCATAATGGTCGGAAATAATTTCTTGATTTTTACCATTGAAAATGGCCCGCGAATCGACGACCATTACTGGGCGATTTGCCAGAACCAGATCCAATCTTAACTCTCGTTGGTTCTCTCCCCAGCCGTCTATATTGCCTTTTACGGTTATTCCTTCATCTTTAGTCTGTGCCAAGGTAAATGTATCATATAAACCTTGCTTCATTAGATAGTCGTAACCCTCCCCAGTCGTAAAAGCATTATTGTTAAAATCACCAAGTAGTAACGTTAAGCCCTCCTGCTTGCTATTGTGCAGGAGCCGATCCGCCTGCTGCATAAAGGGTTCTTCTGCATCCTGCCACCAACCTAAATGACAAGAATACACCTGAATGCATTCCTCCTGAATTTTTAGCGTAGCCCCCACAATTTTTCTTGTTTTCCAAAAACTCATTTCCTCGCTATTACTTACAAAAAAAGAATGGGGTTCTACGATTGGATGCCGCGTTACAATACTCAGGCCTTCCTCATATATTTCGTAACCCGTATGACAACAATCCCAGATCATACGATAGTCCGAGCGACCTAATTCCTGTAATTCCGCTAATAAAACCACCGCAAAATTGTTTTCCTTTAACTTGCCTTCCAGGATCCCCCCCAATATTGGTTGATTGACTTCCTGTAACGCAATCACGTCATACCGATTTTCGCTAATGGTTTTGGCAAGCGTCTTAATTTTTTCTATCTGTCTTTCTTCTAACCAAGCATGACAGTTCAATGTTAATAGTTTCATCTTAAATTCCTAAGGCATCTAGTACATTAGATTTTATCACATCGACTTTAGGTCCATAAATCACTTGTACGCCTTTATCTTTCATAATTACCCCTAAAGCATTGGTACTCTTCCACTCTCCTGCTGTCGCCACTAATTTTACTTCTTTCACAGTGACCCGCAATCTTGTCATACAAGCATCAATATCCACAATATTTTCTTTGCCACCCAATAATCTTATAATCGTATCAGCAAGTTCACCTTTGACACCGATTTGCTTAGTATGTTGCTCTGACTCCACCATTTCCACATCATTACCAGCACGCCCAGGGGTAGGTATATTGAGTTTACGAATCAAATAATCAAACATCCCATAAGCGACACCAAAGGTCACTAAGCACACAATCACAAAATTAATCAAATCTCTGCTAAGCCCACCATTGATAATGAGTGGCGTGCGAGTAAGTAATTCAATAAAACCAAAAGCATGAATCCGCAGCATAATAAGATCTGCAATCGCAAAAATCATACCTGTAAATACGGCATAGACCCCATATAATATGGGTGACGTAAGCATAAACATAAATTCAATTGGTTCAGTAACACCAGTTAAAAATACTGCTAACGCAGCCGACAAATACATGGATTTGTAGTTCCCTCTTTTTTCAGGTTCCACATTTTTATACATTGCCAACGCCGCTGCCATTAAAGTGGCTGTCGATGTAATAACCTGGCCAATTTTAAAGCGAGCAGGATGAACCTCTGCTAATAACGTGTTATATGTATTCATATCGCCTAGGGTTTTTAAATTATTCAAATCCGTAATCCAAGCCAGCCATAATGGATCTTGCCCATAGACAACTTGTCCAATTTTATCACCAGATAAGATGTGGTAAGTTCCACCTAATTGTGTGTAGTTAATTGGAATGGTAATTAAATGATGTAGACCGAAGGGAAGTAACAATCTTTCCAATGATCCAAATAAGAAGGTCGAGATAAAAGGAGCACTATCTTTCGATGTGGCAATCCATTTGCCAAAATCATTAATTCCAGATTGCACAATTGGCCACAAAGCTACCAAAACAAGGGCTAATAGCATGGAATAAGCAATTACGACAAACGGTACAAAACGTTTGCCATTGAAAAAGGCTAGGTAACTGGGTAATTTATCATAATTATAATATCGATTGTATAATGCCGCGCCAAGAAAACCAGAAATAATACCAATAAACACGCCCATATTTAGTGCTGGCGAACCAAGTACAGATATAAAATAATCCTTTACCAGAATTTGATTACCAAACAAGGTTGAAACAACAGCCACCTTATCCGTTAGCATTCCTAAATTAATGGCAAGAATTGATCCTGTTAGACGGTTAATCAACACAAAGGCAATCACTGCAGCAAAGGAGCCACCAGCCCGTTCTTTCGCCCAGGAGCCACCAATCGCCACGGCAAATAATAAATGTAAGTTAACAATAATTCCCCAACCCATGTCCTCGATCATGCGCGATAATACTTGGATAATTGCTGCACTGCCACCGAATATTCCAATGACCTTGCCCAAGGAAATCATCAAACCAGCAGCTGGCATTACGGCAATAACCACCAACAGTGCCTTACCAAACTTTTGCCAAAAATCAAAAGAACTAATCGTCGACTTTCCTGACACCATGTTATCACACCCCTATAATATTGATTTAGGCTATCCTAATCAGATGGCAAACGTTTGCACAAACGAATGTTATGGTTGTGCAAACGTTTGCCATCTGATTGTATTATATTATTTTGCCTTCTTCGTTGTCAATAAAATTATTATTATTCTAAATAATGTATTAATAAGATGAAGCAATCGACTACATTTTAGTCTTTATGCCGTGATAAAAAATAAAATGAGCAGCTAGAATATCTACTCTCATCTTATTCTCTATTTATCATTTGTTAACGCCCCAGTCGATTGTCTTTCAATTAAACTGGTTTCAATAATAAAAAAATTTTCTTGTGCGTTATTTTCCAATTGATTCACTAATAATTTAGCTGTATAATAACCTATTTTTTTGGCATTAATATCAACCGAGCTCAAGGGTGGATGTTGATGCTCTGCCAATAGGGTATTATTAAAGCCCACAATAGGGACTGCCTTATTGTTTTTCTTCATATATGAGTTAGCACCAAATGCTAACAGATCATCGGTGGCTACAATTGCTGTCACTCCTACTTTGTTCGTTATTTTTTCCATGGCCTCGTAGCCTAAGTGTTCTTTAAAATATTCCATTTCGCTAATACACTGTTCATCAATAGCAACATCATGGAATTTATGTGCTTGTCGATAGCCACTCAATCTATCTTTAGAAACATTTAAATCTTTCCTGCCACCAATAAAGGCAATCTTTCTATGGCCTTCCAATAACAATTTGCTAACCACATTATACATTGCTTGAAAGTTATCATTATCAACCCAGAGAATTTTTTTCGTATCTTCTGGTCTACCAATAACGACAAACGGAAAGTTTATTTCTTGCAAATGTTTAATACATTGATCATTATGCCTTACGACCGTAAGAATAATCCCGTCTACCAAATTACTAGTAACATACTTTTTAATTGCCGTTACTTCATCTTCCTCCGTTTTGCAAAAGGTGTACATGATATAATAACCATACTTTTGTACATAACTGCTAATTCCGGTTAGCACCTGAATAAAGAAATGATTACCAAATAACTCTTCTGCCTCACTGGGTAAAATAATACCAATGACTTGTGTACTTTTACTGACTAAACTTCTAGCGATAATGTTAGGATAATAATTCAACTCTTTTATTGCACGATTAACCCTTTCCGTGGTTTCATCACTAATTCTAGAACTTCCAGAAATCACGCGAGACACCGTAGAGGGAGAGACGTTTGCTTTTTTTGCGACATCTTTTATCGTAATGTTCATTTTTCGCCCCCCTTCTAACATTGTCGTGTGCAATCGTTTTCTTATTTAGTTTACAACATCGTTTAAAGATAATCAATCGCTGTCATTCATGTTCAATCTACAATAGTGATTTTTTACCCAATAAAAGTCGTCTACCCAAAGATAGACGACTTTTAACTACCACATTAAAAAAATTCTCGAAACCATTAATCAGGTGATTTTGCGAGAATTAGTAAACATTCGTATAGCCCACAGAAAGACAACCGCTCCGATTGTACTTACAATGAGTGAACCTATTAATCCATATGCTGATATACCAATGAGTTTAAATAAAAAACCACCGACATACGCACCTACAATACCCGTTCCTAAATCGCCCCACAGCCCAAATCCACTGCCCTTAAATAGGGTACCAGCTAACCATCCAGCAACCAATCCAATCATTAAAAACCACAGCATTTTACATCACCTTCTTATTTTTTAGTACTGTTATATTATCCTTTTTGACTCTAAAGTATACAGCAAATTACGCTTATTTGTTGACACAATGCTTGGAATTACATATCAATTCCTTGCTACGATGTTGAATGTTTCTTATTCAACACAATAAAAACACCTCATGTTTAGAAAAATTAATTAATTTTCCTAAATATGAGGTGTTTTTTTATAACAAATTGGAAATCAACTCGATATGCTTCTGTTTCAACCATTCACCAATCTCTTTACCTATCAGGGTCTTAGGCACATCAGCAGATAAGGAGGCCATTGCGGCCTTAAAGGGGGACAAAGGCAGGACATGTAGTGCAGCTCCCTTCATAATGAGATCAAAATCCTCAACACCAAGCGCACCCCGCCGTAGGCTATTAATCGCTGTTACAATATCTTCGGGGCTAGGATTTGTCAACAATACTACCATTTTGCCAACAGTAACTGCTGCATCAAACCAGTCGCTAGGCAGTGTCATACTGCTGTTCCAACGTGACAATCCTTCCTTATCCAGCACCAAGCCCAAAGCAGCAAACCTCAACTTAGGGCAAGAACTAATCTTAGCTACTCCGTTTAAGCTTGTCATTGCGATTTTAAAATCTGCATGATTCAAATCAGAAATTTCCTTAAAGGTAATGGGCAATAACTTGGTTTCTAGCAAGACTTCAAAAAAAGTTCCTGGTTGCTGCGCTTGAGCCAAAACCTTGGTCAACTCAATCAGCATCCGTTCTTTCGGCTCATCGCCAAGCTCATCGATCACACCACTCGCTAGAGGTAAAGTTTCGCTATCGATCTTAAAGTCAAGCCGTGCTGATTGCCCAGCAAGACGTAGAGCACGCATAGGATCATCTACAAAATGTGGGCTAGTCGCCCTCAGTATCTTATCCTTAATATCTTGCGCCCCATTGAATGGATCAACGATCTCACCCGTTAAACAATCCATAGCAATGGAATTCACGGTGGTGTCACGCCGAAAAAGATCATCTTGGATGGTTACCTTCGGCTTAGATGATACTTTGAAACCTTTATAGCCAGGACCGACTTTCCGCTCAGTTCGGGCAAATGCCAATTCGCATGTTATACCATCGATAGCTAAGTGAAAGACAGGGAATGATTTACCACACTCTTTTGCAGCAGGGAAGATTTCTTTGAAATTTTTCTTAACCATACCCACAATGCAAAAATCAAGATCTTGCGGTGTGATCCCCATAAACTGATCACGAACACAACCACCAACTCTAAACACGCGTCCACCATTGGCTGCAATGGTTTCAGCAAAAGCTCTTTCTGTTAATAATTCGTTATTCATATGATTGGCACTTCCTTAACTTCGTGTTGTGATTGTATTTATCTTATTCAATTATATACGCTATGGTAATAAAAAAACAACAGCTGTATTCACAATGAGTGAATACAGCTGTTGTTTTTTATTACTTCATCGGTATTTTTAATAATTGTCCGGGGAAAATTTCACCATTTTTTTGCAAATTATTTACTTGGTTTATAGCTTGGGTTAAATCACGGATATCATCTCGCTCTGTTACATATTTTGCAGCAATACTCCAGACCGAATCTCCTAATCTCACCTGAACAGTTTCATAACTACTTACATGCATATATGCATTGGAGCTGGCTAAGGGAGCCATGGACCATACACCTACCATTATGCAAATAGCCAAGAATAGTCTTATCATATTTAAACACCTCTCAAAACATATGTTCTTTTGCTAAATTATAACACAGCACATATGTTCGTTGCAAGTACATAAACTTTTTTTGAGCATTTTTTACAAAAAAAGTGGCAACCTTAATGGTAACGTAGTATAGTAGTGTAATGTATCCAGCATCTGAAATTTTAGTAGCACTCTGCTATCTATATTGTATTAAGGAATTTGCATTCAGACCTGTGACGATAAATGGATGGACTATTTAATGCAATATTATAGATTACGGGATAATTTCAGGAAATACTATCAATATGGAGGTGATTACGTGGGAAAGATTTCTGATAAAAGCAGCTATAAGAACAAACAAAATGCCATTAAAAGTTCAAAATTTTTTATTGATAAACAAGCACCAAAACCACCAAAACAAAAATAATAACATCATACCTTAACAATTTAATGACCTACATTCTGCTATACATTGGCTGACAATAGGATTTATGCTACCGGATACAAACCAGAAAAAATTACTTTGAAGATGCCAATCAATAAATTTTGAATACCAAAAAGCTAGTGAAAATTAATTCACTAGCTTTTTTATAACTATAAACCTACATATATATCACTAAATTTTCTACATGCTGCTTTCTTAGTGTGTTGTATATAGATTGCATTAAAGAATTATCATCTATCTTGCTAATCTACATTCACCTCTATCTTACAAAAAAGATTTATAAGGTAGATCAATTTCCCCTACAAAACAATCATCAAAACCACGTGGATAATGATATTCCCGGTTATCTTTGTCTGTTGGGAAAGTAAATTTGCCCCCAACCTGCCAAATAAATGGTTTAAATTTATATTTTAATCTATCTTTTTTCATTTCGAAAAGGACATTAATTTCCGAAGTATCAGCTTGAAAGTTAGACCAGATATCATGATGAAAAGGAATAACCACTTTCGTATTTAAAGATTCTGCCATTCTAATGATATCCGAAGAAGTCATTTTATCGGTAATGCCACGGGGATTTTCACCAAATGATCCTAATGCTACATCGATCTGATAGTCATTGCCATGTTTAGCATAGTAGTTTGAATAATGGGAATCACCACTATGGTACAAATTTCCACCGGGTGTTTTTACAAGATAATTTACAGCTCTTTCGTCCATGTCACCAGGAATTTTACCCGTTAAGGTCTCTCCCTTAGGTACAGTAATCAGTGCTGTACGGTCAAAAGACTCCAAAGCTACAAGCTCAGTATCCTTAATCTTAACTACATCACCTGGTTTAACAACGATGCAGCGTTCTGCAGGCACACCCCAACTCACCCATAGATCGACACAAGTTTTAGGACCAATAAACTTTACAGATTCATCACAATTTTGCATTACCGCTGCTGCAACATTTACATCAATGTGATCATTATGATCGTGAGTTGATACCACAGCATCAATTTGCTTGATTGCAAATGGATCTAACACAAACGGTGCCACACGTAGATTTGGTTGTAGTTTTTTGCCCCCAGTCATTCTTGCCATTTGGTGATGAGAATTCATCAAAGGATTGGAACGTGTTCTTTTACCACTTCCGCACCAAAAATCAATACAGATATTAGCTGCCCCTTCCGATTTTACCCAAATGCCTGTGCAACCCAGCCACCACATGGAAAATGTGCCAGGAGCCACTACCTCTGCTTCGATTTCTTCATTTAGCCATGTGCCCCACTCTGGGAATGTGCTAAGTACCCATGACTCTCTGGTAATTGTATCAACTTTACCCATATATTTCACCTTTGCCTTTATATTATTTTTGATAAATTACTTATTTTTTATTTCGTAAATTGCCATCTCACCAATTTCTCGATTAGCTGCCAAGATAACATCACTATCTTGCTTATTAATTACCGCAATATTGCTCGGGCCACCAGTATTATCAATGGTAACAT
>Ga0224527_1000379_pt1 | contig 30801 bp, 19 predicted proteins | sample CBST0metaG_FD_179882 | JGI IMG/M metagenome (GOLD analysis project Ga0224527, IMG submission 179882) | Peat soil microbial communities from Stordalen Mire, Sweden - C.B.S.T0 | ecosystem: Environmental > Terrestrial > Soil > Wetlands > Peat | place: Sweden: Norrbotten County, Stordalen Mire... | reverse complement strand
CCCGCATAGATGGCGAAGGTTTTGAAGGTGGTCATCAGCGTGGTCGCGCCGGAGAAGTCCATCGTTCCCTGGGCATGGGCCACGCCGGCAAACGAGAGCGCAAGAAGGGTTGGAGCCATCGAGCGGATGGCTGAAAGAAGTGTGGTCTTGAGTGTTTGTCCCGACAGCCAGTTGGCAGACGGAATAAGCAGCCGATTACGACTGGCGTCGCGTCGGAATATGCGTTGGAATCGATTCACTTTGCACCTCCGCTGACTTGGCGTCAGCATTAGGGCAAAGTTATGGCGGTTTTGGGGCCGCGTCCAATGAATTCCAGGGAGACCGTTATTCCATTTGGGAATAACGACCGGGTTTGCGGGGGAGGATTTTGCCTACAATTTGTAGTCGCGAACGGTTTCCGGTGCTCCTGCGCCGCCCTTATATAAGGATGCTTCCACGGCTGGACGGACTGTGACGTAGCATGTGAAGCTCGTTCCGTCTGTTAACTCGATCTGGACGCTCGTTCCCTCTCCAACATCCCGATGGATGCGGAGCAGTTGAATCGTCTTGCCTGCCACTTCCGGGCAGTCGATGAAATCTGTGTTCACAGATTCTCCCTCCTCTCCTATTGAATCGTATTCCACCCGCCCCGATGCGAAACCAGTTTCGATGAATTTCCCATCATCTTTAGCCATCTCCAGTAGCGCACCGAGCGAGAGCCGCCCACCGAAGGCAACTCCGACAGGACATTATCACACTCATCGTGTGTAGACGCATAGTGGTCAGGCTTCGAGCATGGAGATGTGGCCCCACACTCCGTTAAGTCTCGATTTGGCTCTAGGTTGCGGCAAATCCGCGACGAGCGGGGCTATTCCCAGGAGGAACTGGCGGAGCGCGCCGGACTGCATCGGAATTACGTCGGCGGAGTCGAGCGCGGTGAGCGCAACGTTGCCCTGGAGAACATCGTCAAACTGGCAAAAGCCCTTTCCGTCAAACCGGGCGAGCTGTTTGTAGATTTTTTGTAATCTTTCGAGCAGGTCAATGGACAAATCGCGGTCCATTGGGACGATTTGGCCAGTGCGCCAAAAACGTTGTGAGAACGCGCGCCTTAGTCGTCTACCGTGTACCGTAGGAGGCGAGCGCGATTGGCGGAGTACGCAACGAGCGTTTCTCCGCAAGGGATGTCTCCCCGTAGGGAATTGACAGATTAGCTTGTTAGCTCATAATTGATATGCGGTCAAGCAGAACATTTCAAAGCGCTCTAGGTGCGAGAGATCATGCACATATCCGAGTTGAAGATCGAAGGATACCGGGCATTTGGGGCCGAGTCCGTTGTGATCCTAAATAAAGGACTCACTGTCCTTGTAGGAGAGAATGGAAGCGGTAAGAGTTCTGTTATTGATGCTCTACGTCTTCTGCTACTCGAAGACGAGTATGGGCGATCCGGTGTGTCGTCTTCCGATTTCTATCGTCCCATTTGCGAACCAGCTTCTTGCAGGGGTGCGGACCGAATTGCGATTCGGTGTCGGTTTAGTGGTTTACAGGAAAATGAGTCAGTTGCTTTCCTGCCGTGGCTGGACGCCCTTAAACCAGACCAGGCATTGCTGAACCTGGTGATTGAAAACAAGCAGAATGATCGGGGCAAATTCAAGAGAACGATCTGGGGTGGTGCCTCATCGAGTGCCGTGTTTGAATGGGCATTGCTGGACGCAATAGATTGTATTTACCTTCCCGCGCTACGCGATGCTGAGGACAAACTCGGTGCCTATAAGGGGTCTCGTCTTGCGCGATTATTGAAGAATCTTCGGGGCAATCACGCACCGGGTACGCTTCATCCACTCGAAAAGAAAGTTACTGCCTTTAACGATGAACTGCTAAAAGAAGATGCGATCAAGAAGGCGAACGACGGAATCCGTAAGTACTTGCGAGATTCGCTTGGCGCAGTAATGGGACAGGATGCGTTGATTCAGTTTTCTGAAGTCAGCTTCGACCGAATCGTTGAGCGGCTCCGGCTCCTCTTCTATCCAAAAATAGCTGCACAAGGTGCGACGCATAAGCGAGACTTATTCCGAGAACTGAAGGAAAACAGCCTCGGCTATAACAATTTGCTTTATCTCGCAACGGTATTGGCAGAACTTGAAGGTGTTGTGGGTAACGAGACCCTCCACAAAGTTCTTCTCATAGAGGAGCCTGAGGCTCATCTGCACCCGCAACTGCAAGTGCGATTGCTGCAATACCTAGAGAAGGTCGCAGAATCTGATCAGATGCAGGTAATCGTAACGACGCACTCTCCGGTGATCGCATCGTCCGTCAAACTGAATGCTCTCAATGTGCTCGTCGCGCAAGACGGAGCTACTCCGACCTCTGCCCCCATGGCGCACTGCCAAATGGAAGACCAGACACGGTTCTTTTTGGAGCGATGGTTGGATATCACCAAGTCTACATTGCTCTTTGCGCGCGGCGTGTTGATGGTTGAGGGTATTGCGGAGGCTCTCGTCATCCCAGAACTGGCAAAGATCGTAATATCACAAGACACGGCAAAATGTGCTCAGGGCGATTGCCTGAGGGATTTCGGCGTGTCCTTGATCAGCTTAGGTGGAAACTTTTTTCATCACTTCATTGAGCTATTCCGCTCGGATGAAAACAAACTCATCAGGATACCGGTCAAGGCTGCGTGCTTGCTAGATAACGATCCGGAAAATGAAGACGCTCCTACCCCTCAATCTCCAGCTATCGGCAAGAACCCCAACGGCGGTCTTGTTCAGACGTTGGAAGATGATGAGTATTGTCGAGCATTTATAAACTTGAAAACGCTCGAATACGATTTGGCGCTGGAGAGAAACAACCTCCAGCGTATGAGTGGCGTTCTTCGTGATCTCATCAAAACCAATGGGCCGATTAAGCAACGGGCATCAGTCAGCGCAGCCAAGGACTGGACGGCAGTGAGCGAAGCAGAAAAGGCGGTAGAGGCGCTCTGGCTTTTGAACCACATCGATGGAAAGGGAGAGTTTGCGCAGGCGTTAGCATATGATCTTCAGCAGAAGCCAGAAGGGTTTTCAGTACCGCAGTATATTAAGGACGCGATACTGTGGGTGCTATGAGTGAGGTAGAGATCAAGAAGCGTGGCAAGTTGCTCGCAAAGCTTTCGAACTGCATCCTGCGGCTCGGCTCCTCATGGAATTGTAGCGAGATTGCACGCCTCACAGTTGAACAACTAACCTTTATCAATCATCGTCTCAGTATCCCCAGTTATCTTGTGGCGTGCCCTGGGAGTGGGAAGACCGAGGTCGTTGGAATCAAGACTGTCTACGAACTCTCGAAATGGGCTGATCAACATTCTGGAATCGCAGTGCTCACATTTACTCGCAGCGCGGCAGATGCGATCAACCGGCGAATTATTGGTTATGGCGGAGCCCTTGTCTTGCGGCATCCGCATTTCGTCGGCACATTCGATAGCTGGTTGCATGGCTACATCTTTCAACCGTTCGGATATCGATTTACAAAGTATGACGGTAGCTTAGGTGACCGGAGCATGAGAATCATTGATGATGATTCTAATGCAGGTTTCTTACATTCGTTCACGGCGCTGGTTGCCGGAAACCATGTCCCCGTTCTTCCGACATCGTTCTTCTTCGGCGCTCAGGGAAACCCGCAAACAATAAACTCCGCGATGGAATCGCTTATCATGGACCCGAATAATCTAGTCGCATTGAAGTGCTGTAAGAAGCGATTCTGGAAGGCTGGGTTCGCAACGTATCAGGATGCAGAATTCATTTCATGTCGCATTCTTGACGCATGCGAAGACATATCTTTGCGCATTGCCAAGCGATTTCCAGTTGTAATCATTGACGAATGCCAGGATTTGTCTCCAGCGCAATTGAAGCTACTAGAGTGCCTCGTCGCGAAGGGTGTCACCGTGCATATGGTGGGCGACTTGGATCAGTCAATTTACGAATTTCGCAAGGTAGATCCCACTCTAATAACGAAGTTCGGTGACCAATGCAAGATGCACCGGAGAATGCTGTCAAGTAATTTCCGCAGCAATCAGTCCATTGTGGATGTGTGCTCAAAGATCATACGTAGGGACGTTGCGGTTCGCGGTAATGGAACGGCTAGAGTCGTTCCGTCGTCTGTCTTGTATGAATACGACAATCTCGAAAGTGCTGATCTTCCCGGAAAATTCCGACAGCTCATTGACACGTTACGATTCGACCCGGGACAGTGTGCGATTCTGGCGCGCGGGAAGAGCACACTTTCAAAGATCACGCCGCAAAACGAAGGCAAGGGATCGCCGGTCGAGCTCTTTGCCTCGGCACTGAACAGCTTTTACGGGCTCAGTGGCAAAACCGACGATATGAAGGATGCTCTTGAGCAGGCTGGAAGGGCAATATCCTATCTGGCTTTTTTAGGGAAAGGAAATCATCAATGGTACCGCTGCCCTGAGACTGTGGACAGCGCTATAGCGTGGAGGAGATACCTCTGGTCTGTTCTACAACGAGCGCGCGGACTGTATCCATTCGAGGAAAACGGAAACTCTTGCACTTGGTCCACATGGGCATCGAAGCTTAAGGGCTTCTTGGCGCAAGAGTGGCCGACACTTCCGTCCGGCGCAATTTCGTGGACTGAGGTGCAAGGGAGAATCAAGGCTCCGTCAGGTAGTGCGTGCAAACTTGTGGGTGATACGGTTTATCAACGTAGCAGTCTGGCTCGTATCCGGGTTACAACAATTCACGAAGCGAAAGGGGAGACTCTAGACGCGGTAGTGCTTGTTTCGTCACCCGACAAGCGTAGCAAGGGCGGACATTTTGAGCATTGGATTGATCCATCACCGGGAAATGAAGAGCATCGGCGCTTTGCATACGTTGCATGTTCGAGACCTCGACACCTTTTGATTGTGGCCACTAAGAGGTTATCCGCAACACAGAGGGCGAGTTTGACAGATCTTGGACTAGTGGCCACTGCAGACCTCTCTGCGATCATTACGACAACCGGGTAGATCAATAGGTTGCTCGGTATGCACGAAATCGCCAATGCGCGTTTCCGCGACGGTCTCCTGGAAATGCGCATTGCTCTGAAGTAAACGGATCATTTCAGGCAAGGCTCATGAAGATTGGCTCGAAAAACGCGCGCAATTCTTCGACGACTACAGAGAGCTGCTCTGGAGCATCTTTCAATGCGGAGCGTTTCAGAAATGCCCGCCACTGTGTTTGCTTTGCTGAATCGGTACCGAATTGTGGCGAGAGACCAATCGGCGTGGCATCGATTTCCATCTTCCGATTCTTGAAGGTTCGCTCAATAGCTGCGCGAAGCACAGTCTGGTCAAGTTCTGGATGGCGTAGAAGAATCCATATGTCGAAGTAGTCCTTCATACGGCTGTTCAGCATACGAAGCTGGACAAGCGCTTCCAGCTTTTCAGCGATAACCGTCTCGCGGGTGTAGCCAAGCAGCGCAGGCGCGGGAAAATCCAAAATCGTGGGATAGGCAAGCCGCTCCGGTTCTGGCGTCACCACATCGCCGAATCCAATATCGATCTGCATGGTCACACGGGCCGCGTTGAGATGGCCCGTGAACACAGTACGAACTCCAGAGTAATCAGCGTCCTCCCGAATCACCGATCCGGCAAATGAATCGAGATCAAAGGTTATGCCATCATCGGGCACGTTGGTCTGGGCAACGTTTTTCAGCAGGTTCACAATATCGTCAACTTCATTGCTGGTCTTACCCAGCAGGTCAATATCCATTGTTGGCCTGGACATGGGAGCACGCCACGCCGTCAGTAGCAGAGCGCCTTTCAACAGAAACTTGCCCGCGTGTAACGATATCGATAGGCGGTAGAGAAAGCGCTCCATCGCGTAATACTGAAGCACCTCGGCAAAGGGCCGATTGTTCGCCCTCGCGTAATTTAGCAAACGCTGCCGGACAGAAGCGCCCATATTTTTGACCACTGATACCGTCAAAGAATCGCCTCCAGATAAGGCCGCATGACACGTTCAACGCGGCATACTTTTGCGAACTGCTCAATCTGATCGAGCTTCATGCGCCCACGCTGCCGGTAGAGGTTCAGCGCTTCCGTGCATACATCGACGCCGATTTTGTTGCGGTACTTGAAGCAGTCTGCCAGCGTCTTCTCGGCAGAGTAGACGCGCACCGGAGTCCCGTCCAGCGTCACTTCCTCGATGCCGCTTTCATAAACCGGCCGGGAATACCAGAAGATGCGCAGTGGTGGGTATTGCAGCGCCGGGGTCTGGTCGTTGGCCGGAATCGCGAGATAAACGGCGTGCGGAATCTGCGTCGTAAGCCGGTGAAATGCCAGCGCCGAGATAAGGCAAACAATCCCCTTCGGCACCTTGTGCGAGACCGTCACCAGATCCGGGTTGCCCAGCGGCTTCGCGTTGGCCAGCCGGTAAAGCCCCCGTTCGAGCCGCTCCAGTTTCCCCGCGTCTCGAAGCGCATAGAGTTCCCGAGGGTGCACACCCAGTTCGACCGCGCGTTTTGTATTGAGGATGCCGCCGCTTTTCTTGAAGACGCTGATGGCGCGGCCCATCGCGCCCGTATCGGGCGTCTGTGCGGCGTCGGATAGATTCCTCGGAGAATGCATATGTTCTCCGACTATTCTATCCAGATACAGGCAAACCTCCAAGTACTTTGGAAGGCCCCTTCTGAGAGTGCATATTGGCCGATATTCTTCGAGCTGGTCCCACACAGCCAGCCCGAAAGCCCGTAAAAAGTTTGTCGCATTTTTGTCGCAAATACCGCCCAGAGGGCCGTTTTTGCCGGTTGTGCCGGTTTATAACTACTGCACCGTCAACAACATGCGATTCGTGGCATTTCTTGACACGGAAGAGGTAGCTGGTTCGAATCCAGTCGTGCCTACCATATTTATCAATAACTTACGGTTTCCGAATCCATCTCATTTCACCCAAGGTTTCACCCAAAGCTACTGAACCACCCCGGCATTCGTGCTGAAAATCGCGTCGAGCATCATGTTCTGAGCTGCCAAAAGCTCATCGTTGTCGGTTTGCGTGTAGCGGTTCATGGTGAACACAGCATTGCTCTGTCTCAAGGCAGTTTGAGCCGTCTTGGGATCAACTTTTTTCTTCGTCGTCAAGAAACTGGACAGGCTGTGGCGGAACTGGTGGAACCCGAACCGCTTTACCCTATTCCCCTTCTTGTCAAAGTAGATGACCCTTTCAACATCAACTTCCTTCCCTGTCTCCTTGTCCAGTTTCTTCACTGTGATAGTGCTGGCGGTGAGAACTCCCGCCTTGACTGCTGCCGGATACAGGTAGTCACGGACGAGCATGTTTCCGACCCGTGGGCTCTTGCCCTTTTTCCTGTCACTTGCAAAAACCCAATCTGTATCCTTGCCGTACTTGGTCTCACGACGCCACGCCAACAGGTAAGCGGCCAGTACCTTTGTCATGGCAACAGGGGCTTTAGAGGCTTCCGATTTGGGTTTATTTACATCACCTCGAATCCACCGCCGTCTGATGTTGATGCAACTGTCCTCCCAATCGATGTCCCTCCATTGAAGCCCCGCAATTTCGCTGTAGCGGAGAGCAGTTGCCGCATCCAGAACAACCATTGTCTGCTGTAGCAATGGAAGTACGGTGAGGAGCAAGAATGTTTCTTTCGGCGTCAAAGTGACCGGAACGAAGTTTGAACTGGAAGCAAAGACATCCACCTTTTCCATGGGGTTGCATGACTCCGGTATGAAGTCGTGTTTCTGGCCATGAAGGAAAATGTCCTTTAGCACTCGACGCCATTTGGTGAGAGAATCCCATTCCTGCCCTTCTTCCCCGAGCGTGTCGACCGACACACTCTTCAACCACTCTTCAATTTCCAGAGCCTTCATTTCGAGAACGGGCATTTCCTCCCAACGAGGGAGCAGGTGCTTGTTGATAATGAGACGCTCCGTGTACCTCGTCGTGGAGGCTTTGGGCTTGATGGCATCGTCTGCAAGGTTGATACGCACGTAGTCCCTTGCCAGGAAGCCAAAGGTTATTTTGTTGACTGGAATGCTGGTTCGGTTAATTTGTTCAATCAGCCCAAGCTCTACAGCTTTCACACGAGCCTTGTTCTCCGTGGAAAGGTCGGAAACCGCTCCTACATATAGCGGAGTCTGCTCAGACCACTTGCCATCAGAACAGCGAGTAGCAAAATACCGCAGCTTCCAAACCACGCCTTGTTTCGTCTTGAACTTCTTCAGACTTCCTTCTTGATACCTCGTGTCTGCCATGCCTTCTCCGATCTTGGCAACCACGGATACCGCCTAAGCGAGTCGATTATACCGTTGTGCCTGGTTGATCCGACCGCACTACAACTTGCGCCTCTTGCCTGAGTTGTTTCGCATCCACGTCGAGAGCTCTGACAAGAGAAAGCGCCACTCTTTCCTCTCTGCATTAGGGTCAAAAGGGTGCGCCGGAATGGCCCCCGCACGAGCCATATCCTTCACGCGCCGAGGCGTGACCTTCAGAAAATCGGCCGCCTCCTCGGGAGCCACATAGGGCTCGAAGCCAAGAAAGGCCTGCGATGCCGGGGGGAAGATCTGTTGAGAACGACTCTGATCTACCGGCGTGATTGGAGAAGATAACCCCATATCAGTAGGGTAGGCGGGGATCTATAATCCTGAGAACGTCTAGGAGAGCAAAATCTTTTGCCTAATGTCGATTTTTCAATGCTAAAAAAACCATAAACCTGCCAAACGGCAAGTTATGCTTGATTCCAAAAGTTGTAGGACCTTCCAAAATCGGGAGATTCCCAGGTGTCCCGCCAAGAATAGGTTAGCATCAAGGGATTTTCGAGCTAAGTTGCACCTTCACCGAGTTTAAAACGGACATTCATGGCCCGGTGGTCGAAATCTCTCTCTCGCAGATTCCCTGTTCGTAACCTGCCGACGATTAGCTCTGTCAAAGAAGGCGCGCAGCCTTTTGCACCCTGTCGAGAATGGTCTACTGAACATCGCATAATACAGTGACAACTTTCGTCATATAGCAGTAGGCTGTAAGGCATGACACGATCCAGTGCGCCGCGCCGTGACTTCGCAGTCATGCAAGAACGTCGCCGCCGCGCCGCGCGGCTGTTTGCCGCCGGCAAGCGATCGCAGGCCGAGATCGCCCGTGAACTCCAGATCAGCCGCCAAAGCGTGAGCCGATGGTTCGAGGCATGGCGGCAGGACAATCCGGATTGGATCTGTGGGGCGGGGCGGGCAGGTCGCCGGCCGAGACTGGACGGGGCGCAACTCAAGCGGGTGGACGAGGCTTTGCGCCAAGGCGCGCAGGCTCACGGTTTCGGAACCGATCTGTGGACATTGCCCCGCGTGGCGGCGGTCATCGAGCGGACTACTGGCGTTCACTATCATCCCGGCCATGTATGGAAGATTCTTGCCGCCTTGGAGTGGAGCCTGGCACCGCGATGCCCGAACGCGCAGCCGTAAGAGCACCGTATGAACACATTGATAGGCATAAAAGACTGACAGTCTGAGACCCACTCTGGATGTCATAGATTAATTGTCGTGAACACTGCTGCAGATCTCGAGCAATAAATCCGAGTCCACCGGTGAAAGATGAGCAAGGGTATTGCGCGCCTCTTTGAGTTGGGAAACAAAAAGCAACTGCCTCTTTGATAAAGCTAACGAACGACTTAACAGGAACTCGACATGTCCAATCTCGAGATCATAGACTTCGTCAATAACTCCAAATTTCGTTTCAAAGGGAACTTTCAAGTGTGCCCGATACTGCTCGATCAGTTGCCGTCTCTTTTCTTCGATATACGGCATGAGGACGCCAATTTCAGCGCGCCAAATCAGGTTGTCGATGAACCTAGATCCGTTTAGGAAGGCCGCAAAACTGGTGTGAGGCCGCTGCAATCCGAGATAAGTGTGCCATAATCCTATCGCCCAGCAAGCATCGCTCGGATCCCAGGAGGAGAAGGCCCAACCTCGCTCCGAAGCGAACTCTTCTAGTAATCCGGCTGGCCTGATCAATTCGGCTAGCTCACGCTCGGCCAAACGCTCGCATAAATCGGGATCCCACCCTGCAAGAGCCGACACGAGCGCGGTCACCAAGTCGGTTTCCAAGCCCGTTTCCCGCTCGTGGACACACGCCGCACCGAACAGAAACATATCGTTGCGATGCAGCCAGTCGTCCCAGCGTCTGGTGCTCAGCCCAACCCCAGCAGGCATGGGAAGTAGGGCGCCTGCACCCTCGGCTTTTACGATAAAACTCGTTCGTCGACATTCCTGAACAGCCCGGCTCACACGCTCGTATTCCACGAAGAACTGCGACCACTCCGGCCAATCTGCTTCTGCGATATCCTCAAGAGAAATCACTCTGCTGCAGAAATCTTGCTCCGATACCAGGTTTGCTTCGTTGCGGAGGCGGCTTGATGCCACGTCTGAAGCAAACTGTGTGTAAAGGAAGTCTATCGGGCGCTCACCTGCTTCCACGGTGCTTGACGTCCAGCGAAAATCTTCCTCCAATGATTCCCTCAAACTGCTCTCTAGCCGCCCAGGGCAATTTAGCGGAAGACACACGAAAACAGACTTGCCCTGCCGTATGTCGTCGCTTACTGCCTCCACAAAACTACGTGGACCGGGCAATTTCCACCAGTCCATTGGCTTATGCTCCGTTCACAAGAACATTCTTGACAATGCCATCGAGTTGCCACTCTCCATCCGGAACCGGATGAATCAGCCCGAGGAGGTCCGCCCAATGGAAAACATCCTCGATGTCTTGCTCCGGCATCGCTTCCAGGAACGCTCCAAGGCTCTTTACGGAAACCGGACAATCCAGGGAGGCCATCATAGACAAGACATTGTGCGGGACCGAAACATTGAGGCCAAACTCCGCAAGATATCTGTCCCTTTCCGACGGATCCTTGAGCCGCCCTGAAATCTCCTCCAATGCCGCCTTCCACGGCTTTCCTCCCGAGACTATCGCAGTTCGGAATTCCTGCAGAATCAGAGGCCATCGGCCTGTGCAGTTCCCGATCACCTGTTGCTCGTCCTCTGCATTGGAGCCGATGCTGCAATCGCCCAGCCACTCCGAAAGCATCGAAGAATCCCACGGCTCCAGCGAGGTAACGTTGAATTTACGGTTTGAAGCCAGACGGTCGACTACGGAGCGGTCCTGAAGGAGCCGCCATGCCGCCTCTGGATCAGCCAGGAAGACAATACTCATAAACCGCGTCTTCCCTTTGGCGGCCGCAAGAGCCTCTTCAATCCATGCGGCTGTCCATGGACTTTGCTTGTCGAGAACCAGCGTTGTCCCGTTCTGAATCGTCGAACGGAGCCCGTCGAGATACGAACGGAAACTGTGGCGATCACTGTTGGTAAGATTGGAGCTGCGAAAATACGTCGAGCCAAATGCCTCCGACAGAAAATCTTCCACATCGTCCAAACCTGACGCTCTGGTTCCGTAAATGATCGTGACGGAATCGCGCTCGCCCCGCAGTTCGCTCTCCTGATGGTCTGAAAGCGGGTTTCTACGCCAGTCCTGCTTGTGATCGCGCCTGCGATGAAAACGCGCATCGTAGCGCGGTGGCGGCGCTTCTTTCGAACTCAGTTCGAGCTTCTCCTCGATTTCCTCCTGCCTTCCCAGGAGCGAAAGCAGGTTTGGCGTGCGAAGTGCAAAACCGTTGTCAACCTCGCGCAGGATGCCGAGCCCCTGCATCTCTTCGAGCAACACGCGAAAATCCTCTTCTAAGCGCGATCGGCTGAAGCCCGCCTGCCAGAAGGTTACCGCCCACTCTCGAATCTCATTCACCTTCATCGAGCTGGCAGCTCCCTGCAGGCTGTTCAACGCAATGATGAACGCGAGCACGCGGTAGCGGGGATCAAGATTCAAGGTCAGGTTGAATTTGTCACGAATTTCAATCCCAAACTGCGGTGAGATATATGCGTTCTCTACGTGCTTTGCGGTGATCAGGTATGGCGGTCCATTGCGGAGGCATGCTGAATCCAGCTTGACTGACCGGTAGATCTGGCTGCAGTAGATCTGGATCAGGCTTGGATAATAGTTCGTCCGAGATAGAATCCGGGTTACCAGGTCTTGCGACTCAAACCGGAAACCCAAAGACCGGAAGGGTTTTTCGATCAGTGCCTTGGCCTCTCTCCACTCGCCACGGTCAAGCAGCGGTCCAACACAGATCGGCTCCCCAAAATGCGCCAGCGGATGATTCTTCTGTTTTGTTGTCCTTTGCACATTGTGCAAACCCGCGAATACCACCTTGAAGCGCCGGTTCGTCCTCTCCATCAATCCCTTCAGGCTCGTTGTCCGGTGAAATCCGTCTGCTGCATCGGACTCGAGGAACCTGTCGGCTTCATCCAGCAGCAGCAAAATCCGGCGCCTGTTGTCAGCCTGGAGCCAAATTTGCAACTTTTCTATCAACTTCTGTTCGGTCCGCGCGTCCCCTATCGGAATCTGGGCATCGGTCAAATCCCTGAAAGCCCGCGATAGAACAGCCCAAATGTCCTCTCCGTACGCCTTCAGGTCGATCCAGAGCGCAACCCGATGTTCCGCGGGACTATGAAAGTCGTCGCGAATAGAAAGCAGCAGGGCTGTCTTTCCAAGCTGGCGGCCTCCATAAACAAAACATGACCCCATGGGATCGGAGATTTGATCTCTCTCCGAGCGACGCCCATAGAACATCTCCGGCGGCACATTAGACGACGTTGTCGTATAGGGGTTGAGGGAGGTGAAGGGCAGCGCGCAGTCAAACATCACAGGCAGGCGCGAACCGCGCTCTCCGCAAAGATAGCTAACCAGCAGTTCATCGATCAGGATGAAATTCAGATTGTCCGCGCGGCTTAGTTGCGCAATATTGCGGCGCTTTTGCTCGGTAAGACGGCCGAAATACAGCAAGATCGCCGGCGCGCCCTGCCTCCCATGGCGAACTACGGAAAGAATGTCCTCGTCCGAAGGGCGGTCCCAGATACAGATGACCCGATAGTGACCGAGGCTGACGGAGCCGAAGTAGGGAACCGGACACTGATCCCGATGCCGCAAGGGAACAATGTCGAGATACATGAATGCTCGCCCATTCGCCGTCGACGGATCGCTAATCTGGTTCACCGTCAGGCCCAGCCGTTCAAAGAATGTCCGCAGATGTTCAATTCTTGCTTGCCTGGATTTTTTAAGAGTCGCCCAAGCTTCCAACATCGAGACAGCTTCCTGAATCTGTGCACCTGGAACCTGTTTGAGCTCGACTCCAGGGACGCTTCTTTGGTCTTTGACATTCTCAATCAGCGAATTGAAGGATTCTGCCGTAAGAAACCTGTCAATTTCCGATGCGCCTCCGGGGAAAAACGCGCGAAAGGAGTCAGGAATGTCCTTCTCATCTGGCAGGTCGGCACCGCGAGCGAATAGGTCTATGTACTCGTTCGCCGTATCGACGTCGCCGCGCTGGATTGCAGCCCGGATTCGCGCATACGACAGATTGTTTTCTGAGATTTCCGCTGCTTTGAGGCGCTCCCGGACTTTCACTACCTGGCGATCGCGCGACTTCGCGATCGCGGAATGAATGCTCTTGAGCTTCTCTTCCTCAGCAGTAAAGTTCCGGATCGTCTCAAGCCTATTCGAAATCTGTTCGACCAAGTCAATGTAATCCGCGCGCTCGATGTCGCGAACAATGCCGAGGCTGACGCCCTTTTCGACCTCGCTCTTGCAGTCTTCGATCTGCCGCTTCAGTGCGTCCTCGCATTGTTTCAGGTGCGCCTCTTCGAGCCTGGTAAGAATCTCCAGCAGTTGTGAGTGGTCGCCCTCCCAACTGAGATATTCCAAGATGCGGTCTACTGCTTCGAGGTTTCGCCTGTCTTCACTCAGCAGAAGGGCAGCTTTCTCCGGCTCGTAGGACGACGGATCGGCAAGGATCTTCACGAGCAGCCGCTGAAGATCGTCGGCTTTCAACTCTGGTTGCCAATCCTCTGTCATGGGCAGGTCGGGAACCGTCAGCAGGTCGGATGCAAGCAGATACTTGATCTCCGGCTCGACTACGTTCCGCACCGCGCTCGGGTGGATCAGTGACATGAGGTTGTCAATCGCGTGGGAACAAAGCTGGAGTGCCGTGGCAACACGCATATCCTCGGCGCCGGAGATTGCCTGGTCCAACTCGGCCTTCACTCCGACCTGTGCGGAATCGAGGTTGATCCGCAGCTCCAGCAACCGGTTGCGTCTGTAATCCAGCTGATCGGAGAGAGTGTGTTCCTGCAGCACGATCCAGCGGTTTGCATATCCCACCACTTCCCTAACACGGCGCGTGAACACCGACAGAGCGTTCCAGTTTATCTTGCCGGCAAAGCCGAGACTGCGAAGGCGCTTCTCCTCGCTGCCAATTTTGCTGTGAATTCTCTCGTCTGTCGCAAGCAGCGCCACGTGCTTCTTGAGTTCATCCAGATGCGAGCGGTCGTTGCGGAGGATCGGATCGATGAGGCGCCCGATGGGGCCATCGGGTTCGAGCCACAGCTTCCACAGCTTGAGGGCAGCCGCATAATTGAAGTTCAATAACGGAGCCCGGTCCCACCAATCGGAAACCTCTGCCTGAAATTCCTTCAACTCCTGTGCGTAATTGGCTGACCTGTCGATTAGCTCTAGCGCCGCGGCATCCAAAGGCATTCGCAGATTGGCGTAATCGGCAAGCTGCGTACAAAGCCAGTGGAGCCGGCCCAGGTTCGGCAAGCCCTTGTCTCCAAGTTCGATTGCAGAATTCGCATTCGTGTCCGGTGCAAGCACGGCAGCGCGCAATGCCGACGCGATCATCGTCAACCGCAAGGCCAACGCCAACTCCTCCGAATCCTGGTCGGACGTATTGGCAATCGTTGAAAAATCCAGTTTGAGTTGGTCCGCGATGTGCCCGATCGGATTTCGAATCGCTTGTCCCAGAACCAGCGCGCGGATTCGCACCGCTAAATTGGAAAGTCCCCCCCCCGCGCTTGTATACGCAAGGCTTGCCAAGTAGAAAGCGGCGCTGTACTTCTGTTCCCCAAGCGCAAGCCAGACTGCTCTTTGGAGCGCCTCGGGGCTCTCATCGGTCGTGCCTGAAATCAGGGATTGCGCGAAGGCTTGGCTCGTTTCTCCATCTCTTCGAACAAACAGCGTCGCATCCAGATTCTCGCTTCTTTCTATCGCCGGGTTCGTTTCCTTCGCGCGCTCCACGGACCGATCTCCCGGTTTCACTTCCGCAGCTACCGGTTCGAGTGGTTCCTCTTGACCCGCAAATTCCGCAGTATTCTCAACCGGTTGTCGAAAAGCTAGCTTTTCCGCGACAATCTGATTCCGGGGTTCCGAAGCTCCAAGTTTGGTTGTCGACTCGGCTTCTTCACCTTCTGTGGCGTTGCCTTCTTCCGCGTGCGCGTTTGCTGGTTCCTCCGCAGCGGCCGCGGTAATTTCAACCACGTTGCCGCTATTCGCGGGATCGGAATCCGGCTGGAGCTTCACCGCCGCCGACCGGTCGACTTCGAGGACGAATGCCTTTTTCCCCAGCCCAAGCACGAAGGAGGCACCATACACCTCCGCGATCTGCTCGACAACAGATTCGTCCTCGTCCGAATCCGCCTCGGAGGCATTGGTCACCATATGCAGAATCGCATCAAGAATCCGGACCTTGCCTGCAACCTCCTCGCCAAATTCGCCGGGGCCTAGGGCCTGAATCTCGTCCTGCAAGTCTGCAGCGGAGCGGTGCACTTCGTTCAGCGCCTCATACTGCCTGTCATTCTTCGCCGCTAGCCGCTGAACTTGCCGTAGCACATCTAATGCCGCCTCAGCTTGCCTGCGTTCTTCCGCCTTCGCCATCTCACTCTGCTGGATCCTGGATATGGCCGCCTGGACCACCTGCAGTGAAACCGTTTGCGACGGGATCTTCTCAATCCCCTCCGCAATCATCCGCTCACTCACGCTTTTCACTAATTTCCGGAAGGGCGCCATCAACGCGGCGGTGGACTCCAGTTCCCTGGCCTCCGGCAGGGTTCCCGCACGCAGCTTGACGATAGCCGCCGAAAGGTCCTCGGCTGCTTGCCGGAAGCCCTCCTCAATCTCGTATTCCTCGATTATCAATGCATCAACGTCCGGCCCGCTCGCCACCATTTCCATCTCCCCGGCTGGCTCGTTGTTACCTTCGCCGCTTTTCTGCTCGTGCTCTGCCTTCGTCTCATTTGGCTCGGTCAGCAACTTTTGGACTCTGTCGAAGTCGACCTCGCCCATGTGCCCTAGATACTCAGAGGAGGCAATGTGGGCCATTTGAACCCACAACCGCACCCGTTCTTGCGGATGGGAGCGTAGTTCCCGGGCAAGACATTCCTCCAGGATTTTGAGCGGCAGCGCTCCATTCTCGTCCTCCGATCTACCGGCGACACAGGCGTTCCAATCCTCATTCAGCTCTTTCTGCACCCCGAAGCAGTAGGCTGGAAACAGCACACGCTCCAGAAACAGGACCGAATCGTTCTGCTTGCGAAGATGCTCCGCCAACTTGGTGACAGGCCAGCCTCGCACTGTCTGTTCGCGGGTTTTCAGCTTCTTCGCGACTTCGCCGACCAGCCTAGGCGCCCGGCCAGCTTTGGCAAGCTCGGCGCAGCTCGTTAGAATCTGCTCCTGCGTTGATGATTCAAAACTGTGCCATAAATCTAGCGGGTCAGTCGAAAAACTCCAAGGCTCCAATGCGACCTCCAACTACGTGGAGAATTTAGAATTACTGTTTACTGCATGCTAGGAAGTATATGAATTCTAGACCTCCTCCACCGGAGCGAGCAATGGCTCCGCAGCAATTACGGTCTCGTCATCTGTATTTCAAAAGAGTAGGACCAAGGGATCGTCGAGATCACGGAGAGCCGTTCGGTTATCTCGACGGGCCGGACTCCAAAGATCGGCAAATCGGAAATTGCGCTCAGTTTTGTACCAAGTCGGTATGCCAACTGGGATATCGCGCTCTTCGCCCGACCTAAGGCTGCCGTCGCGATCGGCGTTTCATGAGATCAGTCCTAAGACTTCAGTTACCGCCGCCCAATCCGCTTACGGCACCTTTGAAGGTTTCCATGGTGGTGCGGGCTTTCGGACTTAATTCAGTCGATAGATTTCAGCTGGTTAATATCGCATTTGAATTGGACCTGCAGAAAAGGCGGTCCAGAAGAGAAAAGGCGGTCCAGAAGAGTAGTAGCATGGAACCGACCCTGACTATCAGTTGAATGGCAGACTAGGGCGTCTCTGTGTCGGTCGGTAGCAGAGACATCTCTGCAGGAAAATCGAGCAGCATTCATGCCTACAAGTCATTTTTATCCGATTGAAGTCGAAACTTTTCAAAGAGATGGCCGCCCCTTGTGCACAGTTCCGCTGACCAAGGAGAAACACGCGTCAGTGGGCCGTTGGGTGCAGGAGCAGCTGAAGCGTGGCGAGATCACTAAGAGGACAGCCGTCTATTTCGTACTTTGGGCTGCGGAACATATCCGTGCCAACTTCCAGGGCGGGAGATTGACCTGGGATTTCGTATTCGGCGGCCTCGGTTTGTCGGGACAGTTGGAATTAGGCCAGAAGCTGGCGGTACATGGATTGAGTTGGTGGAATCGCCCTATCCGCGTTAGCAAATCGGGTATGCATTTATATCTATATAGCCTGATGGCCGCAGGCGGACTTCCCGAGGCGTTGCTGGTTCAGCAGGGACTGTATGGGCGAGTCTTGAAGGGCCTCCTAGCGGACTTCGAGGCCGAGGGGAGCGATCTTCCGGAAGACTTGGCGTATCGGATCTCTGCACAGCGGGTGGAGGGACTTCCACAGACCTTTCAAACGGAGGAAATTGCGCGCTTGTTAGCCGAGTTCGGACTTTGCCTAGTGCGGCTGCGCAAACTCCCACCACAGGATGTACCAGCCGAAGTGATCGACAGCTGGCTCGATAGAAATAGTCCGGGCTGGGCCCACGGGCTACCCCTGCGAATATCGCAGGAGATTGCTGACCAGTTGGTTCGTCCGGCCCTGCGCGAAGAGCGAGTGTCCGTTTCATGTCCTTCCCCTTTGGCACAACGATCCTTGATTCGAGACGCGCGAGTGGGCAAATGGCTGCCTGTGGTTCGCCTGTCCACCAAAGGGGCGCTGTCCGCTTCTTTGCTGCCTCCGGATGCACAAAGCCTACGGCTAAGGTTTCAATTGACGGGGGATCTGAGCGATCAAGGAGGCACGATCGTTTACAGCGCCTCACCTGTCACCGGTGGGTGGGAGCTACATCGACTGGGCCGCGGCATTGAGGTTATTGAGTTCGCATTGGACAAGCCCGTGACGCTTGCCGGCTATGCCGACGGGCGCTTAGTGGGTGAAGTGGAGATCGAGCCCGCCATCTCTTTCGAAGATGAACTGCCTGTCTTTTGGAAAGAAGCGGACCGCAAAGGATTGGAGTGCGAAGCCACGGAGTTGCTGCCGATGGGAGAAACACTCAAGACACGGATGCCGCGAATCTGGCTCTATACCAGTGGTGACACATACCCTCTCGCTGACGAAGGGGTTATCTGTGGCGAGAAGCAGGCGGCGCAGCGTGGGTGGCTGTGGCCGCTACAGGGCAGAGGTGCAGTCTGGATAGGCGAGCAGAGCAGGCAGATTGCGACAGGAGCGGACGAAGAGGCATCCGTTCTTCGAATGCTGGCGCAGGGGCAGGCCTTGCCTGTCTGGCGGTTGGCGACGACCGGAGGGCAGGTGTATCTGGGCAAGCCTCGGTTCTACGGCCAGAACGACGCGGGGACATTTCGTTCTATTGCGAATCGTGAACTACGGATACGACCAGCGCGCATGATTCTGGGAGAAATAGTGGAGTGGCTGGAAGGCGGCGAATGTGTCGCCCGCCTGCGCTATGTAGCCTTGCCAGACACAGTCCGGCTTAGCTTAAGCGAGGGAACAGCCGGTCGTGTATGTGTGCAAGCGGAAGGATTTCCGGAGAATGAAGATTGGGCACTCGCACTGGAAGCCGGTTCTTTGGCCCAACGAGTTCGGCTGATGCGCGGGCGTGGACGAATCGAACTAGAGGTGACCGGAGCTCCGCCGGGGATTGTTTGGCTGCGTATCGGATTGGCCGGGAGAGGTGAGATCCGAATCGTGGCGCCCTGGCCGGCGCACAATGGAATGCTGTTACGACCAGACGGGAGTCGAGTGGACAGGCACGAATTGTTAGCCGTCGATGCACTGCGCGGTTGGCGTGCGGTAGTCCCTCAATCTCTGGTCGGCGAAGTTCTACTTCTGGCCGAAGGACAGTGCGTCGCAATGCGGGTAGGACGGGAAACGTCACTGAGCGCTTATGTCCCTCTCATTCGCTCGATGCTGGCATACGCAGGACCGGATTCAGTGGTCAAGCTAAGTCTTCTGATCCACGGTGTAGAAAGCCCACGCTTGGATATACGGCGCTACCAGCAAGAGTCTGAGCTTACTAAGGACGGAAAGCTGCGACTCGGGCTAAATTCGAGCGGACGCGCTGTGCCCGGTCAAGACGGGACGGACAACATTGTCCAGTTGCATGCGGTGAATCTGCTGAACCCGGAAAGGATTGCAAGGGTGAGTCTGGACGGGTTGAAAGCACCGATAGAAATCGACCTGCGGGCAGAGTTGCCGGAGGGGGATGGAGCATGGATTCTGCAGCCCCTGCTGAATGGGCAAGTGCAGAGGGCCAAGGTTTGGTTTCCGACGACGCAGCCGGTTTCCAGCCGGGAGCAGCGAATCCGAGAGTATGCCGATGACTGGCGTCGACTAGCCGGAAGCAGAGAACGCACGGAATGGAAGCAGCGCTGGGGACTGATGCAGGCGGTGATGGAGGGAGGCGATGTGGGGATCCTCGACCAGGTACAGGCTCTGGCGCGAGTTCCTTCGGCTGCCGTGCGGTTGCTGTTGAATGTTCCCAAAGGAGATCTGGCCCAGGTGTTGGCGCTGGAGATGGCAACGCCAATTTTCTGGCCGGCTGTGCCGGCCGCGGCATTCGCGGAAGCTTTGACGAGCGAGCACGATGGCTTGGTTGAGCAATTCACGGCTGTATTTGAAAACGAAAACGAGGCACGGGAGTCCGCCCTAAGCAGAATTGCCAATCGAGTAGAGGCGATTCTTTTGTTGCATCCTGAGCTTGCCAGCCACTTCGGTGTGGCCCTGATGGAAGCGGGACTGTTCCTCCAGGCACCTGTGGAGCTGTTGCAGAAGGTCGCGGTAGCCGGCGCAGCAGATAGGTTGTTTGAGTTGGCCCAAGAGGCAGCTAGGCGGATTGATTTTCTGCCCAGCGGAATCGAAGGACTGAAGCCGAACCACCGGCCTGCCGGAATGCCGCTCTTCGATAGTTCCAAGCAAATAGTTATCGATGCCCCGCTGGTCGCCGCGGAGATGGCCGCAGGGCTGCGAACGGATCTGAATCATCTCGGCACCGCGTTGCGGTTGATCAACCTGCGCATGGCCGATCCGCAGTATTTTGATTCCGCACTTCCGGTGGCGCTGGCAGTTGTCCTGAAGGAGATAAATTCGTGAGCCGATCGATGCTCTCTGAAACGTTGAATCATCTGTGCGAGCGTTCCGCGGCAGCGGTTGTGGCCCGTGGACGGATGGCTAATCCGGCATTGAATACGGTGTTGAGACGGCGGCTGGCAGCGCGGATTGGAGAGAAGGATGCGCTACTAAGTGCGCCGATTTTTGAGTGCGCGCGAATCTGGCGGCAAGACGAGAAGCGCTTGGAAGAGCTTTCAGGACACTTGCTCACCACACGCTTGGTGGATGCCTTGGATCAGGCGCCGGCCGAGCGCATGCCGCGCGAGCGGAAGCCTTACTGCCATCAGATGGAAGCCTGGCAGGCGAGCGCGGAGGGATTGTCGTGCATGGTCACCTCTGGGACAGGGTCTGGCAAGACCGAATGCTTCATGATTCCTATGCTTGACAGCCTACTTCGCGAACCATCCCTGGGACTTCTATATGGCGTGCGAGCCATAGTGATTTATCCGCTTAATGCCTTGATCGAATCGCAGCGAGAGCGCCTGGATGCCTGGACACATAGTTTGAAAGACCGCGTACGCTATGCGCTATACAACGGGTTGACGCCGGAGAAGCAGAGCCAAATTAAGAGTACGCTGGGTTCCGCAGAACTGGGGGACCGCAAAAGCATTCGCGAGAATCCCCCCTCGATTTTGATCACGAATGTGACGATGCTTGAGTATCTGCTGCTGCGCGCCAAGGATCAACCCATACTGGAGCGATCACAGGGGCTGTTGCGCTGGATCATACTTGACGAAGCGCATAGTTATGTGGGGGCACAGGCCGCTGAAATGGCCCTACTAATGCGGAGGGTGCGAGCAGCGTTTGGCGTAACGCCCAAGCAGGTTCAGGTCATGGCAACGTCTGCAACGATCAGCGACGGAAACCTCACAGAGACCGAGGAAAAGCTTAAGCGATTCGTGGCCGACCTCGCCGGAACGGGTGAGGAAAAAATCCGTGTGATCCAAGGCCAGGAAGAGGAGCTTAATCTGCCCGCACATGGAGAGGATTCTCCTTTACGGACCGAGCATCTAGAGACGGGTACGGAATCGGAGTTGTGGGAATGGCTAGCGCCTCATCCACGAATTCAGCAGCTGAAGAGAGCAATGAAGTCCGGCGGATTGCGATTGCCAGAGATCAGCCGAATTCTCTTCGATTCGTTCGTGCGCCTTGACGCGGCACAGACGGTAGTAGACGCAGTGGCACAGGCGAAAGATCCGGCGACAGGCAGGTTACTGCTTCCCTGGAGGGCTCATTTATTTCATCGCGCTCTGGGAGGGCTGTGGGTGTGTGTGAATCCTGGTTGCGCGCATCGCGATCCGGAACTTGCAGTGGCAGATTCGGGATGGGGCTTCGGAGCGGTCTGGCTGGCGCAGCGGGACCAATGCTCGTGTGGGGCACCAGTCTTCGAACTACATGGCTGCTCGGAATGCGGCGCACCTTATCTAGTGGCGAGGCGAGAGTCGGGTGCGAAGGCATATCTGCGTCCGCTTCGCGAGACGCAGGGCGATGAGTTTGTCATCGACCAGGAGCCAGACCCCGAAGATAAGCGTGTGGAAGTTAGCGATCGGGTTGGATTACGTCCCCGCAGCGACAGCGCCCGTGATCGGCAGTTGAGCCTGAAGACGGGAGAACTGTTCGAGAACGGAGCGCCGGAGGGGGAACAAACGATCGCGCTGGAAGTTGTCGAAATCGAGCAAGGGTTGGTCTGCTGTCCGGAAGCGGAAAGAGCCTCACTACAGCAGATGCGCTACGGTCCACCGTTCTTCATGGGCAACGCGCTTCCGGATGTGATGGAGCGAATCTGTCCGCCAATGGGCGCGCAGGGACTTCCAATGGGGGGACGGAGAGCAATCAGCTTTTCGGACAGCAGGCAGGGTGTAGCGCGGTTAGCGGCAAAGCTGCAACAGGATGCCGAGCGGACACTGACGCGCTCGTTTCTGTATCACGTGGTGCAGGAAAAACCGGCCATCACTAAGGAAGAGCGTACAAGGCTGGAAAGAAAATTCGGACTGCTGTCAGCTGATCCAGAAGAGTTTGCGGTGGATCTTGCCGAGATCCGTCAGAAACTGGACGGAGGCGTCGCACAGGTCCAATGGGGCACGCTTATCCAGCGTTTTGCGGATCAGGCAGAACTGCGGACATTCTGCAGGAAGGTCTGGGAGGAACGCGCCTGGGGCGGCGATGTTATGGCGCGCGATCCCCAGAAATTGGCGGAGATGCTTTTGTACCGAGAGCTGTTCCGCAGACCACGAGTGCAGAACAACGCGGAGACTATGGGATTGGTGCGCCTGGCCTTTCCGGATCTGGAAAAGAGAGCGAGGTTGGATGTTCCTCGGGATCTGCAATATACGGGAGTAACCCCGGATGACTGGGCAGGGCTGGCGCAGGTGGCAGTCGATTTCATCTTTCGCGAGAACTTTGCCATCTGGATCGAGGACGACCATCTGGCGCATTGGATCAATCCGCGACGGCCGGGAAGGCGGTCAGTGTACCGCCGTGCAGCATTTGAGGATGTCCATGAACAGCACGCAAACTTCTGGCCGGGGGCAAAGCCGCGATTGGGGAGGCTATCGCGCTTCCAATCGTTGCTGTACAGCCTGATCAAGGGAGACCCGGAAGACAAAGCGGACCAGATACGGGTGGAAGAATTACTGGACAGGTTGTGGAGTCTGCTCACAGCAACAGCAATCCGCGATGCAGGGCGCGGGGCTTGGAGGCTCGATTTTTCCAAAGCGGCAGTGATGCGGCTGGAACATGGGTGGTTCTGCCCGATAACTCGTCGGATTCTTGGCTACAGTGCGGGAGGGTTTTCTCCATATGGACCGGATGAGAACCGTCTGCTCACACGGGTTGATTTTCCTCGCCTGCCCTGTTCCAATGCCGGGGGATTAAGCAAAGAGCGGCGAGTGGAGGTTGCCGACTGGTGCCAGGAAAATACGGAGGTTGCGCGGTTGCGGGTCCAAGGGATGTGGACCGATTTGCACGACCGGATCGCGCAGTATCCGCCATTTTTTAGGGCGCAGGAACATTCGGCGCAAATTCAGCGTCCGGTGCTGCAACGCTACGAAGAACTGTTCAAGAAAGGAGAGATTAACCTGCTGAACTGCTCCACCACCATGGAAATGGGCGTGGATATTCCTAACGTCTCGCTGGTGGTGAACTCAAACGTCCCACCATCTATTTCCAATTATCGTCAGCGTGTGGGACGCGCGGGGCGACGCGGGGAGGCATGGGCCTTCGGGTTGACTTTCTGCCGGAACCTGCCCTGGGACCAAGTGGTGTTCACCGATCCGATGAGATACCTGACTGCGGCAATCGCCGCACCCGCCGTGCGTCTGGACAGTGCACCAATAATAACCCGGCATGTGCATGCCGCGCTGCTCGGATTCTTTCTCCGCCAACAGCAAGGAATGGACATCAAAACGTCAGTTGGGGAGTTCTTCGGTGGGACGGAGCAGGCAGAATCTGCTGTTGCCGAGCAAAACCTGGCGAATCGCTTTCTAGAGCAGTTGCGCGATCAAGAGTTCATAGGCCGCAACCGCGAGCAACTCCACAGCTTGGTGTGGGGAACGGCACTGGAAGGGCGCGGTTGCCAGGCCTTGTGCACAGAGACGGAAACGATCTTCGAGCGCCTGCTGTTGAGCTGGAGAAGCGAATACCGGACGCTGCTAGAGCGGGCGGCGAGTGCGAGTGAGGCCGATGTCCAGCGGGCGTTGGAGAATCGCGCCCGGCGCATGCACGGGGAGTTTCTACTCTCTGAGCTGGCACGGCGCGGCTTCACGCCCTCATATGGTTTTCCGGTGGACGTAGTAAGCTTCGATCATCTGACCGGCTATTCGAGCAGGGGCGAAGCCGCAGGGCAGAGTTATGTGTACGGGGAGTATCGGGGCGGTGCGTCGCGCACGCTGGATATAGCCATCCGCGAATATGCTCCCGGCGCCGAAGTGGTGATCGATGGGCTGGTGCATCGGAGCGAGGGGATCAGACCCGCCTGGTCGGCGATGGCCGATGCGTCGCATCTGGAGGATTTACAGGTCCAGTGGAACTGTCGCCGCTGCGGGGCTTTCGGACTCGTGCGGAGCTTTCAGGATGTGCCCGGCAGCTGCACGCAGTGTGGCACGGCATCTATCGAAACCTACTGCACGCTGCGGCCAGCCGGATTCATGGGACGCAGTACCCCGCATACCAGCTATGAGTACCTGAGACAGCTCCCTTATGAGATGCCACAACTGTTTGTGCACTCGCGCTGGCAGGCATTGCCCGATCCTGGTCTGGGTCGTATGCGCGCGGATCGCGAAGGGCAAGTCGTGACGCACAGCTCAGGATCTGACGGCTACGGCTATGCGGTGTGCATCTGCTGCGGGCGAAGCGAGTCAGAGAAGGACAATCTAAATACGCCGGGGATACTAAGGGACCACAAGCCGCTGGCGCCGATCTCGGTTGAGATGCTGGCGCTGGGCGCCTGCCCAGGAGGCTTTACACAAGGCAATAAAATCCAGAGGCACATACGCCTGATTCATGAAATGCGGACGGATGTATTCGAGTTGCAGTTGCCGCAAGAGACGAGCCGCGCGCAAGGACTTGCACTGGCCGCCGGTCTCAGAGAAGCGCTGGCGAAGAAGCTCGGAATCGAGGCGAGGGAGGTAGGTATTGCCGCGGGTTTAAGTTGCGATGCGGCGCAGAATCGAACGGTGTCGTCCTTTCTCTACGACAGGACGGCCGGGGGCGGTGGGCTGGCTTCGCGTCTTGGGGAATACGACGAGTTCAAATCCTGCCTGGAGAGAGCGATCGAGGTCCTGAGTTGCCCGGAGGGGTGCCAATACGGCTGCTCGGCTTGCATCCTCCGCCCGGATATGTATTTTGAGGAGGGCGCGGTCGATCGCTTCGGGGCATTGGAACTGGCGCGCAGAATGATCGCGCACCTGCGGGTTCCAAAGGAACTGCAGGTGTTCGGCGGCGAGACGCGCATTCTGGGCCAGTCGCTGTGCCAGTGGCTCGACAGCCAGCGTACGGCAGAACGCCTGCAGGGACTGACGATTTTTCTGCATGGAGCGGTCAAGGACTGGGAACTGGCCGGATGGCCCCTGATACATATGTTGGTTCGGCTGCGCGAACATAAGATTCCAGCGACACTGGTTCTGGCCAAGAGAGAGATCGCCGGCAGTGAACTGCAGTTTTCTCATAAGCTGGAACTGCATCGCCTGGCCGCGTCCGTGGAGATAGCGATGGCCGATGCGCTACCCTTGGCAAAAGGGAATCCTGTGTTGGCCTATGCACGGATCGCTGGACGCGAGGTGGGTATTGCCGCAGCCGATCCAGTAGATGCTGTTGCCGGGCCACAATGGGGAGTTGGACAAGCGAAGCCGCTGGTCATTGGAGCGGCCGAGGACACGAGCCGGATTGTCTCCATTCAGACGGCGCGATTGATCGAGCTGTCGGCCGGAAATGCAAAGCTTATCTCGGTGCACGCTCAGCTCGATGGCCCTGCCACGGGATTTGGGAAAAGGTTCTGGAAGCTGCTGGAACAGGCCGATCCGTTATCAATGGCTGCACTGCGCAATCAGGGAGTCGCTCAGATTCGCTATGACGACCGCTACCTGAAGTCGCCATTGACCGTGAAACTTCTGCTCGAGGTGTTGGATATGCTGCCAGGCAGAACGGCACAGACGCAGGTGGAAATCGGCACGGCTAGTCTGGAGCGTGCAAGACCGTCCGGCTACTGCGCTTATCAAGACTTTACAGAGGACCGGCAATTGGCGGGAGTCATCAGGCTGCTTTTTCCCGGGGCAGATCTGCAGCTGCAACAAAAGCTGAAGCTTCCCCATGCGCGCAGGCTAGAAATTGTGCTGGCGAATGCTAAGGTTTTGAATCTTCTTCTCGATCAGGGCTTTGGCGCATGGAGAACCGAAGGAATAGCCCGTCATGACTTCAGCGCGACGCCAGATGAGCAGGCGAAAGCCATCAAGGAGAGCACCTATTCAGTCTTAATGGGACAAAGGGGCGGTATGCCAATCGTGCTCGAAAAGCAATGAAGTTGGCCCTAGCGCTGCCAGTAAGCGCAAAACGGCTTAACGAAGACCCAGCGAGTGGCGGCTGCACCGACCAGGCGGCAGTCGTCGTGAATACGTGCAGCGTTAGGGATGATCGTTGTGCCAACGTATCAAACTTGGAAGCAGAGCCATTACGGGCACAACGTCGCCATCAATTAAGGCACGGGCTGTCTGGCGTCAACTACTCTTTCCGGTCAACGACAACCATAATTCCCGATAGTTGTTGGAACTTGGTTCTCTCCTTTCCTTGCTGAGATGGCGTTGTTGCTGGCAGGGCCGGAGCGTAGCCCCGAAGGGGCGGAGCGGAGGGCCTGCCAGCAACAACGGAGGCCGGTCTCCACCTCCCGTCAGTTGGCTTCGCTGCTTTCCGACGCAGGGTCCCGATTCTTCTTAGCCTCCTCCATTCGGTAGCTGGGGATATTCAGTTCCACGATGACCGAGTGATGCACTAGCCGGTCGATGGCTGCCGCCGTGGTCATCGGGTCCTTGAATATCCCCTCCCATTTCGAAAAGGGAAGATTGCTGGTTAGCAGTACGCTGCCGCGCTCGTATCGCTCCGATAGCAGGGTGAACAGCACCTCCATCTCCTCGCGGCTTTGCTGGACATAGCCCATCTCGTCGATGATCAGGCCGTCGTGCCGGGCCAGCTTCTTGATCTCTTTGCTCAGCCGCAGGTCGCGCTTGGCCACCAGCAGATCCTGCACCAGCATGGCGCAGCTGGTGTATTTCATCCGGCGTCCTTGCGCAATCAGCTCGTGGGCCAGGGCGCACAGCAAGTGGCTCTTGCCCGCGCCAGGATTGCCGAACAACAGCAAGTTCTCCCGGCGATCGAGGAAGCTGCCGTCCACCAGCGCCTTCAGTTGTCGTCCAGCCTTGACGGGTAATCGCTTCAAGTCGAAGTTCGCCATCGTCTTCTCTCGCGGCAACCCCGACTCGCGCAACAGCACCGCGATGCGATTGCGCCGCCGCGATTCGCACTCTCGCTCCGATAATCCAAGAAGGTACTGCTCATAACTCAGTGTTTCTTTCTCCGCTTGTTGCGCGGCTTGCTCGAAGCACTCGCGCATCGCAGGCAGATGCAGTGCTTTCAAGTTCTCCGTCAACGCCGTTCTGATCTGAGGGGCCGCGCTCATTGCAACACCTCCTGCGCACTGAACAACTGATCGAAGACTCTGAGATCCACAACCGCCACCTCGACATCGCGAACGGTCGTGTTCTGCTCGGCGCCCAGCATGGCCGCGATCCCCGCGGCGCTGATCGGCTCATCGCCTGGTCCCAGCAGGACAAGCAGCGCCGCATCGACTCTAACCTCGCTGTCCCTGGCAGCCAACTCCAGGACCTTCAGATATTCCTTGCTGCCCTGATACCTGCCAAGCTGCTCCTCAAGCAGGTCGAAGGTCATGCGGAAGCGACTGGTGGGGAACAACTCGCCACGGTACCGGTAGTGCTCGAAGGCGCCCGGCTTGCGCACCAGCCAGTCGATGATGTGCCGGTAATCCACGCGATGCTTCTGCCGCCCGCGCAAGCGTGGCATCTCGGCCGCCTTCTTCTGCCCGTACCAGACCTCCACATGGTCCATAAACAGCCGCGCCTCCACTTGCTCGCCGATCAACCGGCTCGGCACCGAGTACACGTTGCGGTCCACATAGACCAGGCTGCCCGGATCGACCTTCACCCGCTCGCTCTTGAATGACTCCATGCGCCGCGCCGGCAACTCGCGCATGGCCTCCATCTCTTCGCCAAGCCGCTGCCGTCGCCCGGCGTTTAACCGCTCCAGCATCGCCGCGAGGAACGATTTATATGCATCAACACTGGAGAAATCCGTGCTGCCGCGCAGCATCAACTCCTGCGCCATGGCCCGCTTGAAGCGATGGTGCCGCTGCTCCACATCGCCGTTCTCGTTGCCATGGCCGGCCTGCGTCTTCTCGCTCTCCAGACCGTAGCAACGCATCAGACCCTTGTAGCGATCCGTGAACTCGGCAGGGTCGCTCATGTTGTTGACCGCCGTCGAAAGCCGGTCGGTGCGATGGCGGTGCGGCACTTTGCCCAGCGCCCACAGCGCGTTCTGCAAACCTTCGCTCAAGCTCTCGAAGCTCTCTGAAAAGCACACCGTCGCTGCCTCCCAGTTCGAGTACGTCAGCACGAAGTGATAGATCAGGTGCGGAAAACTCTGCTCCTGGATGGTCACGCCCAGCTCTTCCATGTGCGTGAAGTCCGACGCTCCCAGTCGACCCGGAGGATGCTCTTGCGCGAAGAACACCTCCCGGGCCGGACCCTCAGTGGCACGCCACACCTTCACGCGCCGCTGCAACGTGCGCACCTGCCCGTCCTGAAAGCGACCGGGGTTCTGTCGCTGCAAAAACTCGAACACCGTCTTGGCCTCAAGCCCGGCGTTGTCCTCAAACAACTTCTGCACATCGTCCCAAACCTCGATGAATGGATCGGGCCGTGTCCGACCGCGCACCGCCGCCGGCAACTCGCTGGGCAATCCGCCATGACGACGATACTTTCGTGCCGTCTTCGGGTCCATCCCTGCCTTGGACGCCGCAATCTCCTGGTTTTCCTCTGTCTTTATCAACGCAAACAACCTCCGAACCTGCTTGTCCGTGACCAATCCGCCTCCGCTCCGATGAACCGGAATACGCTTGGCCTAATTGTCGTTGCATCGGGAGTTTTGTTTGTCGTTGACCGGTACTTCTAATTGTCGCTCGTCAACGGGCAAAAAGCCTCGCCCCGTCACGGGTAGGCCCGGGATCAGTGGTCGCGCCCATGCTGCGGGCGCCGATCCCTTCTATATATAATGATGGCGAGTTGCAGTGACCTGGCCGCCTCGTTCAGCGATTGCCGGCTTGTTCGATTTTGGTTCGCGCACTCTCAACTTGTCGCAATTCGAAGACCGCTGACAATTGCGTTATCACCGGTCTTCGTTGTCGGCGACTTTCACGGCTAATTTCGCGCTGATTCGGTGGCGGCAGCGCGAGAGCAGTCGAGGCCCAACTCAAAGCGACGACACTTGATCGTCGCTCCACAATTTGGGATTGGGATCGGGAGAAAGTTCAGGTGAGTTTGTGAGGAAAGCTCGCATCTGGTGCTCCTATCGTTCTCCAAATGAAAAGAGCTGCTTGTGAAGAGCAGCTCGATCGAGGAGGTGTTTTGGGTTATGGTGGGCCGAGTCAGACCGGCCAGTTAAATTAGTGTGGGATGTGCCGACCGCTCCACGGAGACAGAAGATTTTGCAGTATCTCCGCGCAGGTAGGAATAGAGTGTCTCGCGCGAAATTCCGAACTCTTTAGCCAGCGCTGTTTTTGAAGTCTGGCCAGATGCTACGCGCTGGCGAAGCTCCGCAATTCTGGCCTCGCTAATTGACCGTTTTCGGCCTTTGTATTTGCCCGCTTTTCGGGCGAGCTGAACGCCATCTCGGATTCTCTCGAGGATCAGATCGCGCTCAAACTGGGCAACAGCTCCCAACATGGACAACAGCAGACATGCGATCGGCGCATCGTCACCTGTAAATGTGAGTGACTCTTTGACAAATTGAACAGCTACTCCACGCGCTGTCAGGCCTTTGACGAGTGATAGGAGATCGGCTAGGCTGCGGGCCAGTCGATCCATTGAGGATACGACCAAAATGTCACCCTCCCTGCAAAACGCCAGCGCGGCTTGCAGTTGAGGGCGCGCCATATCCTTGCCACTTGCCTTATCTTCGAAAACTCTGTCGACTGCGACTCCATCGAGTTGCCTGACGGTTGATTGCTGAAGGGTTGAAACCCTCTTATAGGCGATGCGCTGCCCTGTCACTGTGTCACCTCCAAATTTGTCAGTTTGAAATCTTAGGGGTTTAGTTTTATGTGTCAAGGAACTGATAGAGCGCTCCAAACTGACGCCAGATTGGCTTGAATTGTCCACCAGCGGTTGTCAGCCTTGGCTACACCCATACCTGACGCCTACGTGTTCACCCTCGCTTCCGAAAGATTTTCGGCGCCAACCCACGGGTTAGTCGTGCTGGAGTGTCTATGTGGCGCTCCGGTCATCAAATCTGAGCGTAAAGGGTAATTTCTCTTGATATACGGTGCGACCCCAAAGGGCGACAGAACGGATGATGGTTGCTTTCGCAACGGGAGGCTCTCATAGATCAGCCGTGGCAAAATCAGCGCAAATATGCGCGTCCTTGAATTTCCTAAGTAGTCGATCCTGAAAAAGTCATTTTCAAGCAGTCTGTAAGCTCCATCCTGAGCCGCTGAAGTTCCCCTGGAACAGAAGTTGGCTGAGGATGGCGTAAATCTCAGACACGCGAGCACCTTGGACAG
>Ga0224527_1000377_pt1 | contig 30932 bp, 24 predicted proteins | sample CBST0metaG_FD_179882 | JGI IMG/M metagenome (GOLD analysis project Ga0224527, IMG submission 179882) | Peat soil microbial communities from Stordalen Mire, Sweden - C.B.S.T0 | ecosystem: Environmental > Terrestrial > Soil > Wetlands > Peat | place: Sweden: Norrbotten County, Stordalen Mire... | reverse complement strand
ACTCCACCCGGCAGCGAATCTCCAGGCCGCCGCCCAATTCCTCAAGAGTCGTTTTCAGGGTCTGGCCGTGGACGGGAATGCCGTGCAATTGCATCGCGGCGCGGGGAATTGAAAACAGAGACCCCGGCCCGCACAGTTCCAGCAGTTCCTCCGCGCTTCGATATTCGGCAATGGAATCGTGCCCGTCCGCCTGGCAGCGGATGAGGGGCTCGTCGATGCGCCGAATCTCCGCCTCGATGGGATATTTCCCATCGATCTCCAAGGCGCAATTCAGCACCGTGCCGCCCCAGTCGAAGCAGAAGGGGGGCGTGTCGGACCAGCCGCCGCCCAGATCGATGCGCGGAGGAGCCGAGACATGAACGCGCTGGAAGCGCCAGGCGGAGGGGGCTGGTTTCTCATCGCGGGCGGTCCCGGCGCGCACCGCATTCTGTATGCAGGTGAAGGCCTCGTCCTGGGCCAGGCCGGCCTCCTGCGCGAGTCCCGCGCGGTCCAGCAGACGCGACGCCTGCATCAGGTGGCTGGCGGCAAGGGTCAGGTTTTCCGCGTTGTCCTTGCACAACTCCACGGCGCGCGTTCTGAGCGAACGGCCCGCGGCGGCGGCCGGCGCCAAACCGGGCAGGTTTGCCACCAGCGGCCGCAAATCCGCGCCCGACTCCGCCAATTCAACGGCTGTTGCCTGCCAGATGCCTTGCATGCGGCGGTTGCGCGCTTCGGCCAGGGCCTTGCCGTCAGTGCACTGTGCGCTTTCAGCCAGGGACATCCGCTGCGCCGCGCGCCAGCGCTCCACGGTGTAGCCGCTTGCGTACCCCATCATCCACTGCGCACAGGCCCAGGCCTCGTCCGGCGTGGTGACCGGAAACAGCGCGGCATTCCACAAGGTTGGCGCTTCGCCCGGGGCCCAAACCTCCGCGCGGGTCAGGCCAAGCCGTTCGAGCGCTCCCAGAAATGGACGGTTGAACCAGGTGGCGTTTTCGAGCGCCTGTTTGGGATTGTCCTCGACCCCGTAGGCACGGATCACCCAGCCCGCGCCGCCGGCCCCTTTCACCGGCAACTGGTGAACCACGGTGTCTTCCGGGACTTCCACCGGCCCGCTCAAACCCGTGAGCCCATGCAGGATGGCGCCGCGGCTGGCGGACACCGGTCCGCCGAGGTCGCACTCCAGAATCACCGCTTCATGTCCTGCTATGCATGTGCCGGCGATGACGCTGTCCAGAAATCCGCCCGACCCGGCCGCCAGTTCCCGAAAGGAGTGCGTCGTGCCGGCGTGAAGGAACTCGCCCTCCACAACCGCGCAGTGGAATCCCGCAGGCCGTTCCGGTGAGCGCAGGATCAGGCCCAGCTCCCGCCAGAAGAGCCCGGCGTCGCTCTCCGGTTTCCATTGGCCTGTGAGCCCGCGCGTGATCTGGTCGTAAAGGTCCACCGCGGGCAGCGATTTCAACCCAGCCAACTCCGACAGCGCAACCGTCAGGTCGGCGTCGAAGCGGAGGAGTCCAATATCGACGGCCACCCGACCGTCCGGGAGCACGCCGCCCGCCGCCTTGACTTCAGCCGGAGTGGGCTTCTGCAGGAAGGTATAGACTTCATCGCCTTCCCCAACCACGTAAACCCCGTGATGGCTTCCCGTCTCCGTATCCAGACGCATGGCCACACCGGTCGCGCCCGGCCGGTTCCACTCCACCTGCTTCGCGTCGAACCGCAAAAGCACATCGCCGGAAGCCACCAGCAGCCCGTTGGAGATTCCCTGGGCCCATGCCGCGGCCAGGGTCAAGGTTTCGTCGAAGACGGTGGTCGTCCCGCGCGGCTGCGTCCGGGAAGGCAGAACGCCAAACAGCTTGCCCCCCGGCGAGTATTGCGGCAGACGCCGCGAATCGCCGCCCGAGTGGACCAGCAGAACCCGGTGCCGGCCCCACCACTCCCGGTCTTTGCCCAGCACACCCAGCGCATGAATGGTCGCGCCGCCGCTGCCCACCCTGCGGTCGCCCGGATCAGGAACCACCAGAAACTCTGTACCCTCCGGCAGCATCCCCGACAAGCTCCGGCGCTCGATCTCGCCGCGGTAAAGCTCGGCCTGTCGCGCCGAAGAGGCCGTGACGATGACCACGTCCCAATCCTTCACTATGAGTCCCCGTTCCGCAGTCAACCTGCGCTTACGATTTCGTGTTTCGCAAACGATTCTATCCTTTTTCACTTGAAATCCAGGTTCCCGGATCCCCTGCCGGGACGCCGGCTCAGCCACGCCCGCGCCCACGTTTGGGACCCGCGCAGCCGCATTCCGCTATCCTGTTCCTTGGAACACCCTGCACAAATTCGTCGCGAGCCCGGCGGTTGGGCTGCCGCCGCAGTTGCTCTTTGCGGGGTCTGCGCCTTTCTTGAGCTGTATTGCACGCAGCCCTTGCTGCCCCTGCTGACGCACCTCTTCCATGCCTCGAAGACCGGCGTGGGCATGACGGTCTCTGCCGCAACCCTCGGCGTGGCGCTCTCCGCGCCTTTCTTCGGAGCGCTGACCGAGCGGCTGCCGCGCAAGCGGGTCATTGTGATTTCGCTCATCGGCGTGGCGCTGCCCACCCTGCTGGCCGCCACCTCCACCACCCTCGCCCAGCTCATCTTCTGGCGGTTTCTTCAGGGCATCACGATCCCCGGCATTGTCGCCGTTGTGGTCACCTACATTGGCGAGGAGTGGCCGCCGAACCGCGTGGCGCTCATCATGAGCTTCTACGTCAGCGGAACGGCGCTGGGCGGCTTTGTAGGACGGATTTCGAGCGGCATCCTGGCCGACCGGTTCAACTGGCGGGTCAGCTTCCTGGTGCTGGGCGTGGTGGCTTTGGCAGGGGCCGGAGCCGTGGCCGCCTGGCTGCCCCAAGGAACCCGCGCGCTACGGACCTCGACGGCGAAGGCCGGAAATCCGCCGCCCACGCACCTTTCATTTCCCTACCAGGTGCAGGAACTCTTCCGGCGTCCCCGGCTGGTGGCCACCTTCGCGGTCGGATTCAACGTTCTCTTTTCCCTGGTCGGCGTCTTTTCCTGGATCGGCTTCCACCTGGCCGCGGCGCCGTTTCTGCTCTCCACCACCGCGCTCAGCTCACTCTTCTTCGTCTACCTGGTCGGGCTGGTGGTCACGCCTGCCGCCGGATTCCTGATCACCCGCGTCGGGCTGCGCGCCGGGATTACGGGCGCCATCGTCTGCTCCATGACCGGCGTCCTGCTCACGCTGTCCCCCTCGCTCGCCGTCATCATCCTGGGGCTGGCGCTGGTTTCCTCCGGCGTCTTCATCGCCCAGACCGCCTCACAAAGCCATCTGCGGGTGGCAGCGCCTCCTGAGGCGCGCGTGACCGCCGCCGGGCTCTACCTGACCTGCTACTACCTGGGCGGCACCGCGGCTGGCGTGGTTCCAGGAGCCTTCTGGGCGCTGGGCAAGTGGCCCGCCTGCGTGGCCTTCATCGTATTGATGCAGGCGGTGGCTCTGACCATTGCCCTGGTCGGCTGGCGAACCCCCAAATTCTCCGCAGCCGCCGCACCGGGCTTGCCGGGCGCATCGGCGGCCGCGCTCAAATAGCCGAACTGGGGGCGGGGCGCATTCCGCGGCGTCCCATTTCCTCTGCCGGACGTACCAAAACAGCCCGGATTCCATGAACCCATCATCGTCCAGGCGAATCTAAAGATAACCGGCCCACGCCGCAAGACTTCTGGCTATTCCAGGAGGCGCAGGGCTCTTCATCCCTATCCTCCCTGTCGAAGGCCGTGCTTCCCCGGCCGCCGGCAGACACAATCGACAACCATCAAGGAGAAGTTTCTTGTCCGATATCGAGCCGGCAGCGGCGCACGCCGCCGCATCCGCGGCCAAGACCGTGCAAAACCCGAGCCAAGGCGCAGTGATGCCGTGGAAGCCAAGGGTGAATCCCTGGCTGATCGCCATGACGGTTGCGCTGGCCGCGTTTATGGAGGTCCTGGACACCTCCATCGCCAACGTGGCGCTGCCCCACATCGCGGGCACGCTGGGCGCATCCACCGACGAGGGAACCTGGGTGCTGACCAGCTACCTGGTGGCCAACGCCATCGTGCTGCCCATTGGCGCCTGGGCTTCCAGCGTGATTGGACGCCGTAACTTCTTTCTTCTCTGCATCGTCATCTTTACCGTCTCCAGCTTCCTGTGCGGCGCGGCGCTGTCGCTGCCCATGCTGCTGCTCTTCCGCATTATGCAGGGCGCCGGCGGCGGCGGCATGCAGCCCATGGCCCAGGCCATCATGGCGGACTCCTTTGAACCGCAGAAACGCGGACAGGCCTTTGCGCTCTACGGGCTGGTCGCCGTGCTGGCCCCCTCCATCGGGCCAACCCTGGGCGGATGGATCACCGACAATTTCTCCTGGCGCTGGATTTTCTTCATCAATATCCCGGTGGGCATTCTGGCCTTCCTGCTGGTCAGCCGGCTGGTGGAGGATCCGCCGTGGATCAAGCCCGACCGCTCGCGTCTGCGCCACATGGACTACATGGGCCTCAGCTTCCTGACCCTGGCCATGGGCGGGCTGCAGATCATGCTGGACAAGGGCCAGGAAAACGACTGGTTCGCCTCGGGCTTCATTCGCTTCTTCTGCTTCGTCTTCGTTGCTTCTATGGTGGGGCTGGTGGCGTGGGAGTGGCAGCATAAAAGCCCTCTGATCAACCTCAAGCTCTTCAAGTACAAAAATTTCGCCATCTGCTGTTTTCTGATGATGCTGGTGGGCGGTGTGCTGAACGCGAATACCGTCTTGCAGCCGCAGTTTCTGCAGCAGTTGCTGGGCTGGACCGCCACCACGGCGGGCATGGCGCTGACCGCCGGCGGCATTGCGCTGGTCTTTGTGATGCCCATGGCCGGCTACGCCACGGGCAAGGTTTCCGCGCGCACGCTGGCGGTGGTGGGCTTCCTGATGTTTGTGGTCACCTTCCGCTATGCGGCGGACGTGACCAACCTTGAAATGACCTTTCCGGCTGCCTCCTGGCTGCGCGTGGTGCAGATGCTGCCCATCCCCTTCTGCTTCATCTCCATCACCAACGCGGCCTATGTGGGGATGCCGCGCGAGCAGAGCAACCAGGTTTCGGGCCTCATCAATTTCGTGCGCAACATCGGCGGCAGCATCCTGATCGCCGTGACCAGCGCCCAGGTGACCAGCCGGTCCACCTGGCACCAGCAGCACCTGCAGAGCGCCATGCAGTCGGGGTCGATCGCCTTCCAGCAACACACGCAGGCGCTCAGCGGCTTCTTCGGCGGCGCGTTTGGCGGGGCCAACGGCAGCGGCATGGCGCTGGCTTCTCTCTACGGTCAGCTCAACCGCCAGGCACAGATGCAGGGCTACCAGGATGTGTACATGGAACTGTCGTGGATGTCGGTAGGGCTGGTGGTGCTGGCCTTCCTGCTCAGCAAGAACGTGCCAGGGAAGAGTTCGGGAGCCGGAGCGATGCACTAGTGGTGTCCGCCACACAGATGGTCGTTTATGTTTTGAAAGGGCACGACTTTAGTCGTGCCGTAAGTGGTTGAAAAATAACGGGGGCTTTAGCCCCTGCGGTTTGTTTTTGGTGCACCTTGCGCGAATTCAGGAGTTTTTCCGCAGCCTGTTTAGGCCCTGAGGGAAGTCTCTTCTACGTTTTCATCCCATTCTCGCGCATCGGCAATTGACCCTATTTGTGGTGGACACCACTAGGGGGTCTCTGAATGAGCCCTTTTGACGAGCCGCATTCCCTCGGAAACCAAACAGGCTGCGAAAAAACTCCGTTTGCGTCTGAAAATCGCATGTTTTGTATCAGTCGTCCACCGGCATAGCCGACCCCCAGGCAATGAAACCCGCGTCGATGCCCGCCGCTCGCCAACTTGCCAATTCGCTTTCATCCCCATCGCAACCGCTGTCATCACCCCCCAACCGCTGTCATCCCCACCACAAACGCTGTCATCCTGACGCGCAGCGGAAGGATCTGCAGTTGCTTTTCAGCCGTCCATTCGATCCACCGCTCTCCGGTAGTTGCCTGCTAGCGGAAAATCCAGACTGCATGGCATTTCTGGACCCAACGGCGTTTTCGATACCTATCCAAATTCGTGGTGCAGACCAGTCTCAATGAGCGCTTTGGCCCGTCAACAGTTGAATGCAGCACCTCTGGATTACCCGCATCCGCCCGGTGAGGCACCCGACCTTGCTGTGTCATCGGCAGTGGGTCTCGCAGAAGTCATTCGGAACGCAGTGCGGCAACCGGATCAACGCGGATAGCGCGCAACGCGGGAAAGAGCATAGACAACACGGCAGAACAGAACAACACAGACGCTGTGCCTAGGAAAACCGCGGGATCAATCGGACTGACTCCAAAAAGCAGGCCATTACTGGCCAGCAGAAAAGCTAAGCCGGCTGCGACGCCAAGCCCGGCGGCCAGCCCGATGGCGACAAGTTTCAACCCGTGGCCAAGAAGCAGGACCACAACATCATGACGCCGCGCTCCAAAGGCTAAGCGTATGCAGATCTCGCGCACCCGCTGACTGGTAGCCAAAGAAACCACGCCTGTAACACCTACAACAGCAAGCAGCAATGCCAGCAAGCCGAGGGCGCTCACGAGAACGGCCCCACGACGAGCAGGCAAGAGCTGTTCGCTGAGGATTTGCTGGTACGGCTCGGTCGTAACTGTCACGCTGGGATCGATTTGTCGAACAAGGGCTGAAATGGCGGAAACGGCACCCGAAGCATCTCGGTTTGCACGGAGGAACATTTTGGCATCCGCTGCGGCGCCGGTGTCGGTAATGAGCCCATAAAAGAGAGGCCCATCCTCCTGGCCCAGATGCAGCGTGCTCACGTTCGGAACAATCCCAATAACTTGATACCTGCGATTCTGTCCGGCCTGGAATTCCTTGCCAACAGGATTCTCAGTCGGCCAGAATCGCTGCGCCATGGCGGTGCTAACGAGCGCGGGCGATAGGCCACCAGCGTGAAGCTCTTCTCCGGCAAATGCGTGCCCACGCAGGATAGGGATCTCCATTGTTCTGAAATAATCCGCGGAGACGTAGTTGGCGAGGACCTGCTCTCCACGGTAATCCGTGCCGGGGATCGTGACTCCCGTAAAATCGGCACTAACGCCAGGAAGCACAGTTGAACTCGCCACCCCAGCCGTCCCAGAAAAAGCTCCGAGACGCTCACGTAGTTCACGCGCGAACCCGAGAGCGCGTGTTCCGTTATAGCCGCGTTCGGAGAGATCGAAAGAGAGGACATAAACACTCTGGGTTGCAAAACCCGGAGCGACGATCTCAGCGCGATGCAAGCCGCGGGCTAGGAGTCCAGCCAGCCCCAGAAGCAAGGCACAGCCTGCGACCTGCGTGATCACCAGAAGGTCACGAAGGCGCGCTCGCCGGCGACCGTGACCCGCGGCTGCACCGCCCTCCTTCAATGCCGTGAGTAGGTCTGGGCCAGTTGCCTGGAGCGCCGGGGCTACCCCGGAGAGAAGCGCTGCCATTAAGGTGGCAATGAGGGCAAACAACAACGTCGTGAAGTTCGGAGCCAGATCCAGCGGCAAGGGGCCAGAGGGCATTCCCGGAAGTAAATGGATGATCACTGGCGTAAGCGAGAGCATGACCGCTACCCCGGCCAGGCCCCCAAGCGCGGATAGGAGCATATTCTCTGTGAGAAGTTGGCTGAGCAGCCGGCGGCGGGTGGCGCCGAGCGCAAGCCGAGTCACCAGTTCATGTTGACGTTTCGCACCCCGTGAAAGAAGCAGGTTCGCAAGGTTGGTGCATGCCATCGTGAGAACCAGAGCTCCCAACATAAACACAGCGACGCCGATCCAGAGGCCGTCGGTACGCTCTTCGGGATTATTCACAAGTGAACCGGCATTTACGATGACGACTGTTTGCCGGCCGGGATGAATTGCATCCATTTGGTGGGCCAGAACCGCCAGTTCGGTCCGCGCCGCCCGGCGTGAAATGCCTGGTTTCAGATGGCCGATGACTTGAAGCCAGCTCACATTCCCCAAGGCTAGCCAGTCACGCGAGTCGAACGTCATCGGCAGAAGTTGAGGAGCCATCGTAACCGGGACCCAGACATCGGGAACCTGAAGTTCCGTCCCGGAAAACCCAGCAGGTGCCACACCGGCGACGGTAACGGACTGACCGTTGAGAGTGAGCGTATTGCCGATCACGCTGCGACTATCGCCGTAGTGGCTTTGCCAGAATCTGTGGCTGAGGATCGCAGTCGGCGCAGCCGAGGCGCGACAATCGTCTGCGTTGAATCCACGTCCAACGCTAAACTCGGCGCCAAGTACAGAGAAATAATTGCAGGAAACCAATTGTCCTGAGACCGGCTGGGGAGCGGCACCGCCAAGCGCGAGTCCAGTTTCAGCATAGGCCGCCAAACCGGAAAACGTGCTATTGCGATCACGGTAATTGGCGTATTCCGGATAAGACAAGTAATACGGTGAGCCGTAGACGCCGCGCGCATGAACCTGTCCGCGATACTGCTGATAGATGCTGACGAGGCTCGCCGAGTCTTTGACAGGCAGGTAGCGGATGCCTATCGCGTAGATCAGCGAAAACAAGGATGCGTTCACGCCCACACCGAGGCCCAGAGTAATGACGGCAGCGATGGTGAACCCAGGCGACCTGGCCAACAGGCGTAAAGCATAGCGGATATCCTGTGCAAGCTCTTCGAGGAGTGGAATCCCCTGTTCGGCATGATACTTTTCGCGGACTGCCTCCACGGCTCCGAACTTCAGCACCGCTTGGCGGCGCGCCTCATCCGGCGACATGCCGGCGCGAACGTACTCTCTAGTCTGCTCACATAAATGCTCTTCCATCTCTTCCCGCAGCCGCAGGTCGTCTCGCCGTGTGGCAAAGTTGGCCGCACGGGCCAAGAACCGTCTCAGACTTCTCACGTCAAATCCTCCGCCTTCAATTCAAAGAAGCGCCCCAGAATTGCGGTCGTCTGCTCCCAGTCTCGAGTCTCAGTCTGGAGCAGTTTGCGTCCGGATCGCGACACCCGGTAAAACCGTGCGCGGCGGTTGTTCTCCGATGCGCCCCACTCAGACGCAATCGCACCTTCCTGTTCCAGCTTCAGCAGCACAGGATATAAGGTGCCCTGATTAACGGCTAGCAAATCCCCACTGATCTGCTCGATCCGACGGGCAATCGCGTACCCATTTAGCGGCCCGATCACATCCAGGGTCTTCAGAACCATCAGGCTCAACGTGCCGTGTGGAACATCCGCTTTCTGCTTCGCATTCTTCATTTTGGCTACCAACAGGAGTATTTCACAGTTCCAGTGGGAAGGCAACAGGAGGCGGGTGGCCTTGGTCTCATACAGTGTTTTATCAAGTTGACGGTGGCCCCGGTCCCTCGCTTTTGGGGACCGGGGGGCACCCTCATCGTGATTAGAAAGGAATCTCAAGACCGTGGCTACACGCCTAATACAATCGGGGGGATCCCAAGTGAACCAGATGGAGCCTGAAATCGTTGGGATTGGCGTAGCGAATGCGTGCATCAAATGCGTGACTCCACAGCGAGTGGAATACTTTGACGAGGCGGGACAAGAGTGCTTTGTTGACATCGAGGAGTGTGCTAGAAACTGGGTCCAATTGCACGGTGCCCGCCGCGGTCGGAAATACCGTTACGTCGGGGGACGCGGTCTCCTGGAAGATCCGCCATGGATCGAGTTTGCGAACAAGAGGCGTACCCGATTTGAGTTTGAGTCTTTAAATGAAGGCTACGGATTGATAATCCCGCTCAAGAAGGTTCGCTTGCTTACGCTTGATATGAATTAATCCGCATCGGCGGGTGGCCCCCTTTCCCCGCCCCTGAAATGGGCCCCATCCTTCAGCAGCTCCATCGCGAAAGGATGGGAAACCTCAGCCCTCATTCAGCCCCGGCCAGGTGTCCAACCGCACCGATTCCGCGCCTTCTTTCTGGCGCGGACCGGCCGAAGGCAGTTGGCCGCACCGCAGGTGCTTGCAGATAATTAAACTCATCTCGTGCACAATATAAGCAGCTCCATCCCTGTTTCCAAACAGGAAATCGGGCGGTTTCTGCCGTTTACCCCACCCCCCATAGTGTTATTATCACTTTTTCAACGACGAAATTCATGTAAGCATCATTGAATGAACATTATACAAAAATACATAGTTAACTGAACAGTAACGGGAACTGCCCGATTTTGGCCCGATTTTGGCCGTTTTTTGGCCATTTATGGCCAAAAATGACGCAAAAACGAGGCCAAAATGCCCCTACTTTGCCGCTCCGGCGCGGTGTCGGAGGTGAACCGTTCCGTCTCGGAGAAAGCCCGATGGATGCAAACCGTTGCGGAATCCACTCCGGCCTTGCCCCTCGCATTTTCTGAATGGCCGGTACATGCCGTAAACTTCTTGGCACAGTGCATGAACTCATTGAAAACCTCGTAAAGCTGCAAGCGATCGAGTTGGAGCGCACCCGCCTTTCCCAGGCCGCACGGGCCCTGCCCGCTGAAGCCGCCCAGGTGGAGACGGCATTGCAGGCCGCCGAACGCCAGGCCGCAGCGGCTTCCGACGCCCTTAGCCGCGAAGACACTCTGCGCACCCGGCTGGAGCGCGAAGCTGCTGGCCATCGGCAGAAGGCATCCCGCTACCGCGCCCAGCTGGACACGGTGACCACGCCTGCCCAGGCCGAGGCCATGGAGAAAGAAATCCAGTTTGCCGAAGTGGAAAACGAGCGTCTGGACGCCGAGGAATACACCAGCCTGGAGCGCACGGAGGCCCAGGAGACGGCGCTGGCCGCTGCCCGCGCCCAGGTGGAGGCTCTGGCCACCGTGCTGGACAAGACCCGCGCCCGCATCGCACTGCGCCGGGCCGAACTGTCGCACGAACTGCTTGGCCGCAATGCAGAACGCGAAGCCGTCCGCCTGCTGATCGAGCCCGAGTGGCTGGCCCGCTTCGACCACCTCGTGGTCTCGCGCGGCACCGCCGTGGCCCGTGTAGACAACATGCAGTGCACCGGCTGCCGCATGGGCATCCGCGCCCAGACCTGGAACCAGCTCCGCGAGGGTGAGTTGCTCACCTGCGATAGTTGCGGTCGCCTGCTCTACTGGGACCCGGCCATCGCTCCGGCCCCCAAGGCGCCGCAGCCCGACGCCGCCGCGGCCGCATCCGGACGCGCCATCCGCAAATAGTAGCAAAAAGCGAGTCCTGCCTCAGTCCTCTTGGCGGATCGGCGCGACCGGGCGGAAGAGCCACAGGTTGAGCAGCGTAAACAGCAGGCCCCCCACCGAGAATTTGAGCCAGACCGGCGCTTGCGACGGCGAGAAGAAGCCCTCCAGGCAGCCGGCAATCACCAGCAATGGAATGATGCCTGAAACCAGCTGCGTCGCCTCAATGCCGCCGCGCGCCACCGAGTCCTTCCAGCGCAGGGCGCCGGGAAAGAGCATGGCGTGGCCCAGGCGGAAGCCAGCCGCGCCGGCAATCACGATCGAAGGCAGTTCCAGCGCGCCGTGCGGCGCCACAAAGCTCCACAGGGCCAGCGACATATCGTAGTGCGCGCAGGCCGCGGCGATCACCCCCAGCATCATTCCATTGATATAGAGATAAAAAAAGGTTCCCAGTCCGAAGACGATGCCGCTGGCGAAGGTGACAAAGCTGACCGTGAGGTTGTTGGTCATGATGGCGCTGGTTTCCATCGGTGCGATGCTGACGATGGAATGTGTCCACATCTCATGGCGCTCCATGGTGGCGATCATCTGCGGCCCGACAAAGTGGCGCATGAACTCCGGCCGCGCAACGGTGAGCGCCGCGCCCAGCAGCCCCCAGGCCACGGAGACGGCCACGGCGGCCACGACATAGCCAATCTGGCGCTGAAACACCGCCGGATACTCGTCGCGCAGAAAGCGGTACAAGGTGGCGAGATTCGTCTTGCGGCCGGAATAGATGATATGGTGAGCGCGAGCCAGAAGCTGATTCACATGCAGGGCGTAGGTGCGTGCGGTCGCGTCCTGGCGCAGCACCGAAAGGTCGGCGGCCGCCTGGCGATAGAGCAGCGCAATCTCCTGGAGTTCCGCGCGGGAGAGCTGGGACAAGCCGCTCGAATCCGCCTGGCCCAACAGCGAGGCCAACCGGTCCCAGTAGGGCCGGCGTTTGAGAAGCCACTGGTTGGAGAGGATTTGCGCCATGGACCTGAATTCAGATCAGCTTAGCATCGATACCCCGGAACTGGTGGAGATCGAGATGCCGCTGGCCGGGATCGGCAGCCGATTTATCGCGCTGATGATCGATTACCTGATCTGGGGCGCGGGGTTCATCGTGCTCTTTCTGTTGGCGCTGCTGATCTTGCCCGCCGTGGGCGCGTTTTCCCGCCTCTCGGGGCAGTGGGCCGTGGCCATCGTGATTTTTCTAATCTTTCTTTGCAACTGGGGCTACTTCACGCTCTTTGAGGCCTTCTGGAACGGGCGCACGCCGGGCAAGCGGATCGCGCGAATTCGCGTGATTCAGCGCTCCGGACGGGCCATCGGGCTCTTCGAGTCCATGGCCCGCAACCTGGTCCGCTATGTTGACCAGTTTCCCTCTTTCTATGCCGTGGGCGTGATTGCGATGTTCGTCACTCGCCAGCATCAGAGGCTGGGCGATTTGGCGGCCGGCACCCTGGTGGTGCGGGATCGGGAGGAGGAAGCACCGCTGTGGGGCGAGTCCGGCGCGCGCACCTTCACCGCACAGATTTTTGCTTCCAGCTCGCCGCTTCCCGAGCCGCATACCGCCTTGAGCCTGCCGGCCACCGGCATCGCGAAACTGTCGGCCGCGGACCTGGAAGTACTGGAAGGATTTTTTGCCCGGAGATTGGAGATGAGCCTGGCCACCCGCGCGACAATTGCGGGGCGGATTGCCTCCGCCATCCAGGCAAAATCCGGTCTGGAAGCGCCGCAGGGGGCGAGCGTGGAAACCTTTCTGGAGGCGACGGCGCGGGAGCTACGGGATGCGGCGCGATTGCGATAACGTTTTCAGTAAGTATCTGCGATAACGTTTTCAACCTCTCGATAACGTTTTCATTACATCGCTACCAGCCAACTTATGAAGAAATCAGCGCCAGTGTTGGAGTTTCGTTGCAAGGCCGCCGCGTGGCGTTCGAGTAAATCACCTGATAAGACAACTAATTGGGGGATGCCTGAGCAAACCTCCTTGCGGCGGCGAATGAAGTTCAATTATGGAACCTCTCCAAAAGGGGAATCAGCCTCCTATCCTATTCATTTTATAGATAGTTGATGGCTACGATGCGCGCCCCGACACCCTACCGCGACGGGGACCAAGAAAGCTACCTTCACAGGTACTTGACAAACGTTCTGTCCTGGGCTTTTAATGTGCGCGGCTTCATGGAAGGGTTCTTTTGCGATCCCAACTCAATCGTTTGAGTAGAAGGATTCCAAAAAGCGTAGGATCGGAATTTTATTCTTCCAGACCATGGAGAAATCGAGCCTCCAGCGCACAGTTACGGCCACCCCAGAAGCCGCGCCGATGGTTCGAAGCAGAAAAGATTGCCGGGATTTCGAGGAGTAGTCCGGCATGAACAGAAAGGCCCGCAATCCGGCACGATCACGATGCCGCGACACTTCCCGAAAAAGGCTCGGGGAGGGCCGAAAAGACGGGCAGGGCGGAAGGACGGAAACCAGGCAAATCGGTTCGATTCCTGGCATTCCTCACCCTTCACGCATCGAGAAGGGCCATTCGCACTTCAGGGCCCACTGGTGAATCGATGGTTTTGAAGGCTCCCGGTTCCGATCGTCCGCAGTTGTCGAGGTACTCCGCAAATCCGCGGGGCTCCGGGATGGCTGATTCTGCTTTCAGTGCCGTGCCAATGGCGCTGAAACGCCGCAGGATGGGTGTCGAACCCAGCCCCGTGGCGCTTCTGCAAAGACGATCCCAATCGACCGGCTTTCTACCTGCCAGACAAGATGCGAAAAAAACACGGAACACAAACAGAAACAAATTTGAAAAGGAAGGTCACATGAGACAAGCGAGATACAGGTTCATCCTGTTGCCGCTGTTCCTCGTATTGGCGTGCGTGACAGCATTTGCACAGGCCAATTCGTCGGTCACCGGCATCATCACTGACCAGACAGGTGCGGTCGTCGCGGGAGCGAAGATCGTTCTCACCGATCCGGCCACAGGCGCAGTTCACACCACCATCAGCAGCAGCACCGGCTTGTACGAGATTGCCGGATTGAATGCCGCGAATTACAACATGAAGATCACCGCCAAGGGTTTCCAGTCATTTGCGCAAACCGGCGTTGTGGTCAACATTTCCGCGACGTTTCGCGTAGACGTCAAGCTGACCATCGGTTCCGAAACGCAGACCGTCACCGTCGAAGCCGACGCCCTGGCGGTACAGAGCGACTCGAACGTGGTGAGTACGCTCATCAACGAGCAGCAGATTACCGAACTGCCCACCAACGGCCGCAACGTCATCGGCCTTGCAGCGTTGGGCCTGGGCGTCAGCGGCAACCTGCCCGACATGGAGAGCCCATTCTCCGTGACCGCCAACTACGCGATCAGCTTCAACGGCCTGAACCAGGCGCACAACGTCTGGATGATTGACGGCGCAGAGGCGTATGACCGCGGCTCCGGCGGCAAGATGTCCGTCATGCCTTCTCAGGATGCACTGGGCGAGTTCCAGGTGCTGGCCAGCAACTATCCTCCCGATTACGGCATCGCCTCGGGCGGCACCATCACCATGTCCATCAAGAGCGGCACCAAGAAGTACCACGGCGGCGCTTGGGAGTTTGACCGCAACGACGCGCTGGATGCGCACAACTACTTCGACGACAACAACGGGCAAAAAGCCCCAAAGTCGGAGTTGCGCTACAACGTTTTCGGCGCCAACATCGGCGGCCCGGTGTTCATTCCTCACCTCTACAACTCCGCCAAGCAGAAGACCTTCTTCTTCTACAACGAAGAGTGGCGCCGGGAAGTAACGGGCGTTTCGACCAATTCGATCAAGACTCTTCCCGCCGCGGATATCGTCACATCGGCGTCGACTTTCAACTACGCGATTCCGATCTACAATCCCGCCACGGCGGTGATTGTGCCGACAGTCTCCGATCCAGCAATGGTTGCCAAGATTCAGGGCGACGGCCTGACCATGGGCCAGCCGTTCCCGAACAATACGATTCCGGCCAACCTGCTGGATCCCAATGCCCTTCTGTTCAACGCCACCAAGAATCTGCCTGCTTCGACCAACAGCGCAGACGGAACTTATACGCCGACCGGCGGCCATCTACCCGTCACGGTGCGTGAGGATCTTTTCCGCATCGATCACAACTTCAACGACAAGTGGCAGCTCTTCGGCCACTACATTCATGACGCGATGGACACGGTCGAAGCCACTCCCGAGTGGCAGGGCGACAGCTATCCGACCATCGGCTCGAACTTCAGCAACCCGGCGTACGCCGCAGTCGTCAAGCTGACCGGCACGCTGACGCCCAACGTGCTGCTTGAAGCGGCATTCAACTACAACGGCAACAAGATCGCGATCCTTCCGGTAGCGGCGGGCGGCGCCAGTTTTGTGAAGCCCTCTGGCTGGAGCACGGGCAACTACTTCGCGGCCGCCAACGACGTGGGCAATCGTCTGCCTGACATCGAATGGAGCACGGTCGGCACGTCGTGGGGTCCTGGAAACGATCCTTGGACCAATGGCGCCGAGGATTTTGCCGAGGTCTTTGGCCTGTCCTGGACCAAGGGCAAACATCAGATGAAGTTCGGCGGCGGCTACAACCGGTACACCAAGAACCAGGTGATCGGTAAGGATTCCGAGGGCGACTACAGGTTCGATGACAAGTGGGTTTCAGGCGCCCCCGAGGGCAAGCTCACGGGCGATTCCTATCTGGACTTCCTGCTCGGCCTGGCCAATGGCGACAGCGGCAACGCCGCCTTCTCACAGGCGAACGCCAATCCCATCAACCACTACGTGAACAGCACGATTTCGGCCTATGCCGAAGACAACTGGCATGTGAACAGCCAGTTGAGTGTGCAGTACGGCTTCCGCTACGACATGATGCCGCATACCTGGGAACGCAACAACCAGGTTTCCAACTTCAATCCAAAGCACTACAATCCGGGTCTCACCACGGCAGCCAGCTTCAACTCCGACGGCTCCTTTGCACCCGGCGCTCCCTTCCTGATGACCAACTCGATCGGCACCTTCTACATGAACGGCGTGGATATTGCCGGCCAGGGAGGCACACCCACCGCATTGGTCAAGAACGACTATAAGACGTTCATGCCCAGGGTCGGTTTCTCCTTTGATATGTTCGGCAACGGGAAGACCATCCTGCGCGGCGGCTTCGGCACTTTCTATGAGCGCATCCAGGGCAACGACATTTACGACGCGGCCGGCTCGCCTCCTTTCATCAGCCAGCCCGCTGCCGGAACCGTCGAATTCACCAATCCGAGCTTCAACTGGCAGTCTGGGACAGCTGCATCCACCCCGACCTTCACTCAGGGCTACAACTCGCTGAACCCCTACTATCCGAATCCGGCATCGGCGCAGTACAGCCTGGGCGTGCAGCATGAAATCGCTCCCGCGCTGATCATGATCGCGCAGTATGTCGGCAACCTCGATTGGCACCAGAACGTTTGGCTCCCGATCAATAACTTCCCGTTGAGCACGCCACTCACAGCCCCGGCTGACTGCCAGATCACCGCGAACTCTGGGCAAGTTGGCTTTATACAGGGCGCTTGCGCAATCAGCCGCCAGGTTGCCGCAGCCGGGAACCTCTCGACTGTCAACACCCTGTCAAACAAGAGTTATCCGGGCTTTGGCAACCTCAGGCAGCAATCCACCACCCAAACCGGCACCTACAACAGCTTCCAGGTAGGCCTTCGCCAGCAGAACAAGCATGGACTGAGCTTTGAACTGGATTACACCTACGCGCACCAGATCGATTCGACACCGGGCAGCGTAGACGTGGACAACAACAACCCCACCCGCAATCCCTGGAACCTGAAGTACGACAAGGGCTCCGGTGCTCTGGATCGCCGTCAGGTTTTCAGCGGCAACTACGAGTACAAGCTGCCGTTCTTCAATCATGCCTCTGGGATGTCGAGGACCATGCTGGGCGGTTGGGAAATCTCCGGCACGATCGTCTCCGAGACCGGCTTGCCCTGGTTCGGCGGATACGCTCCCACGGGCAGCTACGGTGACACGGTTGGTTTGGGCGGCGACTACTCGATCCGTCCCGACCTGACCGGCAAGCCGCAGTACAACAAGACCAAGACCACGGTTGGCAAGGTCTCCGGCTACCAATATGTCAGCAGCACAGGTTTCTCGAAGCCTGTAGCCGGCTGGCTCGGAGGCCCGAACCTGGGCTTCGGCAACATGGGCAAGGATGCGGTGGTCGGCGCAGGCCGCACCAACTTCAGCACCGCTGTCTACAAGTCGTTTGCCTTTGGCGAGGCTGCTCACTTCGAGTTCCGCGCCGATAGCTTCAACACCTTCAACCACACCCAGTTCAACGGATTATCTGACACCAATCCGCAGAACGCGGACTTTGGATTTGTGAACAGCGCCCAGGACCCGAGAACCTTCGAGCTTGGCGTCAAGATCCTTTTCTAACCTCAACCCTCAACCGGGGCGCGGCGGGCAATCCCCGCCGCGCCCCTTTTCTTTGTTCCCGGATTTGCCGACCGGCCTTCCCCGGAGAGAAGATCAAGCAAGCTACCGTTCCCCATAAATTCGAAGATCGAACGTGAGAAGATCGGCAAAAGATGCGAGTAAATCGGATTCTGGAATTTGGTTTGGGCGTTGCCCTGGCGGCAGCCGCTGGCTCTCTGGCGCAGAGCACGTCGGCGCCGGAAGACCACCGGCAGATCGCGCTCGCCCTCGAACAGCAAGGCAAGAGCGCCGAGGCCGCGAGCGCATGGCGCGCCTTTCTCAAGACCCACCCCGCCAGCCCCGAGCCCTACGCGCACCTTGGCCTGCTGGAAGCGCGTCAGGAGCACTTTCAGCAGGCCGTGCCTCTCTATCGCAAGGCCCTGGCGCTCGATCCCTCTTTTCCCGGATTGCGCCTGAATCTCGGCCTCGCGCTTTTCAAGGCCGGCGCCATGCGGGAGGCGATACAGACCTTCAAGCCGCTGCTCAAGAGTGAGCCTGCTTCCTCGCCGGAGGCGCAGCGTCTGACCATTCTGCTGGGGATGGCCCACTACGGCCTGGGCGAATACGCCGAAGCGGCTCCCTATCTGAAGCAAGCCGCGGCCGCCGACCCACAGAACCTCGGGCTGCGCCTGAGCCTGGCGCACAGCTGCCTGTGGTCAAAGCAATCTCAATGCGTTCTGGATACATACCACGAGATTCTTCTTCTCAATGCCGAGTCAGCCGAGGCCGACATGCTGGCCGGAGAAGCCATGGATGAGATGAAGGACCACAACGGCGCCATCCAGCAGTTCCGCGCAGCGGTAAAGGCCAATCCCAAAGAACCCAATGTTCACTTCGGCCTTGGTTACCTGCTCTGGACGCAGCGCCAGTATGCCGAGGCGGCGACCGAACTCCAAGCCGAGCTGGACAACGACCCGCATCACGTTCAATCTTTGCTTTATCTGGCCGACTCCCAGTTGCAGTTGAGCCATCCGGAAGCCGCTCTGCCGCTCTGTGAGAAGGTCCTCCGCCTTGACCCTGGCCTTGAACTGGCGCATCTGGACCTTGGCATTGTCTATGCCGATGCCGGCCGCCAGGACGACGCGCTGCGCGAGATGAGAGAAGCGGCCCGGCTGGCGCCCGAGGACGTGAATGTCCACTGGCGGTTGGGCAGGCTTTTGAGGACCATGGGAAAAAAGGACGAAGCAAAGGCCGAATTCGACAAAGCCAGCAGCATCACCAAGGCCGTCGACAATGCGCTGATCGACAAGATGAAGCCCGCGCCTGGAGGAAATGGGGCTGCGCAGAATCCGGCAGCCGGGCCGGAGCACAAGCAATAGAACTGCTAGCCTTGCTGAGCGTGGCTCACGGAGGCTTTTTCCAGCTCCAGCAATTCCGCCAGCGCTCTTTCGGGACAGATGTGCCGCGCCTCCAGCTTCTTCATCTCCGTCTCCGTTTCCACAGAGGAGGCAATGGTCATGAAGCAGTAGAGGCAGCGGGTGTTATACGTCCCGTTCTCGTTCTGGGTTCGGCTATACATCGACCCTCGGAGCTTTCCCAAGATTGAACGATGCTAGCCGCGAGTGCAATTCTCTGAAGTGACTTGCATCACTGAGCACTGTTCACTCAATTGGGGCGCGAATCTTCCCATCCCAGGGTTCTTCAGATGGCTGTGTTCTGGTTGGGGTTCCTTCTAAGTTGCCAGCAGGGGCTTTGGCCCGCTTGGGGAAAGAGTGAGACCGAGCAGGGCACATCGGAGGTGCCCAGATAGTCGAACTCCTGCTTGTTGCCCTTGAGCGGAATCGACAGGAAGCGATTCACGGTGACCTTGGAGTGCGGCGAACCACGCAGCTTGAAAATCGCCCAGTCGCCGCCATAGACAGCCACAAAAGCCACCACCAGCACCAGGACCAACCTTTGTAGCCAACGTTTCATGCGGACCAGACCTTCCTGAAGATGGCGGGATTTTTCCTTGGTGCGATGCCGCTCTAACTGTATGTTCCCGAGGATGCGCGCACACTGCCTGCGCTTGCTTCTAGCTTATCTGAGACTCCCGCCTGCGCGAAAACCTGTTCAGGACTCCCGCAATGCCGCCAGCGGGGCCGGCCGCGGAGCGCCTTCCAGCGCCACCAGCTTTTGCGGTGCGCAGCAGGCGCGGTCGAGTCGGGCCGCGTCGGCCTGCATCCGCTTGTCGTTCACGAGCGAGGCCAGCACGGCGGCAAGAATGGAGGCTGCACCCGCATCGGCGGGCGTGCAGATGCGGTAGTGCATCCATTTACCTTCGCGCCGCGCTTCCACCAGTCCGGCCTTGCGCAGGTAGGCCAGATGCCGCGAAATCTTCGGCTGGCCCTGGCGCAGAATCTCGACAAAATAGCATACGCAGACTTCGCGGCCGGCCATCAGGTTCAGCAGACGCAGCCGGGTGGGGTCGGCCAGCGCCGCGAATAGGCTGGCCAGGCTGGTGGATGGGGAGGAGCCGCTCATGTGTTTATTATATACGTGTTGACAAATATGAGCGAGAGATATACATTTGCTTAAGCGAATGTGAGGCGTGCAATGGATACAAAAACAATGGTGCAGTCGGAAGTGAAAGACAAGTACGGAGCTGCGGCGCGGCAGGTGAGGGAGACCGCTTCGGCGGCCTGCGCCTGCTCGGCGTTCAGTTGTTGCGACCCCATCACCACCAACCTCTATAACGAAGCGGAGAAGAGCGGCTTGCCCGCCAGCGCGGTGCTGGCTTCGCTGGGATGCGGCAATCCCACGGCTCTGATTGAGCTCAAGCCCGGTCAGACGGTTCTCGACCTCGGCTCCGGCGGCGGCATTGACGTGCTGCTCTCCGCCAAACGTGTGGGGCCAACCGGCAAGGCCTATGGCCTGGATATGACCGACGACATGCTCTCCCTGGCCCGCGAGAATCAGCGCCAGGCTGGCCAGGAAAACGTCGAGTTCCTGCAGGGCGAAATCGAAAACATTCCCTTGCCCGATAACTCGGTGGATGTGGTGATTTCGAACTGCGTCATCAACCTTTCCGCTGACAAGGACCGCGTGCTGCGCGAGACCTTCCGGGTGCTGAAGCCGGGCGGGCGCTTCGCAGTGTCGGACGTGGTGGTGCACGGCGAGGTCGACGAGCAGGTGCGACAGAGCATGTTGCTCTGGGTAGGCTGCATCGCCGGCGCGCTCGAGGAGCAGGATTACGCGGCCAAACTGGCGAAAGCGGGCTTCACCGGTATCTCCATCGAGCCCACCCGCGTGTACTCCATTGAAGACGCACGCCACTTCCTCACCGAAGCCGGCGTCGATGTGGACGCCATCGCTCCCATGGCCGACGGCAAGTTCATGAGCGCATTCATCCGCGCGACCAAGCCCGGAGCTGCCTGCTGCGCGCCCGGATGCTGCGGTAACTGAAGACCACTCACGAGGAAGTTATGACCCGAAAGCCTTATAACATTCTTGTCCTGTGCACCGGTAACTCGGCGCGCAGCATCATCGGCGAGGCGCTCTTCAACACCATGGGCGCCGGCCGCTTCAAGGCCTACAGCGCGGGCAGCCATCCCACCGGTCGCGTGAATCCCTTCGCCATCGAACAGGTGCAGGCGCTTGGCTACCCGACGGAAAACCTGCGCAGCAAAAGCTGGGATGAGTTTGCCCAGCCCGGCGCGCCGGAGTTGGACTTCGTCATCACCGTGTGCGACAAGGCGGCCGGTGAGGTGTGCCCGTTCTGGCCCGGTCAGCCGGTAACCGCACATTGGGGCTTCCCCGATCCCGCCGCCGTGGAAGGCACGGACGAGCAGAAGCGCGCGGTCTTTGCGCAGACCCTGCGCCAGATCCGCAACCGCGTCCAGCTCTTTCTGAGTCTGCCTATTGAGACTCTGGACCGCATGGCCATCGAGAAGAAGGTACGTGCGATTGGCCAGGAGTCGCTGTAACTGCACTTATTGCTTCAGAGGAGTTAGTGAATGAGTTCAGATCCGCAACTTTGCTGCCCAGTACCGGGCGGCGCTTCAAAGCTATCGTTCATCGATCGGTTTCTGACGCTCTGGATCTTTCTGGCCATGGCCGCCGGCGTTGCCCTGGGAAGATTTGTGCCCGGCGTGCCCGCGTTGCTGCAGCGGTACCAGGCAGGCACCACCAACATTCCCATCGCCGTGGGACTGATCCTGATGATGTATCCGCCGCTGGCCAAGGTGCAGTATGAGCGGCTTGGCCATGTCTTCCGGAATCGCAAGGTGCTGGGCCTTTCGCTGCTGCAGAACTGGGTAATCGGGCCGGTGCTGATGTTTGCGCTCGCCGTGATCTTCCTGCATGGCTACCCGGAGTACAGAACCGGACTTATTCTCATCGGCCTGGCGCGCTGCATTGCGATGGTGATTGTGTGGAACGAGTTAGCCCACGGAGATACCGATTACGCCGCTGGCCTGGTGGCGTTCAACAGCGTCTTCCAGGTACTCTTCTATAGCGTGTACGCGTGGTTCTTCCTGACCGTGCTGCCGCCGCTGATCGGCCTCAAAAGCGTGGTGGTGGACATCCGCATGAGCCAGATCGCCCAGAGTGTCTTCATTTATCTCGGCATTCCTTTCCTGGCCGGCATGCTTACCCGCTTTGTGCTGGTGCGGGCCAAGGGGCGCGCGTGGTACCAGACGCGATTTGTGCCCGCCATCAGCCCACTTACGCTGGCCGCTCTGCTGTTTACCATCGTGGTCATGTTCAGCCTCAAGGGAAACCTGATCGTCCAGCTTCCGCTGGATGTGCTGCGCATCGCTCTGCCCTTGCTGATCTACTTTGTCATCATGTTTTTTGTGAGCTTCTGGATGGGCCGCAAGGCGGGCGCCGATTACTCCCGGACAGCCACCCTCTCCTTCACGGCAGCGAGCAATAATTTCGAGCTAGCCATTGCGGTTGCCGTGGCTGTCTTCGGGCTTAACTCCGGTGCGGCGTTTGCCGCGGTCATCGGCCCGCTGGTGGAGGTGCCGGCCCTGATTCTTCTGGTGCAAGTCTCCCTGTGGCTCCAGAAGAAATGGTTCCCGCCCGTTACGCCGAACCAGCTCGCTGGCCACCTCCAGCTTTGAACACGCGCTCTACGGCTGCTGGCTCTTCACCGTCGGCCTGGGCCCGTTCTTCTATCGCGGCGCCCTCGCCACGGTGGGTTCGGCGATCGAGCAATAGGTCAGTTCAGGCGCCACGAGGCGGTTTCCGCACCAAAAAGAAAAGGGCTGAGGATTCCTCAAATGCGGAATCCTCAGCCCCGTAGGTTCGTGGCAATTTAGAACTTGAGCGAAGCAGCGCGCGGAGAGATGCCGCTGATTTCGGCGGCGCGGGCTTCGGCATAGGCGGCGGCGCCCAACAGGGCCGCGCGGCTTTCCAGAATCACGCGCACCGGCATATTGATGAGCAACTGACTCAGGCGGCCCTTGTCGGTAAAGGCCTTCATGAATGTGCCGTCCTTGAGCTTCTCGAGGATGCGGGGCGCAATGCCGCCGCCGATGTAGACGCCGCCCACCGACATGACCTTGAGGGCCAGGTTGGCGGCTTCCGCGCCGTAAGCGGAGACGAACATATCCAGAGCCTTCTCGCAGATTTCGCTCTTGGCGGCCAGCGCCAGCTCGGTGATCACGGAGTTGGGATCGTCAACAGCAGCAATCCGCTCGGCCAGCCAGGCCGGCTCTTCCATGCCGCGGACTTCGCGCAGAAACTCGTAGATATTGCTCAGCCCCATGCCGCTGATCACCCGCTCGAAGCTGACGCGCCCGTTGTACTTCTGCTTCAGGAAGCGCAGCAGGTCGATCTCGTCTTCGTTCCGGGGAGCGTAGTCGGCGTGACCGCCCTCGGATGGATTGGGAATGTGGCTGCGGCCGTTCCAGACCAGAAAACCCTCGCCCAGGCCGGTTCCGGCGGCCAGCAGTGCGCGATTGCCCATCTGGCTGGCGTCGCCCTCGCTGAGGGTGTAGACCTGCTCCGCGGTGAGTTCGGCCACGCCGTAGCCATTGGCCTCCAGGTCGTTGATCAGGAAGATGTGGGTAATGCCCAGGCTGACCGACAGCTCGTGGCTGTCCAGCGTCCAGGGCAGGTTGGTCAGCCGCAGACGGCCGTTGCGTACCGGTCCGGGCACCCCAAAGCATGCTGCATCTACCTTTTGCGCACTCAAAAACTCTTTTACAATCTCTTCCAGACCAGGGTAGTTCTTGGCCGGATAACGCTCGTCGCGTATGTATTCAAGTTTTCCATCAATAAAGTCATACAGCGCCAAGTGAACCTTGGTGCCGCCTACATCGCCTGCCAGTATCATCGTTCCCTCTCTAAAACTCCGCAACCTTCCCCGTCTGTTGCGGGCAGAAGCGCGGCTGCAGCTTTATCCAAAATCAGAGTAAGTATACCGCTTGAAGGGCGAATCAGCTGGCTGGGAAGCCTCTCCGGATCGCGTGCGCCGGTTAAAACTTCCTTCACAATCTCGGCCTTGTCCGCACCGGAGATGAGAAAGAAAACCGAGTAGGCGTGGTTGATCGCCGGCCAGGTGAGAGTAATGCGCCAGGCGTCTTTTTGCGGCACATGATTGGCCGTGACCAGCCGGCCCACTTCATGCAGAGCCGCGGTGCGGGGAAAGAGCGATGCCGTGTGCCCATCCGGACCCATGCCCAGGGCCACCAGGTCGAAGCGCGGGCTGTCGGTTCCCTCCAGGCTGAAGCTCTGGCGCAACTCCAGCTCGTAGCGCGCGGCAGCTTCCTCAGGCGGCAACTCGCCCTGGATGCGGTGAATCTGGCTGGGGTGCAGGGGTACGTGGTCCAACAGCGCTTCGCGGGTCATCCGGTAGTTGCTCTCGGCATCGTCGGGGGGCACCGCGCGCTCATCCACCCAATAAAGGTCCAGATGCTCCCACGGCATGCGCGCACGCCACGGCTCGGAGGGGTCGGCCATCAGTTGAAATGCCGCCTTGGGCGTCGAGCCACCACTCATGGCGATGCGGGCGTAGCCCTGACTGGCCACGGCTTCTCCAACCATCTCAACGAAATACTGCGCCGCCCGACGGGCCAGCGCCGCTGCGTCGGGCTCCACGTAGTACTTGATTCTGAGCGTTCTAGCCATGAACGTGGCCCCTCTTCTCCCTACTCTACTCGGAAGTCAACCTCGAGCCGTCGTTCAATCGGACGGCACAACAAGGCTCTACTGGTGTAGACTGAGTGTAACCCCAGAAGCCGGCTCGGGAGAGCCGGCTCGATTGTGTCGGGACGTGGCTCAGCCTGGTAGAGCACTCGCTTGGGGTGCGAGGGGTCGGCAGTTCGAATCTGCCCGTCCCGACCATTTATCTCAAATCGCTTCACGCAAATCCCGCCCATCGGCGGGATTTTTCGTTTTCCGGCATTTTCCCGCAGACAGAACCAGGCCAGGGGTCTGTGAAAAGCACTCATTGCTTTCCACATCTCCCTGGCCCGGCGCGATTGTGAATTTCTGGTCCGTTCTAAGTTAAGTGTGGTCGTAGAACCGGAAGAACAGCGACTGCTTCGAGACCGGTTCAGCCCTGGCCACCAGTTCCGCCACCTGCTTGTCGCTCAAGGGCGTGAAATCCCGCGATAGTTGCACGTTTTCTTCGAGCTGGGCAATGGTATCGCACCCAATGATGACCGTGCTCACCGGGCGCGACAGCGTGTAATAGAGCGCCTCGCGCATGGTCAGCGTACCCGGCGTGGGCGCCAGCACCATCCCCTCCCACGAGTGCTTCTGCTGCTCGAGAGGCGGCGGCGTCCAGGTCGACAGAATCCGCCCGCGCCCTGGGATCTTCATCCCGATAATGCCCATCTGCCGCTCCACCGCCAAGGGCAGCAGTTGCTCGTTGAAGCTGAAGTGGTGCGGGTCGGCCGCGTTCATGGCCATCAGAACGGTGTCGAACGGATGCCGCTTGATGCACTCGATCAGCGCATCGGGCCGGTAGTGTCCAGTGATGCCCAGGTGCCGCACCACCTTCTGCTCCTGCATTTCCAGCAGCGCTTCCATCGCCCCGCCCTTGGCGAAGATCTCGTCCACGTTGGCCTGGACGCCTATGTCGTGCAACTGCCACAGGTCCACGTGGTCGGTCTGCAGCAGTTGCAGCGACTTCTCGATCATGCGCATGGAGCCGTCGCGCGTCCGTTCCTTGGTCTTGGTGGCCAGGAAGGCCTCGTTGCGCCGGTGAGCCATCACCTTGCCCACGTACTGCTCGCTCCAGCGCTCCTCCCCGCCGTAGATCGACGAAGTGTCGATGTAGTTCACGCCCAGATCGAGCGCTCGCTCGATGATCGGCACGGCCACGTCGAAGTTGTTGGGCCGCTCCAGCGAGGCCTGCCCGCCCAGCGAGAAAATGCCCACCTTGTAGCCCGTCTTGCCCAGGTTGCGCGTCGGCATGGCCGCGGGCGTCTTGGGGTTCGAAGGCAGCGCAGGCAGCTTCTTCGGTGTGTCGGCCAGCGCCGACGTCGTCAGCAGCGCGGCTGTCACCGCTCCGCCAGCCTTCAGAAATTCGCGCCGGCCTTGCCTGCGCGCTTCATCCGTATGTTTTTCGCTCATCCGACCTCCTCGCCGATCTGCCTTGCTTGTGAGCCTCATCATACCCGGCGGCCGCGGCGCGTGAAAGGGCTATAGCATTTTCGGAATTGGTGTAGACCGAAAGCACACACTCAAGTGGCTTTTTCCTCAAGAAAAAGCCACCTTTCAATGCGCTCAAAAAGTCTACGTGTATTCCGAAAATGCTCTAAAATGCGCGCCCGGCCGCCGGTTTTCTCAGTGCTTTTTGTCCAACTGGAAGAGCTGGAATTCGCGAATGTGCGCCTCGCTCGAACTCGACAGAATGTGCAGCCGCACCTTGCTCGCGGTCACCGGCTGAAAGCCGTCGATCTTCTTGTGTCCGATGGCGAAACTCTGCGCCACCGGCTTCCACGCGCCCTTCTCCCACACTTCAATGGCGTATTGCTGCACGTGCTGCCCATCGTTCAACCACTCCATGGTCAGGGCGTGGTCAAAGGTCACCGGCTTGGCAAAATCCGCCTCCAGAACGGACGAATGCGAGCCCGCCGGCGCCGACCAGAAGGTGCCCGCATCGCCGTCCAGAGCGCTGGCCGTGTTGGCGTCAGTCGCCAAGTGCTGCGCCGCCAAATTGTGCGAGTAGCGCGCCCGGATCGCATCGCCAAACTCCTTCAACCGCGCCACATCCGCATCCGGCAGCAGTCCGCGGTCGTCCGGAGCGATGCCCAACATCAACTGGCCACCGTGGCCAACGGTCTTCTCGTAAGTCTCCACCAGCTCGTCTACGGACTTCAACGACGCTTCGCTATTGGGAGCCCAGAACCAATGCCCCTTGCGCAGCGGCGTGTCCGCCTCCACCGGCCGCCAGCGCAACACGCCGTGCCGGTCGATGACGTTCCAGTTCTCATAGGGAATTCCACCGCCTTCATTGCCCACCCAGCGGATGTCGCCGTACTCAAAGAGCCCGGTATCGGCAAAGACCAGCGTATTCGGCTGATAAGTGCGCAGCGTCTCGATAATCTTGGCGAAGTCATAGGTATGTCCGCCGCTGCCCGCGCCATCCAGCCAGAACTCGACCAGGTTGCCGTAATTCCCGGCTAACTCCTCCAGCTCCGAGAGATAGTACTTGTCATAAGCCGCCGCGTCCTTGTAGCGCGGATCGTGCCGGTCCCACGGCGAGAGATAGACGCCGAACTGCAAGCCCTGCTTGTGGGCTGCATCGGAGGTCATGCGCACTAGGTCGCCCTTGCCGCCCAGCCACGGGCTCTTGGCCACGCTGTACTCGGTCTGCTCGGTCGGCCACAGGCAAAAGCCGTCGTGGTGCTTCGACACCAGAACCATGTAGCGCGCGCCCCCGTCCTTGGCGGCCTTCACCCACTGCTCGGGATCCACCTGCGAAGGATTGAAGACCTTGGGGTCGGCGGTTCCGTCGCCCCACTCGCGATTGAGAAAGCTGTTGGTGCCGAAGTGGACAATCACGCCGATTTCCAGGTCTTGCCACTCCACCTGCTGCGGCGACGGTTTCACATCAGAGAAATTCACCGTCTGCGCCGGCAGCGAGGCCAAGCCGGCAAACGCCAGTACGGCCGCCGGTAAAATGCTGGAGAAATGCTTCATGTGCGTCCACTTCCTGAGGTAATTTTCTGCTGTCTTGGATTGTAAAAGGCGGAGGCGGAGACGCGTCGAGGTGTAGGAAGGACGACGGGCCAGTTGATGACCGTCTCAGGCCTGGACGGGCTTCTGTGGTTCCCACCCCTTGATGGCGGGTAGGGTAGACTTTCCTCCTTTCCCCTTGGGGGATATAATCGACCGCAAAACTCGGGGAAGAGAGGATTTGCAAGATGTCTAGTTACTATGCGCGACAGACATGTTTAAACGGCCATATCGTCTCGAATTTTATCGGGGCATCGTTTGCGACACCTCAGAATCATTGTGGCAAGTGTGGGGAAAAGACCATCATAGAATGTCCGTCTTGCAATAGCCCTCAACGTGGAAACTCCAAGGACTCCGTTGGTTATGGCAGCAAAACTCCGCTTTCATACTGCACGAATTGCGGCACACCTTATCCATGGACTGAGAGGCAACTTGCAGTTGCAGTTGCGATGGTGAATGAGGAAGAACAGCTTGGCGAAGAGGACAAGCGTCTGTTGACGGCATCCCTTCCTGACTTGGTCACTGATACGCCCTCTACGGTATTGTCAGCGACACGTTTCAAGAGGATCGTCGGCGGTGTAGGCGGAGGGTTCAAGAAAGCAATGTACCAGTTTATCGTGGATGTTTCTTCTGAAACTGCGAAGAAGATTGTGATGGGAGAGTAGTTGAATCTGGGCGGGTGCCCCGTCCTTTCCTGATGCTCGCTTGACAGGCTGGACTAGTCCCATTGTCGACGGAGAGCGAGAACCGACCACGTGAGGAACCCAACCCAGACCATAATGCCGCTTGATACGATTGCCGCACCCCACTGCCACCCTCTCGGTGGATATTCAAACCAACAGGCCATGAGGGTTAATAGTGCGAAGACTAAGGCCCAAGCATCCCCGTAAGCTTTCTCGTGCCCACGTCGTTCTATCAAGAATGACTCGTAACCCCAAACATCTTCTATCCCAATGATTTCTTGCACTTGGGGCCGGAGTCGAGTTTGCATATAGCAGACGTTGGTATATAGGTCAGCAAGGTTAAAGTACCAACCAGTTGCTGCCATCTCTAATCCGAAGATCGCTGCCCAGGCAATCCAACCAGCAGGTACGCGCTGGTAAAGTGTGACTAAGAATGCCCAATACACTGCAACGCCCGCCCATACAGAGTATTGAAGCATCAGGCTATAGACGTGCCGTGTGGAAAGGGCGCAGTATTCAGCAACGTGCATATCGAGTTGGTGTTTTTTTGAATCATTAGTTGGTTCGGCCGCACGAAGAATGTCCTGATCCACTGGTGCGTCGATATTCTTCAGAAACTGCTGAAAAGGCCTCGATAGCCTACCACTGTGGGCAACTCTCATCCGCCTCCGACGAGTGATCCACAATATTCCGTTAAGTCCTCCGAACTCCGTCTCCCATCTCAATAAATTCTCGCCTACCGTGTTGTTGATCTCCTCTTCAATTTCTCGAACGCGTCGGGCCAACATGGATATATCCCTGTATGTGGAGCCCCCAAAAAGTAGCCCTAAAACAACAAGAACGCCCATGAAGAACCAAAATATCTCTCCAACCCCGTGTTGCGACCTCCATCCGAGAGCAGCGGTAAAGATGATAGCCTGGACCCCTATTAATTGATATCCTCCGGTTGTTCTTCCAACGATCTCAGCTCTCAATGTGTCATATTCCTTGAGCAGAATCTCAATTTTTTCCTTGCCAGAGAACGTCTTGGTCGCATGATCAAACATAGCTCCCCCAGTTCGTGAAATTCCACCAGATGAGTTTATGCCTAAATCTCTCAGGCTACGTACTGCTGCCGCCATCGTCTGGTCCGACTCCACAAGCCGAACCGCCTCCTGCTTGAACTCAAGCGTGTCATCTTCCGAAAATCGCTCGTATCCAGCAAGGTTTCTAACCCTCCTGTCCGAACATGAATTGTACTCGGCGGGTGGCCCACGCGGAAGCGTCTTACCCGCCGAGCGAGGGATCCAAATCGAACGACCTGCATCTAAGCCACAGGGTTCGCTGTGTAAAGGAGCAGGCATGAACATTGGCATTATTGGAGCGGGAATGATCGGCGGTACTCTTACGCGCCGTCTTTCCGCACTCGGACATAAGGTCTATGTGGCCAATTCGCGGGGGCCGGAAACGCTCACCGCGTTGGCCAAAGAAACAGGCGCCACCGCAGTCTCGGCGAACGTTGCAGCGCGAAGCGGTGAACTGGTGGTTGTCACCATTCCTCTGAAGAACGTTCCCAATCTTCCCCGTGACTTGTTTGTGGGAGTGCCGGAGAGTGTGGTGGTTGTGGACACCTGTAATTACTATCCACGGCAGCGCGATGGGCGTATCGACGCAATCGAGGCGGGGATGGCCGAGAGCCGATGGGTGGAGCAGCAGTTGGGCCGACCCGTCATCAAGGCTTTCAACAACATCTATGCGCAACACCTGCAGACCTTGGGCCAGCCGGCCGGCACCCCGGGGCGCATCGCTCTGCCCGTAGCAGGCGACGACCCCCGCGCCAAGGCTGTCGTGCTCCATCTCGTAGAAGAACTGGGCTTCGATGCCGTGGATGCCGGGGGGCTGGACGAGTCCTGGAGGCAACAACCCGCGACCCCGGTCTATGTGAAAGACCACGATGCAGCGGGCGTGCGGCGTGCGCTGGCAGAGGCGGAGAAAGAACGCAAGCCAGAGTGGCGGGGAAGCGCCGTCAGCCCAGGCACTTTTGAGAATCCCGCCTGATCTTCCGCCTTCCGGCAATGCTGGGTGGCTTATCCGCCTGAATGAAATCCGGAATCGCGGTTTCCACCGAACTAGAACGCACAAAGGCCGCTCCCTTCGGGGAGCGGCCTTTGTGCTGAAGTGAACCAAGGTTAGGGTGAATCAGTCTCCGGCGACGGTTTCTTTCTGCTCGACGGGCTTGGCTGGGGCGATGGCATTCAGGCTGACCAGTCCTTCGACCGGCTTTTCGCCCAGGATGTGTTCGCGATAGAGCTTGGCCATGCGGGCGTTTTCCGCGGCGTCCACGGTCTGCTTCCCGTCGCGGGCGCGAATTTTTTCTTCGCGCGCGTTCTTGGCGATGCCCAGGTTGTCCAGAGTGTGGTTGGCCTCGGCATTTACGTCGTTCATGTTGAGCACCAGGTTATTGCCCTCGAAAGGCATGTTCACCTTTTTGCCGCCGGCGAAGATCTCGTGGCGGCCGTGCTCCTCGTACCACTTGGTGAGCGTGGCCGTCATGTGCATCT
>Ga0224527_1000376_pt1 | contig 30962 bp, 29 predicted proteins | sample CBST0metaG_FD_179882 | JGI IMG/M metagenome (GOLD analysis project Ga0224527, IMG submission 179882) | Peat soil microbial communities from Stordalen Mire, Sweden - C.B.S.T0 | ecosystem: Environmental > Terrestrial > Soil > Wetlands > Peat | place: Sweden: Norrbotten County, Stordalen Mire... | reverse complement strand
GCCCCATTCCTGCACACGCCCGCCCCAAATGCGGTAATCTTCTCGTCAGAATGAAAGACATTTATATTGCCGATTTGGCCAACTTCGACGAAGGCAGACTCTTCGACGGTTTCTTCCTGGTTCTTGCCAAGCAACAGCGCACCACCAAGAACAATAAGGCGTATCTGAACCTCATCCTGGGCGACAAAACCGGCCAGCTCGAGGGCCGCGTCTGGGAGATCTCCGACCCGCGCATCGCAAAGGACTTCGAGAAAGGCGACATCGTCAAGGCCCGCGGCTGCGCCTCCCGCTTTGACGACCGCTTGCAGATGAAGATCGATCAGCTCCGCGTGGCCCTGCCTTCGGAGGTGGAGAAAAGCGACCTGCTGCCTTCCACCACCTACGACGTGGCCGCCCTCTGGAGCCAACTCGAGGGCTTCGTCGCCAGCTTCACCAACCCCGACCTCAAGCTCCTGCTTACCACCATGCTGGCCGACCCGGCCCTGGCCCAGGCTTACCGCGAGGCCCCTGCCGCCAAGCAGCTCCACCACGCCTGGCTGGGCGGCCTGCTGGAGCACGTCATCAGCCTGCTGACCCTGGCCACCCGCGTCGCGCCGCACTACCCGCTTCTCGACCGCGATCTCCTGCTCACCGGCGTCATTCTCCACGACTTGGGGAAAATCCGCGAACTCAGCTGGGAAGTGGGCTTCGACTACACACTCGAAGGCACTCTGCTGGGCCACATCCAGATCGGTTCGGCCATCGCCGAGCGCGCCATGGACAGCCTCCCCAACTTCCCGCGCAAGCTCAAGACGCTGGTGCTGCACATGATCCTCTCGCACCACGGCAAGCTGGAGTTTGGCTCTCCCAAGCTCCCCATGATTCCCGAGGCCCTGGTGCTGAACTTCCTCGACGATCTCGACGCCAAGATGCAAGCCATGTCCAGCGAGTTCGACAAATCCATCCGCGAAGGCAAGGGCCCGGACGAACTGACCGGCAAAGTCTGGGCGCTCGATCAGCGGCAGTTGCTCAATACCAAGCGCTGGCTAAACGAAGGAAAAGGCTAGGGATCAGGGATCAGGGAACAGGGAACAGATATTGCAAGTTTTGAATTGCCTGGCCCTGTCACGTCGACTTCAAGACACATTTTGAGGCAGGGGTCTACCAAATCCTTCGGTCGATAGGCCCCGGCAATTCCAAGCCCGGGGCTTGTCACCATCCTGTGCCCGCCACGATGAAGTAATCTGGGTTTACTCCGCACTCTGCGATACCCATCAGTGAAACAAGTCGTCACACCTGCCCGACTCTTCGGCCTCGACACCCTCCGCATGCTCGCCATCGCGGTCGTCATGCTCTATCACCTGACGATCTTCGGCGAGCTGCCCTTGCGCATTCTTCCCGTCACTTACTTCGGATGGATGGGCGTTGACCTGTTCTTCGTTCTCAGCGGATTCCTGATTGGGCAACAGGCCCTCAAGCCGTATCTGGCCGGGCAGCGCCTTTCCATTACCCAGTTCTATAAACGGCGGGCCTACCGCATCTTGCCCGCGTATCTTGCGGTGCTTGCTCTTTACTTTTTTGTGCCCGGGTGGCGAGAGGCCCCGCAGCTCGCGCCGCTGTGGAAGTTTCTGACTTTCACCATGAACCTCGGTTTCAGTTTCGACCGGCGCGCCTTCTCACACGCTTGGTCTCTATGCGTAGAGGAACATTTCTATCTCGTGTTACCGCTGCTCGTCACGTTGCTGATGCGTCGTCCCTCGGCACGCAAGACCGGAGCGGTTCTCGCCTCTGTCGTCCTCCTTGGCATTTTCCTCCGCGCCTTTCTCATGGCGCGTTATCCGGACGAAGTCTGGACTCGTATCTACTTTCCCAGCTATACCCGCCTCGACGGTCTCCTTACCGGAGTTGGGCTAGCCATCATTCGCGCCTTCCGCCCTCAATGGTGGCAAGCGCTCATGCAGCGGGGACACGCGCTACTCCTCACCGGTATTGTCTGCACTGGCTGCGTCGTCTGGATGTTTCGCAATCAGGATCTTGGCAACGATACCGGTTCCGCCATGTGGGGCGTCATCCTCGGCTTCCCGCTGCTTTCGCTAGGCCTCGGACTGATCACCGCGTCCAGCGTCAGCAACAATGGCCTGCTCGCCCGCATAAAGGTCCCCGGCGCAGAGACCGTAGCCACCCTTGCCTTCGGCCTCTACCTTACCCATAAGGCCGTCGGACATATGGTGATGTTGCACTTCCCGAAGATCACCCTATCGCAGGGCCCAGAATCGTGGCTGCTCTATGCCGTCACTTGTTTCTCTGCGGCATGGCTGCTCCACGTCACCGTGGAGCGTCCGTTCCTTCGCCTGCGCGACCGCGCCGAGCGGCACAAAACGACATCTGCTCTCGAAGATGAACTGCGCGAGGAGCCTGCGCTCTAACCGCTGCCTCACGAGCAAACAGGGAGACAGACGGTTCCTGGTGACAGGATTTTGAGCTTACTCAGGAAATAGGTTCGGCTCCTGGTATTCTCCTCCGATAGTTCCCCGGAGTTTCGATGACGAATTCCGTCTGCCCCGCTAGCGCCAGCAAATCTTCGTCGCCTGTCACCAGCACGTCAGCTTTGCCGCTTTGGGCCAGGTCGAGAAACGGCTGGTCCTTCGGATTCCGGCACTGGAGGGGGCAAGTCTCCCTCACCTCAATGGTCTCGCAGTAGACTAGGTAATCGCCCAGCAGTTCAAGTTGGTAATCGGTATTCAGCTTGAACTTGGGATAGCCAAGAACCCGCTTCAGCTCCTCCACAGTCGCACGGGACACGAGCGGGTTTGAGCGCCCCTCACGCCAGTGCGTCCTTAACCAGGCCAAACGCCCGCTTGTGAAAACGAGTGCGGAAACAACGGTGTTTGTGTCGAAGACAACTCTCAGCCGCTTGGGGTCTATCAACGGTCTTCACGCGCCCATGCAATTGCATCCGCAACGTCTTGTTCGTTGATCCCCAGGTCAACCAAGTGCTGCCGCACTTCATCGGCCTTGCTCAGCCGCAATGGCTTGAGCGTGATTGCGGAGCCATCCGTGCTCACCTCGAAGTACTCCACCCCGCCAAACTGGCTGATCACCGCCTTGGGAAGCGTGATCTGGTTTTTTACGGTCATTTTGGCTAGCATGATTCGCCTCATTCAAGGAAACAAGGAAATCTTACCATAGTCCGATCGCGAGGGATGGCGTGGTTCGCGGAAGGGTATGGCACATTGCAGGTAAGATAAAATACATCCCACCTGTGCTAGAGTTGTCCTATGACCGCAGCAAGGAAGCGGGAGAGCAAGCCTCGCAAGGTAACAGACGAAATTGCCGCAATCCGCTGTGTGGCCGGAGATGGCCTGATTCGCGAGGAAGTCTGGAAGAATCGGACAGGCAAAGTTGTTCGTTACAACCTCGCATTCGTGAACTTTCATTTGTTCGCCGGGGATCATGGGCGGGTGCTCGGATACGACACGGCGCACGGGATACCGCATCGTCACTTTGCTGGAGCGGTCGAGCAGATCGAGGCCGCCGAATACCGCGAAATTCTGGCACGATTTATTGCCGAGGTCGACGAATTGAGAACGCGGAGGAAGCTATGAAAACAAAAGTATATTCCGACGGCTTTGGCGGGTGGACGGAACGGGCCAAGGCGCGCGCCGAGGCCATGGATGCGGGACGCGCGTTTCCTGCCTCAAAGGGCATCACCTTTGAAAGCGCAGCGGAGATGGTTCGTTTGCTCACTCCGGCCCGCCTCGATCTTTTCAAGGCGGTCAGAAATCAGACGGTTTCACTCAAGGATCTCGCCGCGTCCTTGGGTCGCAACGCAAGCGCGGTGCGCCGCGACGTGGCCGCGCTGGAGAAGTTCGGCATCGTGAATTCGCAACAAAGGGTGAACCCGGGCCACGGGCGGGTGCGGATGGTCTCGGCCCCCGCAGGCATTTCCATTTCCGCTGAATTGTAGGCCCTACGGCCTGATTCCTCGAGTTCATTTACCCCAAAAACCACTCCCACTGCTCTTCGGTCAGCGGCACCACGGAAAGCCGGCCAATCACCACAAGCGGCGAGCCGGCAAACAGCGGGTCCGCCTTGATCGCCGCCAGCGTCTTCGGCTGCTTGAGCCGTTTGCCCACCTTCACCTTCACAAGGGGAACCTTGGGATCGGCGGCATCCACGCTCACCACGCTGCCGGTGCCCACCGCGGTGCGCTCGTCGCCGGTGTGGTAAAAGATCCACTTCGTCCCCGCCTTCATCTCGCGCAGGTATTTCACGGCGGTCGGGTTGGCAACTCCGTCCCACATGGTTTCCTTGTCGCGGAGAAAGTCGTCGAAGGAGTAAACGTCGGGCTCGGTCTTGAAGAGGAAGTAGTTCATGGGTTCCATGGTAGGCGAGGAGACAGGGAACAGGGAACAGGGAACGAGCGACGGGCGTGTTACTCCGGCTTTATCCCAAAGCGCGAGAGCTACGCAAAGCATTGTTGTTCTTACGCTGCGAGGCTCAAAACCGCATTGAGGAGACCCTGATCCCTGTTCCCTGACTTCCCCCGTTACAATCAAGAGAATATGATCCGTTTTTCGACTGCTGGCGAATCGCATGGCGAGGCCCTGATCGCGCTGGTCTCCGGGCTGCCTGCCGGCGTGCCTGTTGATCTCGAGTTTGTAAACCGCGAACTCTGGCGCCGTCAGCAAGGCTATGGCCGCGGCGGCCGCATGAAGATCGAAACCGACAAGGCCCACGTGCTCTCCGGCGTGCATCACGGAAAGACCATCGGCGCGCCCATCGCCATCGAGATCGTCAATCGCGACTGGAAAAATTGGGAAGAAAAGCTCCCCGTCGAAGCGGGCGATCCTGCGAAGCACCAGGCCGTCGCATCGCCGCGCCCCGGTCATGCCGACTTGGCGGGCGCTCTCAAATACAACTTTCCCGACGCCCGTTACGTATTGGAGCGTGCCTCGGCCCGCGAGTCCACCTCTCGCGTGGCTGCCGGAGCCTTTGCCAAACTGATGCTCCGCCATCTTGGAATCGAGGTGGCCAGCCATGTCATTCGCGTGGGTCGTGTCGAACTGGACCGCGCCGCTCGCTGGGACGAAATCGCAGCGCTTGCCGGCCACGATGAAGTGGTCCTCGGCTGCGTTGATCCAGCCACGGAAGCGCGCATGAAGGAAGAAGTCGAGGAAGCGGCCCGCACTGGCGACACCGTGGGCGGCATCTTCGAAGTGGTGGTCCACGGTGTCCCCGCCGGGCTGGGAACCTACGCCAACTGGGACGAGCGCCTCGACGGCCTTCTCGCCTGGGCGGTGATGAGCATTCAGGCTGTCAAGGCGGTCGAAATCGGCCGCGGCGTGGTGGCCGCCGAGAGCTTTGGCTCCCAGGTCCACGACCCGATCCAGTACGCTGCAGAACGCAACGACCAGCCCACCCGCTTCACGCGCCCCCAAAACAACGCCGGCGGCATCGAGGGCGGCGTTTCAAACGGCGAAGACCTTGTGGTGCGCGGCTACCTCAAACCCATCTCGACTTTGCGCCGGCCGCTTGAGTCGGTTCGCTTTGACACGCGCCAGACCACCAGCGCAAGCTACGAACGGAGCGACATTTGCGTAGTTCCGGCCGCCGGCGTGGTGGCTGAGGCCATGGTCGCGCTCACTGTCGCACGCCTGGCACAGGAAAAGTTCGGCGGCGATTCGGCCCTCGAATTGCAACGGAATTACCTCGGATACATCGAACAGATACGGAGCTATTGAAACACTGAAATGATCCTGAAAATCGTTAAATATCCCGAGCCGGTGCTATCTCAGCCCGGCGAGCCGGTCACAGAATTCAACGCCGAGTTGCGCAAGTTGGTCGCCGACATGTTCGAGACCACGTATGCCTCGCAGGGCATTGGCCTCGCAGCGCCGCAGGTGGGCGTCTCCAAGCGTCTCACCACCATCGACTTGAGCATGGGCAAGAACCCAGAAGAGAAGCTGGTGCTCATCAATCCCGAGATCATTTCGAGCGATGGCCGAACCTACGAGGAAGAAGGCTGCTTGAGCTTCCCCGACATCCGCGAAAAGGTGGTTCGCGCCGCCAAGGTGCGCATTCGCGCCCAGGACGAGACGGGCAAATGGTTCGAGATGGCCGGCGACGACCTGCTCGCGCGCTGCTTCCAGCATGAGATCGACCACGTCGACGGCACATTGTTCATCTTCCGCATGAGCGCCCTCAAGCGCGACCTGACGCTGCGCAAAATCCGCAAATTGCAGCGGGAAGGCCAATGGTAGAGCTGTGAAACTCGTTTTTTGCGGCACTCCGAGCTTTGCGGTGCCCACATTCGAAGCGTTGTTGGCGGCGGGCCATGAAATCGCGCTCGTCGTTTCGCAGCCCGACCGTCCCGTGGGCCGCAGCCAGCAACTGACTGCTCCGCCCGTCAAACAGGCGGCTCTCGCTGCCGGTTTGCCCGTCACCCAGCCGGAAAAAATTCGCAACAACGCCGAGTTTCATGCTCAGCTTGAAGCCATCGCCCCCGATGCTATCGTCGTCGTCGCCTATGGCCGCATCATTCCGCCGTGGATGCTGGCTCTGCCGCGGTTGGGCTGCATCAACCTGCACGCCTCGCTGCTGCCCCGGTACCGCGGCGCCGCGCCTATCCAGTGGGCCGTGGCCATGGGCGACATCGTTACCGGTAACACCACCATGCTGCTGGAAGAAGGCCTCGATACCGGCCCCATCCTGCTCCAACAGGCCCTGGCCATCGCTCCTTACGAGACCGCCGCTGACCTGTTCGACGTGTTGGCCAAGGGCGGGGCGCCGCTGGTGGTCAAGACCCTCGCCGGTCTGGACGACGGAAGCATTGAACCCCAGCCGCAGAATCACGCCGGAGCCACCTTTGCCCCGCTGCTCAGCCGCGAAGACGGCCGCATGGAGTTTGCCGCGCGGACAGCAACGGAACTCAAGAATCGCTGGCGCGGCTTTCAGCCCTGGCCTGGCGCTTTTACAGCCCTCGGAGGCAAAAAACTGATCGTCCACCGTCTGAAGATTGCCTCCCCGCCGGCCGCTCCGGAGATTACTTCCACCCAACATCTTTCTGCCGAGTCGGCCGCACTGGCGTCCGGCCCCGACCCGCTGACCGCAATCCTTCCTGGTCAGATCGTGGTCGAAGATCATCGCTTGCTGGTCGCTTGCGCAGGAAACACCTGGCTGGAACTGGTCGAATTGCAGCTTGAGGGCAAAAAACGCCTCCTGGCGGCCGAGTTCCTGCGCGGCAATCCGCTTCCCGCCAACGCGTGGCTGGGCTGATGCCGGCTCTTTCTCATGCACGCAAGGCCGCCTTTCAAATCCTGATGGCCGTCGAACGCGGTCAATCCCACTCCGACGATCTACTTCGTGGCAAGGCTGTCAACGGCTTGTCAGTCCCCGACCGCCATCTAGCCACGGCGCTGGTGCTGGGCGTGATTCGCTGGCAGATTCTCCTCGACCAGCAATTGCAGGCGCTGCTGCAGCGCCCCAACGCCAAACTGGATGCGGAAATTCGCATTACCCTGCGCTTGGGCGCGTTTCAACTGCTGCATTTGGACCGCATTCCCGCCCGTGCAGCCATCGACGAGAGCGTGGAGTTGGCCAAGCAGGCCGGCCACAAGTTTGCCTCTCGTATGGTCAACGCTGTCCTGCGTAAACTCGCGACCCCGCAGTTTCACCCTGGGTCGCCGCTTCTTCACCCATGGGAAGAGAATTCGCCGGAAACGGCTCTCGATGAGGCCAGCCCGGCCCGCGAAGCTCACCCTATCTGGATGGTCGAGCGCTGGATCAGCCACTTCGGTCGCGACGCGGCGCTCGCCATTTGCCTTCACGACCAATCGCAGCCCAAACTGACCGTGCGTCTCACCGGCTCCGTCGTCGAAGCCGAGCTCGCTGCCGCCGGTATCGTTCTCGAATCGGGAGAACTGCTCACCGCCTCCCGAGTCGTCGTCTCCGGCGACCTCAGCGCCACAGCAGCTTTTCTTGAGGGCCGCGTGCGCCTGCAGGACGAAGGTTCGCAACTGGTGGCCGAACTGGCCGCACTTGCTGCACCCACCTTCAAATCCGCCGCTCCAAACCAGCAGAAAATCCTGGATGCCTGCGCCGCTCCCGGAGGCAAGACGCTGATTTTGGCCGAGCGCAATCCCGCGGCCCGCATCGTCGCCTGCGAGTCGAGCGCGGCAAGGCTGGAGCACCTGCGTAAGCGTCTGGCCGGGCTCGCCGATCGGGTCGAATGCCGTCAGGCTGATGCAACAGCTCTCACGGAAGACGCAGTCTACGACCTAGCTCTGGCAGACGTGCCGTGCAGCGGCACCGGGACCCTGGGCCGCAACCCGGAGATTCGTCACCGTCTGCGTCTGGAAGATCTGACCCGCCAGTCCGAACGCCAGCGCGCGATTCTGCTGGCGGCGCTGCGCTCGGTCCGTCCGGGAGGCCGCGTGGTCTACTCCACATGCTCGCTGGAACCGGAAGAGAACGAGCAGGTAATCGCCGCTGCCCTTGGTGCAATGCCGAATGTTCGCCCGGTCTCGCTCGATGTCCAAATCGAAGCCTTGCGCACCCGCGGCATTCTCACGCCCACCGGTGCGGAGCGTTTGCGCGCAAGCATTACGCCCGAAGGCCATCTCCGGCTGCTTCCCGGTGCATTCCACACGGACGGCTTTTTCATCAGCATTCTTGAGCGGCGGGATCAATGTTGATCCAGCCACTCAAGAATGCTGCGCCTTCCCGCTCATTTCGCGATAAAACCTGCGAAATGGACGGGGCACGGAGCTTCTATCTGGGGCCGGTTCGATAGCGCGGAGGCGATGCCCACGAAAGCGCAGGGATCTTACTCCGCCGCCAGCCGCAACTCCGCATAGTCGCGTCCCAGCGCGGCGCAAAGGGCCTCAACGACCAATTCGTGATCGGAGCGCTGCGGCAGGCCGGAGACGGTCACACTGCCCACCACGCCTGCGCCTGCGACGGTCAGCGGAAACGATCCGCCGTGCGTCGCATAGTCGGCCAAGGGCAGCCCCTGCGATTCGGTCAGCGTCTCACCCTTCGCCTTCAGGCTAAGACCGACCGCATACGAACTGCGGTGGAACCGCGCCACCACGTTGCTCTTTCTGCGCACCCACTCCACGTTGTCCGGGGTGGTTCCGTCCAGCGCCGCATAGAACAGAGGCTGTCCGAAGCGCCGTACGTCGATCACCACCACCAGCCCGCGCTCTTCGGCCATGGTCCGCAGACGCACTCCAAGGTCCCAGGCCACCAACGCATCCAGCCGCGGCAGCACGAGTTCACGCTCCTGCAGCTTCACCCGCTCCTGATCTTCGCTCAATCCCATTTCGTCTCTGCCTTCCTGGTGGTCTCTTACCCGCAAACAGTTTGGGTTGACGATTCAAACCGCCCAAGGGAAATCCCTCAAGGGCTAAAGCCCGTCGTTGGTAAACAACCGTTTGCGGCACGACTAAAGTCGTGCCCTTTCACAATTCGATCTTCGCCACAGTCTTCTAACCCCTAATCCCTCGCCCCTAACCCCTGCTTTTCTCACTTCGCCACTGCCAGCTTCACAACCGTCATCTGATCCACACGCGAGCCTGCAGTCGGCTGCTGTGCGATTACGGCACCCGGGGCAACCGGCGGTCTGGGCGCCGCGTCTCCTTTGCCAAGAGGCGCGACCGGCACATCGAGATAATTCGGAGTCGCCGCATGAATCCCCACCGCGGCCAACTCCTCTTGCGCACTCACAATCGGCAGGCCGGTCAGGTCGGGCATCACAAATCCGTCGGCTGCATCGTCGTTCGCGGCGGCCACCAGCAGGTTGATGCTTGGCTGGGCAATGCCTTCGGCGTGCCCCGGTGGATCCTGGGCCAGCACCGTTCCCTCGGCTGCGCTGCCGTAGGGCAAAAAGGCCGTGACGCCCACATTCAGCCCCACCCGCCTCAGCTTGAGCGCCGCCACTCGCTGCTCCTCGCCCACGGTGTCCGGAACCTCCACCATCTGCGGCCCCAGGCTCTCCGACACGCGCACGCGCCATTCCCGACGCACCACTGTTCCCGGCGCAGGCGACTGCGTAAGAATGTGTCCGGCCGCCACGTCGGCCGAGTAGTAGCGGTTGTCGACATCCAGGTTCAGCCCCAGCCCCGACGTCTGGCTGCGCGCGTCCAACACCGTCATTCCCTTCAGCACCGGCACCTGCACCTCTGCCCCGTGAATGGCGAAGTGCATGGTGGTGATGGCCGCCAGCAGCGCCGCTGCCACCAGCAGCAGCAGCAGCGAGCCAACCTGGAAAAAGTTCACGACGCCCTGCCGGGTCATGCTTCAGGCTCTCCATCGGGATAGACGATTTCGTGCTCGATCACCGCCGCCTTCTCCAGCATCTTCGAGACCGAGCAGTACTTGTCCTTCGACAGCGCCACCGCGTCCTCGACGGCCTTGCGGCTCAGCTTACCCTTCACCGCATAGGTGAGCTTGATGTGCGTGAAAACCCGCGGCGGCGTCTCGGCCTGGGTCGCCGTCGCCGTCACCCGCAGCCCGGTCAGCGGCTGCCGTTTCTTCTCCAGAATCGAAACCACGTCCACGCTGGTGCATCCGCACAATGCCATCAGCACCGCTTCCATGGGGCTGGGCCCCTGCTTGTGCGCCGGGTCGGCGTCAAACTGCACCGTGTTTCCGTTTTCCGCGATTCCCTCGAAGATCTTTCCTTGCTTCCATTCACTGTGTGCAATCATTGCGGCTCCCATTTGATTCCTTATCGCAAATTATCCGTCACCGGCTCGGGGTGAATCGTCACCCGGTAGACTTCCGGGCACTCCAGCTTGAAGCGGTCTTCGAGCGCGGTGATCACTTCATGCACCCGCAGCATGGGCAGTTCGTCCGGCAGGGTGCAGTGGCAAGAGAGATGAATGTGGTCGGCCGTATGCGCCACCACGATCTCATGCACATCCACAATCTCCCTGAACTGCGCGGCCGTCGAGCGCAGCGCGGAATCGATCTTGCGATTCTCCTCGACAACCTCCTCGGGCTGCTCGATGGTGGCCGGCTCGCTTTCAATGTGCGTCAGCACCGAGTCGATCTCCGGCGTCTCGCGCAGAATCTCCGCCTCCATGGTGCTCACAAAGCTGTGCGCGGCAAGCAGCGGCATGGTCTCGTCCAACTCCAGGTGCTGCTCCACGCGCAGCCGTCCGCGGTGCGATTGCACACTCAAATCGTGAACCGAAACGTTGTTGCGCGCGGCCACCGCTCGCACCCGGTCAAAAATGCTTTCCGCCTTGGTCTGGCGGGGCTCCGTGTGGATCACGACGTCTGCCGTTGGCAGCACCTGATGCACGGCCGCCGTGGCTGCGCGCACCAGCTCGCCCGTGTGCTCAAAGGTGTAGCGCCGCGGCAGGGCCAGGGTCAGGTCGGCGAAATAAGCCGCGCCGGAGCGCCGTACACGCGCCTGCTCGACGCCCAACACGCCTTCCACTTTACCCACTTCGCTTAGGATGCGCTGCCGGGTCTCGGCCGGAGCCTCATCGAGCAGCACGCTCACCGCTTCATGGCCCAGCCGCACCGTCAGACGCAAAATCAGCAGCGAAACCGCCACAGCCGCCAGCGGATCGGCGTACCGCAGCGCGCCGACTCCGTAGTGCGCGCCGGCCCAACTGGCGCCCAGTCCGCACAACACGGCCACCGACGACCAGATGTCGCTGGAAAAATGGAAGGCGTCCGTGGCCAGAGCAGGCGAAGCTGTACGGTCCGCTACCTCCTGCAGCTTCCGCGACCGCCAGAAATCCACTCCAATGGAAGTCAGCACTACCGCTACCGGCCACACCGAGTGCCTCAATTCAACGGAGTGGTGAACCATCCGCTGGATTGCCTCCCAGATGATCCACGCGCTCGACGCGGCCATCAGAATCACTTCGCCGAACGAGGAAATGTTCTCGAATTTGCCGTGGCCGTAGGTGTGGTCTTCGTCGGCCGGCTTGTCGCTTACCTGGACTGAAAAAAGCGTCAGCGCCGCGCCTACCAGGTCCAGTCCCGAGTGGGCCGCATCCGACAGCACGCCCAGCGAACCCGACAGAATCCCAGCTGCCAATTTAAGCAGCGTCATGGCCGCCGCCGCCAGCATCGAGTGCAGCGCCACGCTCCGTTTTTCAGCGGAAAAACTTGCCGGATTAGGGGCTGGGGAACTCATCGCGCTCCTAGGCTACAGGCTTGCGCACCGCCGTGTACAACCCGGCAATGCCGAACGTGTAGGGCTGCCACCTGCACTCCGCATAGCCGGTCGCTTGCATCAGCTCCAACATCGCTGCCGGCGGCGGAAAATTGCCCACTGAAGCAGGCAGATAATTGTACGGCCCGTTCCCGGCCTGGCGATCTCCGCGGGCTGGGCCGCTAATCGCCCGTCCAATAGCCGGCAGCACTCGCCGGAAGTAGACCGCATACGCCTTGCCTAGCAGCCCTCCTGGCTCACTGAAGTCCAAAATCCCCAACTGCCCGCCCGGCTTCAGCACGCGATGGAACTCCCGCAGTCCGGCTTCGTAGTTGGCCAGATTCCTGAATCCGAAGGCCGACACAATCAGGTCCAAGGACGCGGATTTCAGCGGCAAATGCAGCGCATCGGCTTCCAGCGGTACAGCATAGGGCTGGCCCGCTTCCCGAGAGCCCACGCCCGGGCCGCCAAACTTTTTCGCGCCGCGGCTCAACATGGCTCGCGCAAAATCCGCTGCCAGAATCGGCCGCGCGCCCTTGGGCCGGCGTTTCAGCAGAGCCATGGTCATGTCGCCCGTGCCGCAGCAGATGTCCAGCACCGCCGCGTCCGGCTGCGCCAGCACCGCACGAAACCGCCGCGCCGCACGCCACCACCACAGCCGGTCTACGTTGGCTGAGAGCACATGGTTCAGCAGGTCATACTTCGGCGCAATCGAGTTGAACATCTGCTGCACGGCCTGCGCCGCGCCCGCCTCGTCTTTCGCACCCGGCGGTTTGGCTCCGGTGGCCGGCATCAGACGACCCTCTCGCCGGCCCGCGCCAGCATGTACCCTACCGCGGACTCCAACTCGGCCGGCGTCACGTCTTCCACCACTCCCGCGTCGCCAATCCCCACCGGCAGTACAAACCGCCTCACTCCGCCCACGTTCTTCTTGTCGCCGCCCGTGGCCGCCGCCACCCGCGCTGCGCGCAGCCTCAAACCCGGCAGTGGGCCATACAGGTGGACCAAGCTCTCCAGCCGCTCGAATTGCACGCGCGAAATCGTTCCCCGCTGCCGGGCCACATACAGCGCGGCCACCATGCCCCAGCCCACCGCCTCGCCGTGCAGCAGAGCTTTGTAGTGCGTCGCCTGCTCCAGCGCGTGGCCCACCGTGTGGCCGAAGTTCAGAATCATGCGCAGGCCGTTCTCGCGCTCGTCCTTGTTCACCACCCCGGCCTTCATGCGGATCGAGGCGGTGATCACCTTCTCCAGCGCCTTCGCGTCGCGTCCCAGCACCTCGCCCGCGTACTCTTCCATGAAGCGCACCAGCGTCCGGTCGCGGATGATTCCCGCCTTCACGCTCTCCATCAAACCAGCCTTTAACTCGCGCTCGGGAAGCGTGCCGAGCACAGAGATATCGGCAAACACGGCTAGCGGATGATGGAAGCTCCCGACCAGGTTCTTGCCCTCGGGCAGATTTACGCCGGTTTTGCCGCCGACGGAAGAATCCACCTGCGCCAGAAAAGTGGTCGGCACCTGCACGTAGCGGATGCCGCGCATGAAGATCGCCGCCAGAAACCCGCCCACATCGCCCACGATGCCGCCGCCAAAGGCGATCAGCAGGCTTCCGCGATCTCCGCCCGCCCGCGCCATCTGCCGCAGCAACTTCTCCGCGCTGGCCAGGGTCTTGAACTTCTCGCCCGGTTCGAGAAACAGCACCACTGGCGCCTCTCCAAAAGAACCCAGAAAAGTCTCGCCCCACAGCCCCCAGATGGGCGCTGATGTCAGCACGAAAACCCGTCGCGGCAACCTGCCCGCAACCCGCTCAATGCGCGGCGCCAGCGACTCGATCAGCCCGCTACCCGCCACTACGCCATACTTCGCCGAAGGTGTCTCTACTCGTATCGTTTGCACGCTGCTTTCATCCTAAAGCCTCCTGCGCCTGTAGCCGGCATCGTCAGCCGAGAGAGCTTGATGCAGAAGCGCGCCACAATGCAAAGCGGCGGAGCTGGTATGCTCCGCCGCCTGCCTTACAAACCGCTGCCTGAGGCAGCAGCTACCGTTTACCGGTGCTCGCCGCCGCCATTATGTCCACCACCGCCACCGCCGGCATGTTCACCACCGCCGCTGGGGCGTCCACCCCCGCCACCGCCGCTATGCGGCGCGTTGTTATGCGAGCCCCCGTTGGGCGCTGCATGAGCCTGACTGGGACGCGCTGTTCCACGAGCAGGGCCGCCATTGGAACGGGGTCCGCCGCCTGAGCGCATTGCACCGCCGCCGGCAAAATGACTGCGATTGGCTGCCGGGCCGCCGCCTCCGCGATAGCGACCGCCACCACCGTCAACGAAGCGATGCCCGCCCCAGCCGTGTCCATAGCCCCAACCGGCCCAGGGGCCCATGCCCAGGAAGATGCCGTTGTAGAAGTAACCCGATCCATAAAAGCCCATGGGCGCGCAGGCGTAGGGGGCATAGTCGTAGTAGCCGTACGAACAGGTCGGTTGAACTCCGATATTGACGACAATCTGCGCCTGGGCGGCTGGCGCCATGGCCAGGCCCGCAAACAGTGCTGCTGTGCCGATGAAGGCTTTGAGTCCGTGCATGTGTAACTCCTTAAGGTACCTGCGGTTCCTTGTCGTGCGTGGGATGCCGCGCAGCCATGAACTTCGACACGGCCTGAACAGCCACCATAAGGATTTTGAATGCGGCGATAAATGACCCTCGCGACTTCGAGAGTTCTTCTTTATCTATCCCTACATTCACGAAACTAGCCCTCCGCATGAGCCTCGTCTGAGCAATAGGAACCACGCGCTTCTTGCCTCTGCGGCAAGCATGGCGATCGCATTCCAGACATCCTTGGGTACAACGTTTGTCATCCTGAACGTAGGGAAGGATCTGCGGTTGTTTTTCCTGCTTCGCCGTCTAGGTTGAGGAAGCCAAGAGGTCCATCTTGCCGCAAACAGGCCGAAAGGCAACCGCAGATCCTTCGTCGCTACGCTCCTCAGGATGACAAATCGATGAAAGTGTGCCGAGAATTCCAAGTGCGATAGCCCTGCAGCGGCAAGCCCCAAACCCCGGCGTGCGCCCTCGGTGGTAGCCTCAAACGTTATGGCAAGATCGTCTCAAGTGGATTATCTGGTGATGGGCGCGGGAGTGGCCGGGCTGCGCGCGGCTGTCGAGTTGGCGCGCTATGGCGACGTCCTGGTGGTCACAAAAGAGTCGTTAGGCGAGTCGAACACCCACTATGCGCAGGGCGGCATCGCCGTAGCCATGGAGGGCGATGAGGACGTCGCTCTGCACCTCGAAGACACGGTCAATGCCGGCGACGGACTGGTTCATCGTCCGGCGGCGCAAGTGCTTGTAACCGAGGGGCCGCTCCGTGTCGCCGAACTGATCGAGTGGGGCGCGGCCTTCGATAAAGAAGGCGGAGAACTGCTTCGCACACGCGAGGGCGCACACTCCCTGCCGCGCATTCTGCACGCCAATGGCGACGCGACAGGCGCCGAGATCAGCCGTTCGCTGGTGGCCTTTGCCCGCGCCCACAAGCGCATCCGCTTTGCCGAGTGGACCACGGTCACCGGCCTGGTCGTGGCCGATGGATGCGTGATCGGGGCCGATCTGCTGGGCGTCGACAACCAAGTGGAGAGAGTCAGCGCGCGCGGAGTGCTGGTTGCCGCTGGCGGGGCAGGCCAGGTTTACTCCGACACCACCAACCCCGCTGTGGCCACGGGAGATGGCATTGCTCTTGCGTCCCAGGCCGGCGCAGCCCTCGCCGATATGGAGTTCTACCAGTTTCATCCCACCGCCCTGTCGCTGCCCGGCGTGCCCCGCTTCCTGCTCTCTGAAGCCCTGCGTGGCGAGGGAGCATACCTGCGCAATGACCGCGGCGAGCGATTCATGGAGCGCTATCATCCGCTGCTCGAACTTGCGCCCCGCGACGTGGTGGCCCGCGCCATTGCCCGCGAAGGGATGGCCGCAAACCCTGCCTCGCCTTCGGATTCCGCGTCCGGGGCGGCGCGCATGGTTTATCTCGACCTGCGCCACATCAAGAACATCGACCTGCACCACCGTTTTCCCGGTATCAGCGCTTTTCTTGCTCAGCACTCGCTGGACATTGCCCGCGATCTGATCCCCGTCCGGCCGGCGGCGCATTACCTGATGGGCGGCATCAAGACCGACCTCGACGGCCGCACCAATCTTCCGGGGCTCTACGCCGCCGGAGAGGCGGCCTGCACGGGCGTCCATGGCGCCAACCGCCTGGCTTCGAATTCGCTGCTCGAAGGTCTCGTTTTCGGTGCCCGCGCGGCGCAGTCGATGCTGGCCGATGGTCTCGGCTTGCAAGCGGCAGAGTTATCTGCGAGCGTCTTTGCGAATTTGACCGCCGAAGACGAAGCACAGGTGGCAGAGATCATCGCCAAACTCCAGGCTTCCATGTGGATTGACGCCGGCCTGCTGCGCCAGGAGTCCACGCTGTGCGAGGGAATGCGCGCGCAGCAGGAGTGCGCACAACGTCTGGCAGCGCTGGTCGCGCAAGGGAAGGGAAGCCGCCGACTGACCGAAGCGCAAGCCATCAGCCGTGTCGCACAGGCGATTCTCTTCTCGTCTCTGGCCCGCACCGAGAGCCGTGGTGCACACTACCGCAACGATTTCCCCAAGCGTGACGACGCGAACTTTCGCAAGCACTCGATTTTCAGTTCCGATGGGCAGGTCGCGTTCGAGAAGTGGTAAGAAAGGGATTAGGGATCAGGGATTAGGACCTGCCGCGGAGATGTGGAAATCGGTAGGCCCTAAAAGTGCGAAATTGGTGTACGTGTCGAATGCCGATTGGGTTGGGCCGTTCCCTGATCCCTAACCCCTAACCCCCGCCATCCACGACACCACCGCGCACACAGCCAGAATTGTGCCCATCAACGCCAGAGAAAGCGTGATGGGCACTTCGATCCAGCGCGCAGCGAGCATCTTGAACGCCACAAATGCCAGCATGGCGCCGAGTCCGTAATGCAGGTAGCGGAGCCGGTTCAACAACGCGGCCATCGCAAAGTAGAGCGAGCGCAGCCCCAGAATGGCCGCAATGTTCGACGTGTACACCACGAAGGGATTGTGCGAGACCGCCAGCACGGCGGGAATCGAATCTACGGCAAACAGCACATCGGTGAATTCGACGGCCAGGATCACCGGCAGCAGAGAGCCTTTGGCCGGTTGCAACCGCCGAATCCACTCCGGGATCGCCGCATTCGCCGATCCGCCGCGCACCAGACGCCAGGCCGCATAAAGCAGAAACAGCCCGAAGACCCATGTGATCCAGTCGAAGCGCGTGAGCAGCGTGATCCCCGCCGCAATGAAGAGCCCCCGCAACACGACCGCTCCCGCCACGCCCCACAACAGAGCCGTGTGCTGGCGTCGCGGACTGATGCGGAATCCCTGAAAGATGACCAGGAAGACGAACAGATTGTCCACGCTGAGTGATGTCTCAATCACATAGCCGGCCGCGAATTCCAGTGCCGGCTGATGGCCTTTTGCGACGGCAATCCATGCGGCAAAGCAGGCCGACCCAAGTGCGAGAACGCCCGTCCAGAGCCACGCAAAGGCCTGCGGATAGCGTGTCTCGTGTCGATGGCCGGGCAGCAGGGAATCCACCACCAGCAGCGCCGCAACCGCAGCATGAAACCCCACCCACCAGACCCACGAAACGCCCGCAATCATAAGTCGATGGTACAGGAAGGCAGCTTTCAGCTTCTAGCTCTTAGCCTCTAGCTAACGGCAGAATGCGCCTGATGGCCTAATGGGCCAAACGGGAAGGCTAGGAGCTAGAGGCTAGAAGCTAGGAGCTGCCTTTTCATCTTTGTCCCAGCAGCCGAATCGTCTCCAGGAACACGTCGCCGTCGATCGTCAGGCTCTTCGCGCTGACTTTGTCCAGCGTGTCCTGCGCCGTGTGGTGATAGCTGTTGTTGGGGCCGTAATCCAGGTCGATGATGTCGATTGACGGCACGCCGCGCCGGACAAATGGGAGGTGATCGTCGCTGACTGACTCTTCCTTCTGGAAGAAGTAGCGGTCGTAGCCGAACTTCTTCGCCGCCTGCCGCACCACAGCAACCAGCCAGTCGGTCGATTGCGATTCGCGCTGAATGTCGAGGTCCTTGTCGCCGATCATGTCGGCCAGGATGAAAGCCTTCACGCGGCCCAGCGTTCCATCTCTGCCCCAGCGGGCGGCCAGGTGGCGGCTGCCATAGGTGGAGTCGGAATCCGTCCAGCTCTGAATGGCTTCTTCGCCGTCGAAGAAGACCAGCCACACCGAGTAGCCGTCAAGCGTCTTGCCGCGCAACTGGTCGGCAATGGCCATCAGCAAACCGGTTGTCGCGCCGCCGTCGTTGGCGCCGACGAAGTTGATGTTCTTCAGGTAGTAGTTGGTTTCGTAGTGCGTGGCGAGAACGATTACGCCGTTCTTCTTGCCAGGGAAGCGCACGATGAAGTTGCGCATGGGCACCGCGCCAATGGGCGTGTTGGCCGTGAACGCATCTTCTTCCAACTCGTCGTGCTGAAAATGCGCGCGCAGAAACTGTTCGGCCTTCACGTGTCCCGGGCTGGTGGGCCAGCGCGGGCCGATGGCTACAAACTGCCGCGTGTACTCAAGAGCCTTGGCACCGTTGAAATGGGTCTGCGCCTGCGTGCTCATCGGTGCAGCGAGCGCCACGGCCATCATCAGCGCTCCTGCGACTTTTCTCCACGACGAGAACGGAATCACTTGGCGGCCTCCTTGGCCTCTTTCGCTTTGCGGCGCGAAGGATGTACCCACCACGCAACGCCGATGCCGATCATGTAGAGCACCAGCATGGGAACGGCATAGATGCACATGGTCCATGGATCGGGGCTCGGACAGATGCAGGCCGCGACCAGAAAGACGGCCAGGATCGCGTAGCGGATGTTCTTCCAAAGGAAGCGCGGGCTGACAATGCCAAACATGGCCAGGAAGAAGATCAGGATCGGCAACTCAAAGCTGACGCCCAGGCCGAGGATGATGGAAAGAAAGAAACTGCTGTACTCCTCGATGGTCACCATCGAAGTGAAGTTGTGTCCAAAATCCACGATCAGGATTTTGAGTGCGCCGGGCAGCACATAGTAGTAGCCGAACGCGGCGCCGGTCAGAAACAGGGCCACCGTCGCCGACATGAACGGGATGACGAATCGCCGCTCTTTTTTGTAGAGCCCCGGCGCAATGAAGAGCCACACCTGGAAGAGGATGAAGGGCGAGGCCAGAATCGCTCCGCCGACCAGCGAAACCTGCAGGTCCAGGTTCAACGGATCCATGGGATGCGTAAAGACCAGCGTCTTGCCGATATGAACCAACGGCGCCTGGATGAATCCCACAAACCGGTCGTGAAACGTCCAGGCCGCAATGAACCCTGCTGCCAGGTAGAGGGCCGAGTGGACGATGCGTCGGCGCAGTTCGTCCAGATGCTCCATAAGACTCATGCCGGGCAGGTCCACGCGTTGCGCCACTGCCTCGCGCGCCTTGCTGATTGCGTCCGCGGGATCAACCATTGTGTTTCACCGGCTTCGTCGAACTTTGTTCCGGAGCCGCGCTCGCCCCGTTGATGGCCGCAGTGCGAACCTTGCCCGGAGCTTCTGAGTTGGCTTCTGCCTCGGCCAGGGCTGCAGCCTGTGCTCGGGCGGCTTCCGCCTTGGCCAGCGCTTCGGTGCGCGCTCGTGCGGCTTCGGCCCGGGCTTCGGCTTCCGCATACGCTTCGGCGCGCGCCTCAGCATAGGCGATGTCGCTGGCCGAAGGGGGCAATTCCTCTTCGATAGGTGCCGGAATCTCAGCCGGAGGTTCCGCATCGCCGGGCCACGCCGCCGGCACCGGAGCACCGGTTGAAGGTGGCTGAATGCGCGGATAGGTCTCTTCCGCCAGGGGCATCGCTGGGGGCAGGGAAGAGGGATAAAGTTCCTCGCCGGGATAAGGGCTGGGTACCGGAAACTGCCCGTCCATCACTCGCGGCTCGATCACGACGGGTTCCAAAATGCCGGTTGCGCCGGCGGAGGCCTCTCCGGCCACAGAGGTGGCGTCAGCTGCAGGAGTTGTCGCCGGAATTGTCTGCGTCAGCGCGCGCAGACGCTCCTCTTCCTTCTTGCGGCGGTCGGCCTCTTCGGCGCTGCGCAACTCCTCTTCCATCTGGAACTTGAAGTCGTTGGAGGCCTTGCGGAACTCGTACATCAGCTTGCCGATCTGGCGGCCGATCTGCGGAAGCCGCCGCGGCCCGAAGACCACCAGCGCCATGATCATCAGAATGAGCGAATCCCACATGCCCAGACTGGCAAATTCAATTGTTGGCGGCATCGTCATGAAGGGTAATCATAACTGCCCACGCGCGGCGGTCACAAACGGAAGGTGCAGAATCGCTGCCATGAGGGGCCTGCCGTCAACCTGATCCCCCGCCGAAAGATCTCCGTGGATCAGGGCTTTTTGGGACAACTGTTACGCCTGCATTAAAATATCTTCCAATGGGTGCGGCTTTGGCCGGCTGGAGGTTTCAGAATCCAACGGCTCTCGCCAACATCCATGAATGAGAGAGGGCTGCAACAACCCCGTGGGCGGGGGCTCTCCTGATGGCTTTCGGCCGGCTGGTCGATACTCTCAGGAACGCCAGTGCATCCACTGCAGCCGCGTTAGCTTTCAACATCCCCGTCCGCCGTCCCCTCGGGGCGTGCAGGACTGAAGGCGGAATACAGTGAACCTGGTAATCGACGATCTAACGGCGGCCTCGCCGGAGGCTGGCAGCGTCTGCAGCCTTGAAAACTACCTCGCGCTCCCCGATCACACTATGGACGAGCGTATCGCGGCGGCGCGCAAGCGTCTCGGCGCGACCACCATTTTGCTCGGACACCACTATCAGCGCGACGAAGTCATCCGCTTCGCCGACTTCACGGGCGACAGCTACAAGCTCTCCCGAATCGCCACGGAGACCGACGCCAAGTACCTTGTTTTCTGCGGCGTGCACTTCATGGCCGAAAGCGCGGACGTGCTCGGCCACTCCGGCCAGCAGGTCATCCTGCCGGACCTCAATGCAGGCTGCTCCATGGCCGACATGGCTGAAATCTCGCAGGTGGAAGCCTGCTGGGAGGCGCTCGAGCGCATGGGCCTTGCGGACGGGTTCATCCCGCTGACCTACATGAATTCTACGGCGGCCATCAAAGCCTTCTGCGGAGAGCACGGCGGGCTGGTCTGCACCTCGTCCAACGCCCGTGCCGCTTTTGAGTGGGCTTTCGCACGTGGCCGGCGCATTCTGTTTTTGCCCGATCAGCACCTGGGCCGCAACACCGGCTATGCGATGGGCATTCCGCTGGACGAAATGGCTGTCTGGGACCCGTGGGGCTTGCAGGGCGGCCAGACAAAAGAAAAGCTGACCGCAAGTCGCGTCCTTCTCTGGAAGGGCCACTGCGCCGTCCATCAGCGCTTCCTGCCCAGCCACGTCGATGCGGTGCGCGCCAAATATCCCGGCATTCAAGTCATCGTGCATCCGGAGTGCCGCTGGGAGGTCTGCCAGAAGGCCGACGCCCTCGGTTCCACAGAACGCCTTATCGCGCTCGTTGAGCAGGCACCAGCCGGCCAAATGTTCGCCATCGGGACTGAGATTCATCTGGTCAACCGCATGGCCCGTCGCTTTGCCGAGCAGGGCAAGCGCATCATCACGCTTGACGACACCGGCTGCCTCTGCACCACCATGTATCGCATCAGCCCGCAGCACCTTGCCTGGGCTCTTGAAAACCTCGTGGAAGGGCGCGTCGTCAACCGCATCCAGGTGCGCCCTTCCGTCAAGCACTGGGCCAAGGTCGCGCTGGACCGCATGTTGGAGGTGGGGTGAGGGCAGGGACAGGGGGTAGGGATTAGGGGTTAGGGCTACAACGACCAGCCTCCCATTTACCGTTCGCATCGACGGCTAATCCCTGACCACTAATCCCTAACCCCTGTTTTTTCCTGTTTTGTCGTATCCTATAGCCAAGGTGTTTCTCAATGAAGACCTTCACTATCGAAGAAGCGCAGTCCCTGCTCCCGGTTATGGAGTCGCTGCTCAGGCGCGCCCTCGACGGCAAGCAGTCGGCCGACGAGGTCGAGTCCGTCCTCTCCGAGTTCTCCCGGCGCATCTATCTCTCCGGCGGCATGAAGGTTGACGTGAGCAAGGTCTCCAAGCTGCGCGCGCAGATGGAAGGCCATCTGCAGACTGTGCGCGAGAGCGTCGCAGAGATCGACTCCATCGGCGTCCAGGTCAAGGACCTCGACACTGGCCTGCTCGATTTCCCCTATCGCCTGGACGACCAGGTTGTGCTTCTTTGCTGGCGCATGGGCGAGCCGACCATCGAGCACTGGCACACCGTCGAAACCGGCTTCAAGGATCGCCAGCCGGTCGATGATCGTTTCCGCCGCCGCTCCACCTCCGGCGGTCGCCCCAACTAAGTCCCGAATTCACCCCAACAAATCCCATCGGCAACCGCGGCCAGTATTTTGGCCGCGGTTGCCGATGCTCTGCGCTCCTCCCCGGTTAAGGAAGTCGCTTCGTAACTCCCCGTTTGCACGAGACAAATCTCCGCCGCAGCCCCGGCCGCATCTGGTGACCCGCTCCCATTCGCGGTATTCTCTTCATAGCGGACCAATTCAGTCCAGAATCCTCTGCTGCTTCCAGGCATCTCTAATACAGGCCTGCGAACAGCTTTGGAACTCCTCGCGCTCATCCGCGAGACGAACGGATTCATCTACTTTCTTTTCATCGCGGACAGCGGATTGTACGTTCGCGCGTTGCACTCAACCCAATTAACCCGCAAAGGAGTCATTCATGCTTACTGTTGGAGAAAAGTTCCCCGCCTTTGAACTCACGGCCGTCGTCGATCTCGACCCCAAGAAGGCCTTTGAAACCATCACCGAAGCGAGCTTTGCCGGCAAGTGGAAGGTGGTCTTCTTCTGGCCCAAGGACTTCACCTTCGTCTGTCCCACCGAAATTGCCGCCTTCGGCAAGCTCAACCAGGATTTTCTGGATCGCGATACGCAGCTTCTGGGCGGCAGCATTGATTCGGAGTACGTTCACTTGGCGTGGCGCAACAACCATCCCGACCTCAAGAACCTGCCCTTCCCCATGCTCTCCGACATCAAGCGCGACTTGAGCGAGCAGTTGGGCATTCTGGACCTCAAGGCGGGCGTCTGCCTGCGCGCCACGTTCATTGTCGATCCCGAAGGCATCATCCGCTTCGCTTCGGTGAACGACCTCTCCGTAGGACGCAACCCGCAGGAAGTTCTGCGCGTGCTCGACGCCTTGCAGACCGACGAGCTCTGCCCCTGCAACTGGCACAAGGGCGAAGAAACGCTTCACGTCTAAAAGCAGGGAACAGGGGGCAGGGAACAGGGAACAGTTTTCCGCCCCCCTGCCTGCTGCCCTTTGCCCACTGATCACTGTTCACTGGAGTTCATATGACCCTCGACGCATTGATTGACAGTCTTCCTTCCTCCGCCAAGGACCTCAAGCTGAACTACTCCTCGCTGGTGCGCAACAACACCGAACTGACTCCGCAACAGTTGTGGGGAACGCTGGTGGCCTGCGCCATGGCAACGCGTTCGGCCTCGCTTACCGTAGCCGTGTTCGAAGCGGCCCAGGCCCAGCTTTCCGCCCCGGCTCTTGAGGCGGCCCGCACCGCCGCCACCGTGATGGGCATGAACAACATCTTTTATCGCTTCCAGCACCTCAGCTCGAATCCCAAGTACTCCACCATGGGAGCACGCCTGCGCATGAACGGCCTCCGCGGCCACGGCGTGGAAGAAGTGGACTTCGAACTCTGGTCGCTGGCCGTCTCCGCCATCAATGGTTGTGGCAAGTGCCTCGACGCCCATGAGCGGGTGGTCCGCGAAAAGGGTGCGACCGAAGAACTGGTGATGGCCGTGGTCCGCGTGGCTGCCGTTGTTTACGCCATCGGTGCCGCTGTCGATGCGGTCGCTGCTGTCCAGGCTTCCGCCGATGTCCCTGCGCTGGCTGCGATCGCCTGAGCTCTACCCGCCCCAGTCCCATCGAGTATTGCGAAACTGTGCAAGCGAATTCCCGCCCGCCTGCGTCTCTTCTACCGTGGCACCTGACAGCCGGTCTGCGTTCTGAAGGGATGCAGGCGCGGTCACGCATGCGGGACGGCACGCGCGCCGGGGCGATACCCTGTGAGCGGGCTCTGCAACGCGACAAAGGTTCAAAAGATTTTAGGGGGAGCGGCGATGAGAATTGGAAAATGGGCACGGTTGTTGCTGGCGGCGACGCCGTTTCTGGCGGGTTGCGGGAATTTCTGGCAGTCGCCCACCACTGGCACCACCAGCTTCGCTCTCAGCAACAGCGGCACCATCGTTACGGCCCCTGCTGGAACCAGCAGCAACACGGCGACCATCACCGTCACGCCGTCCAACTCGTTTACCGGGACGGTCTCTCTGTCGTGCGCGGTGACCAGCACGCCTTCCAGTGCTACGAGCCCAACGACGTGCAGCCTCTCTTCTACTTCGGTCACTATCAGCGACACCTCGGCGCAAACCGCTACTCTCACCGCGACCACCACGTCCACGACGACGCTCGGGGATTACACGATCACGGTAACCGGCACCTCGGGCAGTGTTTCGGAGACCACTTCGGTTTGCGTGGATGTGACCACCGCAACGACGGGCACTTGTACCAGCACGGCCACCACCAGCGGCAATTTCTATGTCCTGAGCGCCTCGTCCATTGCCGGCTATAACGTCAGCTCCGGCACACTGAACGCTATCTCGGGCAGCGGGTTCTCATGGTCTGGCGCCACCGCTTCAGCCATCGCCATCAGCCCCAGCGGAAACTTCCTTTATGTGGCGACGACGAATGGCATCATCCTCTTCACGATCAACACCAGCACCGGCGCTCTGACCCAAGGGAACGTCATCTTTGAAGATGCCTATGCTGGGGCGATTCAGGTGGACCCGTCCGGGAAGTGGCTGCTGGATGCCTCTGCGGCGGGAACGCTCAATGCCATTCCGATTTTGACCGGAGGCACACAGGATTCAAGCCGATCGCTGCAAACGATGTCGCTGGCCAGCACCAATATCGAATTGGGCGCAATCGCCGTTTCGCCCAGCGGTCACTCGGGTGCCTCGCTGATCGCCGTTGGCCTGGGTACGACCGGGACCCAGTTGTTTCCTTTTACCGCAAGCAGTTCCACCCCCATCGGTGCTGCTTATAGTCCGACTATTAAGCCCTACGGCAGCAGCGGCGCCGCCATCGCGGTGGCGATCGATCCCCAAAATCGGCTCTTATATATCGGCGAAACCGCGGCCTTCAATTCATCGACCAACTCCGGAGCCCTGCGAGCTTATTCCATCGGCGCGAATTCTGTCGGACAACTTACAAATTCGCCCTATGCCCCCGCGGGAACCGGTGTTCATGCCATTCTGCCCGACGCGACTGGCGCTTATGTGTATGTGGCCAGTTGGCAAGGCAGCTCTGCCGGCGTCGTCACCGGCTATACGGTCAGCACCTCTGCGCTCGCCGCGATTTCCACCACCGTCGCAACGGGGAATCAGCCGAATGGTCTCGCAGAGGACAACACGAGCAGTTTCGTGCTGGGGATCTCTTCTGCAACCAGCTCCAACTTCAATGCCTATACGTTCGGAAGCGGAGGGGTACTGAGCTCCTCGGTCAGTGGTTCGGCCATCTCCGACCCCATCGCCATCGTCGCCGCGCCGCAATAAGAGCAGTGGACAGTGAGCAGTGGACAGAAGCCACCGATCGAAGAGTGACGGGGTGCTGGTGCACCGTCTTTGAGATTCACAACAAAACACAGATCATAACAAAACAGAGGCTGTCATTCTGAGTGAACGGGGCCCCGAACGCTTTTCAGTTCGGGGGTGGTGGGCGAAGAATCTGCTTTTGTTCTTTTGCCAGTTTTGCAGAGAACTTCAGAGTCAGGACACCAACAGCAAATCCGATTGCACCGTCCACTCCTGTCGCAGATCACTGTCCCCTGCCCCCTGCCGTCAAGTGTTATCCTCAAGAAGATCGCCACCGGCTGTGCTCACGCAATCTCCCATCTCATTCGTCTCTTCTCTCCAGCGTCGCGGGACTTCTGCCCTCTCGATGCTCGTGGTGTGTCTGGTTGTGTTTTCCGCCGGATGCAGCCGCTTTCGCGCCGTGCGGAACGATACGGTCTATGTCTCCACGCGGCAAACTTACCTGCACGACCGCGTGGCCGCCGTCTCCAACCGCGTGTGCCAGGTGACCAACGGCCAGCAGCTCGAAGTGCTCGAACACGGCCGCCGGTTCCTCAAGGTCAAGACGCACAAGAACGAGATCGGCTGGATTGAAGAGCGCGCGGTGATCGACACCAAAACCTACGATGCGTTCGGCAAGATTGGCAAAGATCACCAGCAGGATCCAGTCGTAGCCACCGGCGTCATCCGCGACGAGATCTACCTGCACCTGATGCCCGGCCGGGAAACCGAGCGCTTTTATCTTCTGGCAGCCAACGCCAAGGTGCAGCTCCTGGCCCGCGCCTCGGTTCCCAAGACGCTCCCGGCGGGCCAGATGGCGCCGCCCAAGGTGTCTGCTCCGCAGCCTCCTGCCGCGTCCAAAACTCCCCAGGCCTCAGGCTCTGCGAAATCCGGCGCAAAGTCCCCGGCCGCTGCAGCGCCTCTGGCCAGCCAGCCGCCGCCCGAGCCGCCACCCATGGAAGACTGGTGGCTGGTGCGCGACGATCAGGGCCGCGCCGGCTGGTTGCTTGCCGGCCGCCTGGACGTGGATGTACCCGACGAGATCGGCACCTACGCCGAAGGCCAGCGGATGGTGGGCGCCTACGTGCTCAACAAGATCTTCGACCCTGAGGCCTCCACGCCCGACCACGAGGTTCCGCAGTACGTGACCGTGCTCAGTCCGCCCAAGTCCGGTTTGCCATTCGATTTCGACCAGATCCGTGTCTTTACCTGGAGCATCAAGCGCCATCGCTACGAGACGGCCTTCCGCATCCACCCCATCCAGGGCTATTTGCCCCTCAAGGTGGGCTCGCAGCCCTCGGCGGGCGGCAGCGCGCCTACATTCAGCTTCCAGATCCCCAGTGGGCCTAACCTGGCCACCGACCCGGCTACCGGCATCACCCGGCCGGTCTCTCCCCGGACGATTACCTACGTGATGAACGATACGCAGGTCAGACGCGCGGGACCCGATCTGTGGCCCATTCCCGTCGGCCACCTCGAAGGGGACAAGTCGAAGCCCGGAAAGCCAGCCAAGCCCGCGAAAAAGAAGGCCAAGTAGAGAAGATGTCATGGTGCCCCAGGTCTCGATTGTGAGGCCTGGGAGACAGAGGACCTTCCACTGGTCCGCGCGACCCAACTCCGTTTTCGTGCAGTCGCGTGCGTCGCTCTTTGCAGAGAATTATCCTCCGTGGGCGCATCCTCGATTCTGAGGGTGTTTTCTGGGGGGGGATCTTCGCAAGCCGGGCGCCAAGCCAGGGTACCCCCCACCCCCCCCTATACCCCATGGGGGTATCAATTCTCCACAGGCTTGCCTCAAAAGGCCCTGCCGTCCGCTTGATTGCAGCCCCCGCTCCAATGAGATAAAATAATGTAAATAAACAGCTTAAGAACACGTATCTCGCTGGTGAATACAGCATGTTCCTTCGCCGTCCGGCGAGTCCAGCAGCCTTCCAGCACCGCAAAATCCACTCAATTTCGCCCCAAAAATCCGCGAAAATGAGTCCAAATCCGGCCTTTTGGCGCTCAAAATGCCAGCCTTTCGCGCGCCCTATAATAAAGAATGGCTGTTTGCGCTCTGGGCCTTGCTGAGGGGACTGGGACGCGACAGACCAAATTCTTCCCGGTGCCTTCCCTTTGATTCCATCGAACGACGCAATCGTCATCCGCGGCGCGCGGACGCACAACCTGAAAAACATCTCCTGCGATATTCCGCACGGCAAGCTGACGGTGATCAGCGGCGTGTCGGGCTCGGGGAAAAGTTCGCTGGCCTTCGACACCATCTATGCCGAGGGGCAGCGGCGCTATGTGGAGTCGCTTTCGGCCTACGCGCGGCAGTTTCTGGAGCGTATTGAAAAACCAGATGTCGACGTGATCGACGGCCTCGCTCCTGCCATCGCCATCAAACAGAAGAACTCCACGCGCAACCCGCGCTCCACGGTGGGCACGGCGACCGAGATCTACGACTACCTGCGCCTGCTCTACGCCCGCTGCGGCACAGTGCATTGCGTCTACTGCGACGGCCTGGTGAAGCGCGACTCCATGGACGAGATTGCCGAGTCCACGCTGGCGCTGGGCGAGGGAACGCGGCTGAATGCGCTGTTTCCGGTGCTGGGCGCAACGCCGTCCGCTGAGGCGGAAGCCAAGCCCGTGGCGAAGCCGGTCAAGCCTGCGGGACGGCCGGCGAAATCGTCGGCCAAACCTGTGGGCAACGGAGGCGACTCGCCGCACACGGAGACGCTGAAAGCACGGCTCACCGAACTGCGCACGTCGGGCTTCAATCGACTTTACCAGCAGGGTCGCATCGTCGAGTTCTCGACGCCCGAGTCGCTGCTGGAACTGGACTTTACGCTGCCCGTGTTCGTCTTGCTGGACCGCGTCGTGGTGAGTGCGGAGAACCGTGCGCGCATTGTGGACGCTGCGGAGATCGCCTACCGCGAGGCCGGAGAGGTGACCTTCGAGGAGGTCCCCCGCGACGAAGACGCCGAGCGCAAGCGCCACCGCTTTTCCGGCGCGTACGAGTGCAAGACCTGCCACCGGCCGGGCAAGGAGCCGGAGCCGCGCCTGTTCAGCTTCAACAATCCATTCGGCGCCTGTCCGCGCTGCCAGGGCTTTGGCAACACGGTGGACTTTGACCTGAGCCTGGTGATTCCCGACAAGGGCCTGAGCCTGGCCGATGGCGCCATCGATCCCTGGAACCGGCCGAAGTACCGGACCTGGTTCACGGACCTGAAAAAACAGGCGGCGGAACTGGGTGTGCCCATGGACGTTCCCTGGCGCGAGCTGCCGGAGGCGGCACGGGAGACAGTTTTGCGCGGCAAGGGCAGCTTTGCCGGGGTGTTTGGCTTCTTTGCGCTGATGGAGAAGAAGAAATACAAGTTGCATGTGCGCGTGATGCTGAGCAAGTATCGCGGCTATGCCGAGTGCCCGGACTGCCGCGGGCAGCGCCTGCGCGCCGAGGCTCGCAGCGTCCGCATCAACGGCAAGAATATCTGCCAGGCTACTGCGTTCACCATTGCCCAGGCGACGAAATTCTTTGGCGAACTGAAGCTCTCCGTCATGCAGGAGGAGATTGCCGGTCCGATTCTGGACGAGGTGCGGCAGCGGCTCAGTTTTCTGAACGCGGTGGGGCTGGACTACATTACGCTTGACCGGCTGGCATCGACCCTCTCCGGCGGCGAGGCGCAGCGCATTCAACTGGCGACTTCGCTGGGTTCGCGGCTAGTGGGCGCGCTGTACGTGCTGGACGAGCCCTCAATTGGCCTGCATTCACGGGACACGGCGCGCCTGATCCACATTCTTGAAGCGCTGCGTGACCTGGGCAACACGATCATTGTTGTCGAGCACGACCCGGATGTGCTGAGGGCGGCAGATTACCTTCTCGACCTGGGCCCCGGTGCGGGCGAGTTTGGCGGCAATCTGCTGGCCGAAGGAGTTTTGGCGGAGATCGAGGCCAACCCCCATTCGCTGACAGGCCGCTACCTTTCCGGCCAGATTTCGATTCCTGTGCCGACGCGGCGGCGTGCGCCGGGCCGGGAGCGTCTGGTTTTGCGCGGCGCCATGGCGAACAATCTGCACGGGTTGGACGTGGAGATCCCGCTCGGCCTGCTGGTGGCGATTACCGGCGTTTCGGGGTCCGGCAAATCCACGCTGGTGCACCAGGTGCTCTATCGGGCCGTGGCGCGCGCGCTGGGCCAGAGCGATGGGTCGGACCCGTCGAGCGTGTACAAGTCACTCACGGGCGTGGAGCGGCTGAACGACGTAGTGCTGGTGGACCAGACGCCCATTGGCCGTACGCCACGCTCGAATCCCATCACTTACATCAAGGGCTTTGACCTGGTGCGCGAACTCTTTGCCGCGCAACCGGAGGCCAAACGGCTCTCGCTCACGCCGGGACATTTTTCCTTCAACGTACCCGGCGGCCGCTGCAACACCTGCGAGGGCGACGGCACAGTGACGGTCGAAATGCAGTTCCTGGCCGATGTCGAATTGCCTTGCGAAGACTGCAACGGCACACGCTACCAGACCAAGATTCTGAATGTCGAGTACAAGGGCAAGAACATTCACCAGGTGCTGCAAATGACGGTGAAGGAGGCGTTGCGCTTCTTCGCCGGGCAAACGCGGTTGCTCGAAAAACTTGCGGTGCTAGACGAGATCGGCCTCGGCTATCTGCGCCTCGGGCAGTCGGCGACGACGCTTTCCGGCGGTGAGGCGCAGCGCGTCAAACTGGCTGCCCACCTGGCCCAGGTGCGTGCCGCCAATGCCAACGCCAAGCCCTCGCAAGCCAGCCGCGTGCTCTACATCCTGGACGAACCCACGACCGGGCTGCACTTCGACGACGTATCCAAGCTGCTGACGGCTTTCCGCAAACTGATCGATGGCGGCGGATCGCTGGTGGTCATCGAGCACAACCTCGACGTCATCAAGTCTGCGGATTGGGTGATCGATATGGGTCCCGAGGGCGGCGAAGCGGGCGGCCGGATTGTGGCCGAGGGGACGCCGGAAGAGATTGCAGCCAACCTGCTCTCGCATACGGGAAAGTGGCTGGCGTCGGTGTTGTAACGCCGTCTTCCACGGTTCCTGCACAGGGTGCGTTCCGCATTCCAT
>Ga0224527_1000368_pt1 | contig 31258 bp, 28 predicted proteins | sample CBST0metaG_FD_179882 | JGI IMG/M metagenome (GOLD analysis project Ga0224527, IMG submission 179882) | Peat soil microbial communities from Stordalen Mire, Sweden - C.B.S.T0 | ecosystem: Environmental > Terrestrial > Soil > Wetlands > Peat | place: Sweden: Norrbotten County, Stordalen Mire... | reverse complement strand
GACAAAAACACCACCGGATGCATATGCCACGGCTCCGGCCCCATGCCGTCGACTTTCTTCATCCACGTCATGTTATCGATTAACGCTTCTATGTAGGTTTTCCACTGCGGCGCATCGAGGGTCAGCGTATCCAGATACGTCTTCCAAAGCGGGTCATCCTTGCCGTAATACCATTCGCTGGCATGTTTGACGATTATCCGGTACAGATAGTCGCGGTAAGAGACGTTATGCACCGCCTGCAGGTACTCTTTTTCCGAATAATGGCCGTCGCGCTGACTGTCAATCATCTCCAGCAGACGTTTATAGTTATATTGATTCAGCGCATGGCTGGTGCGGGTTTCATCCTGCGCCGCTTTGTACAACCGCTCCAGAATACCTTTCACGACATTATCCGGATGCGTGCTGCCGTCTATCAGGTCAAAGCTCTCCGGCGCCTTATCCAGCGTGATAAAGCCCAGTTCAGCGAGCGCATATTGCGATAACTTCCGCACAGATGCCGCCGCCAGCCAGCCGTTTTCCCGGTAGATTCGATAATAGGCCGGCTGCCCGTCTATTTTTTCCACCGGGACTTTAAACAGCGTCGCAATGCCCTGGGTCCGGGTTTTGCGCGTGCTGTCCACCATCTGCCCCTCGAAATTCTTAACAAACAAGGGCGCCGCCTGCGGATACTTCAAATAAGCAGGCTCCTGTTCACCCACCTGGTCCGGATTCCTGAGAAAATCGGGCAGATTGGCGTCCATGCTCAGGCACTCAATGTGCGCCTGATAGCGAGAGCGCTTGCCATTTTCTTCCGGCAACTGATAAAAGCCCAGGTGCCCGATATTGTCGCCCGCGTTGATGGCAATGGGGACGGGCGGGATAACCACCTCGCCAAAGACCGGCTGGCTTGCCTTCACTGCGCCGGCAGGTTGTGGGCCATAAGCCGGAACGCATTGCCGCCACCAGCGGGGGGAGAGCGCCGAGACTTCAGCGATTAAGGCGCCCTGGTCGGACACGGTCCAGACGGTGCTGCCGGCGGCCAGGATGCCCCCCGCCGCAGTGACCGTCTTTTTGAGCAGGACCACCTTGCTGAATTGGCGCTGGTCACCGCGGCGGGTGACAACGCCATCAGTCAGCATCACCTGTGTATCGGCAATCAGCTTCCCGGCGCTGTTACCCGCCCGCACGTCGTCGGCGCTGTTGTAATACCGCTGAACGCCGGCCGTTCTTCTGCCCTGTTCCCCGCCTTGGGGTGTATACGCGGAAAAAGGGGCGAGATTCATATACAGCGTGTAAAACGTCAGCCCACTGGCGGCGGTATCGCCCAGCTGGATAGCGTGTCTCACCAACACAAGCGAGGTCGACATGTACAGGTTTTCTTCCCGCCAAGGGATGGCGGCGCTCTGGTAATCCTTGCACACCCGCCAGGCGACAATATCGCCATCCGCCATGCAACGGATGAACTGTTCACCCTGGTACGGCTCGCGGCGATACTGCTGTTCCGCCTCAGTGCGCGCGCTGAGCGCGCACCAGGGTATTGTGGCATCGGTAATATGAATGCCGCCGTGCCACATCCCCTGGCTGCCCACCAGGTAATGGCCCGAGTTTTCACCGCCCAGTTTGTCCAGCAGTTCCTCCGCGGTGGAAAACGCGTGGCCTCGGTTGTTTGCCGGCACGGGAAAACTGAATTTTGGTCGTTTTGCTGCCATGGATCACCTTCCCTGTAATGACTGTCCCTGTTAATCGCTGGCCCATTTAGCCGAGTTTCGGGTGGCGGGCGCGACGTCTGTCTGTTCAAAATCCGAGGTTTCCTGCGGCAGACTGTTACCGGAGCCTGGCACCAGATAATCCGCCGTCTTCATGATGAAATCGCCGGACGAACCATGCTCAATCCCGGCCTGACTCAGCTTCAGATAGGAACCGCCGCCGTTAAGCGTTAAGGTTTTCGGCGTACTGATGATGATTTCATCCTCGCTGCTGGTGATGGTGACCTGCTGCTTGGCAAACAGAGTCATGGCGTTATGCTGTGCCTGAATCTCCACGTCGCCCTGATTGGCTACCAGCTTGGCCCCCTCTTTATGCACAAACAGCCCCAGCGCCTTTTCCACCGAGATGGAGAGGTTTTTCATGGCGCCGATATCGAGGTTCTGACCGGCGTTAATCATGGTGTTGTGGGTGCTGGACAGTTGCAGATGTTCGCCGGAAGTGAGGGCAACCCCCTGTGGGGCACTGGCCAGCAAGACGGCTGACTGCAATCCCGACAGGCGATTTTCGACCAGGCTAATCTGAGTCTGAATATCCGATGTTAACGCGCCGGCCTGTTCGGCTGCCGAGTTCAGCGCCTGCATTGCACTGTTAGCCTGGTTAATCTGATTAACGGCCGGGGACATTTCCAGAACCTGTCCCTGCGCTTTCAGTTGTTCATCGGCAGTCAGGAAGAGACCTTTGGCTGCACGGACAGTACCAAACTCGTCCGTGCGCAGTTCAAACCCACTACCGCGCTGCGCGCGCTTAGCATCGACCAGATGACCCATATTTAACTGGCTCTTGCCAAACTCCGTCGAAAGCTTGATGTGTTCTTGCTGACGCTTGTCCTCCATTCGCAGTTTGTTATTTGCGGGGGTGCGCCAGATGTTACGGGTAGGGTTATCGTTGGTGACGAGGTCGGGGTGTTCCGAATCGTGCTGGGCATACGCGATATAGGGCCGGTCCGGATCACCGCCGTCAAAGACTACCGACACTTCCGTGCCGTCAATCAGCGGGGCATGCCAGCCATAGGTATCACCGGCATAGGGTTTGGCCAGACGCAGCCATAAGTAGGCATAACCTTGATCGCTGCCGTTGCGATCGAAGTCGAGTTTCACCCGATAACGCCCCTGATTGTCCAGCCAGGCGTAGGTATCGCCTTTTTCGGCGCTTTGCACCCGTGCAGGGAGGGAGCCGGAGATAACCGGGCGGTTAAGCAGTTCCGGGCGGTAACAGACGGTTTCACTGTAAGGAATGCCTTCAAATTCCAACCGGTAGCTGCTTTTACGGGAACCGCGGCTGCGCACCGCCGTCACCACAATGCCATTGTTTAGGCAGTCAGGGAATGTTCCGTCGGTTTCCAGTACCTGCCCGGGCGCCAGTTGTGTGCTGGTTGAGCGCCCGCTGACAGTCAGTTGACCGTTAAGAATGCGTTCATGACGCAACCTGGCATAAAACGCACCGCTCTCGATCCTGTCCGGCTCGCCCGCAGAGAGAAACGGTTCCGCGTAGTGGTAGACTTCGCCCGTTGTGCCACCTTCCAGGCTGCGGATACTTTCCGAGTGGTCCTGCGGGATGAGCGCCGTCCGATAGTTGTAGTCACGTGTGGCCACACTGCCGCTGACCACGTTGTAAGCCGTGCGAATATCCCAGAGGCTCTCCTGACCGCTATCACTCAGCCCCGCCGGATTACGCAAGGGAAGTGTTACGCCGAACTGATAGTGTTCTTGTGTATCCTGGAAAATCACCACGTCCTGTTCGAGACGGCCGTCCATCTCAAATCGCCAGAAAATGCCGACTTCCGCCAGCAGACGCTGCACAAACTCAAGATCGGTTTCCCGCCACTGGGTAATAAGCTCCCGCGCCGGATAGTCGCGCGCCAGGCGAAACTCAAAGTCGGGACCCGCCAACCCGTGCTTTCGTAGCACCTGCTCTACCACCTCGGTAACGGATTGATTAAGGTAAATCTCGCTGCTCTTGGTGTGTTTTAACAGCGCGATGCGCGGTACTAGTGTTAGTGAGTACCGGGTTTCATCCGCTGAGGTAGAAAGCCGGCGAAAAGAGTGCACCACGCCGTAGACTTTACGCGCCGGCACCGCAGGCGCACCGGTAAATGCGGGGGTTAGAAATGTCATTGACGCCGGTTTCAATAACAGCGTATCGCAGGCGATATCCGTCGTCGCGCAGGTCAGAGAAACGTTATAACGCCAGGGGCGACTGAACGTTTCCTCGGCACTGAAGCTCAGCACATCCAGGAAATACGGACAAGCATGCACATCCAAACGGTAACGCGATTGGCCCACGGATGGCTTAATGGCGTTGACCGCGCCGTTCATTTCTAAATTACTCATGGATTTTCGCCCCCAGACTCCAGCGTGATTCCTTTTTCTTCATCCCCGTCCAATGCTGGCAACGGTGTACGTTGTTGCTGTTCGTTCATATAACCTGACGGATATTCCATACTGAATTCCTTTTCGGGTACGCTACCGCCCTTAACCTTTCCTCGTGCGGGAAAACCAGGCCCATAAGGTCGATGTCCAGTGTGACTTTGGCTGATTGAACTCGGAAGAATAGGTTTGTTTGACCTTTAATCTACGCGCCCAAACTTATCAACTGGTTAAATTAGTTTGTTTAGAAAATTATAGGAATATGCCTGTAAAATCTTAATGAAAATATTTTATAATCAATATATTTATAATAATTAATAATAGAATAATAAATTTCGCAGTCGCACCAATAAAATAATTTCTTTTCTGGAATAATAACAAAATAAAACGTTCGCCACTTATACAATATACATAGACAGGAATAGCGTTGGACGTGCTTGTTGACGTATTTCCCTGCGATTGGATCGGCACCTATCCTGGCATTATTTTACAAGTCTCATTCAATTGCAATTTCGAAATGTGAGCCCCATTGCTATTTTTAAAATTCTCCCAATAAGATTTTGATATATAATATGTATTGTCCCATGCAAGATACGGGGGATATGCAACGATAAGAATGAAAAAAATAACATATTAAAAATAATAACCATGATAAGAATTATATGACAAGAATCACATGATAAGAATTAAAAGAGGAGATTGATGTTAGGCATCCAATGACAGTTGATAAGCACTGAATTAGCGATGGCCCACGTTATCAGCCAGTGACCAACGTCCCGGGAGACGTTCGTCAATCAGATACCGGATTGGGTGATTACGCAGGCACAGCGGCAAGAGATCACAAGCAGTTGATAAAACAATTTTTTAACGCGGGTTGAAGGTGAGGCAACACCAACAACCCGCTCACCACCACCAACTAACCAGGAGTTGATTATGGCTGATGCGCATCATAAGTCAGAACCCGGAATATCCCAAGCCCTGCGCCACAGTGTTGTGGGCTACGCTCCAGATGCTTACCGTTATCCTCAGGTCAAGCTTAAGGGCAAATGGCTGGAACAAGCCGGCTTTTTAACCGGCACGCCGTTGGCCGTTCGGGTGATGGATGGCTGTCTGGTCATCACCACCCAACCCAGCGCCTTGATGAATGCGGTGTTGCAACAGACTGACCGGCTATCCGCCAGCTCACGCTTAGAGCTTGAGCAGGTGATCCAGGGTTTGGCGATTAAGGAGAAGCTGATTGAACAAACGAGGGAAAAGTAAACGGGTGGGCTAGCGAATACGGCTAGAGGAACCCCGGCTAATTGGCCGGGGTTAAGGTTGTCAGGCAATATATCGATATATCGATGGGCCGCACAAAAAACCGCATTGCATGACATCATCGACATTCTGAATGCCGCTGTTGAATTTCGCCCGATGTTTCACTTTATCAACAAAGACGCTTTTTTTTGAGTCAGTTCAGTGAGGCATCGGAACTAAGCCCAAAGAAATTATGGTTAATACCCCGTTTCATTGAGATAAGCAGTACGCGCCTCGCTGGCAGTGATAGCAAAATCGGTAAATACGCCATCGACGCCGGCACGGAAAAATTGCAGATACTCTTGCCGGGGATCGCCATGAAAGAATCCGGCCAAATATTTCTTCTCGTTGCGGAACGTATAAACATGCACCAGCAGGCCTGCTTTATGAGCATCGCTTATGACATTGTTGGGTTGGATATCGTTAACTGCCGCCAGTGAGCCGACATAGGGTTTTCCATCGCTGCTTTTATCCGGCCAGGGCATGATTTTGAACGTCATGACTTCAGGTTTCCATGGCCCGATGGCATCAGCATAAGTTTTAATTTCAGCCATGCCGGCGGGTGTCAGCATTGCGCCGAAATAGTCCGGTTTGCCGCCGATAGTCCAACTCCATGGCCGACCGTCGACAAAAGTGGCGTCGCCGCCGGTATTGTAGATGACCGCGCCGGTTTCATAATTGATGCCATTACCGTCGATTAGTTGTACCACTTTGGTAGACAGCCCTTTGCTACGCATATACTTCAGGCTGGCCGGATCGAAACTTTGTACAAAAATCGGCGCGGTTTTGCTATTGAGGTCATTTTGATTGATCACCTTCAGCATAGCCATGAACGTGGTTGTTGTTGTCAGGCACAAAACCCACTGGGGTAAACATCTAGATCACGACACCGCAGATTTGCCAGCCAGTAACGACTATTGGCGCGCATAGAAGCGTACCTCAGTCGGATAGTTTTGCGAAGTACGTCGCGATTTTTATAGAAAGTTTTGTTTAAGCCGCTATTCTCATATCGCCTAACCAATTAATGAACTTGAAAAAAATAAAACTATGAATTTTTCTACTATTGTCATATATTTGGCTTACTAACCACCCCCATCTTATCCCGATTGATCTCACTCAAAAATTTCGCGTTTAACTAAATTATTTCTTGATTTTATATTTATTTTCAGCGATATTTATAAAATGTTTATTATAACGTCTTTCCTATCGACGGAGCATGAATCACGAGGAATGATAGATTTACTTGAATACATATAATAACGCATGGCTTTTTTTGCCGAGTTATATTACTACAAATCTACATTTATTACCATTGGAGATACGGTTAAATGTCTTTAGAAGATATAAAGAATCCGGTGTTGTATTCAACTATGTCGGCATTAGCTTATAATATAAACAAGAGATACTATGGAGATAAACACTATATGTGGTGTACTCCTTATTTCGGATCAGATTTTCAATCACCTCACTTTACGGTACCACCGAGTTCATCTCCATTGGAAATTTATAATAACTTGAAAAAAGAAGTTGATGGACTAGATCATCACAATACTAAAGTTAAATTAAACAGGAGAGGAATAAGGCAGGGTGCGTCAATAATGCTTCAACTTGGTAAAATAAATAAAGACGCTCATGATGAAATCGTTGAAATAAGCAAAATATCATATATTGGACAATTTAAACCATTGCTCTGCGTTATTTCTCGGTTAGAAGCGATACCGTTTTACAAGAAGATAGAAATTAAAAATAGAGCCAATCCTTTATCATATGAATATATTCTTTCCGATCTTCCGCAATCTGCATTCGATATCATAAGGATAGGGTGAAGTAAATGAAACACTTCGAAGAAATTATCTGTAAAAACTCGATTGCAGACTTAAGATCTGCATTCTATTATCTTAGTAGATTTTTGAAACAAGCATCAATCAGCGATGAGTATAATAAAGATTTTTTTGAAGATGATTCGCCATTTGTCCCATCAGAAAGGGTTAAATCTTTAACTGCTGACATGATAACCATCATAGAGTCGTTTCAAGGGAAAAAAACGTCTTTATTTACTGATGATGAAGTTCTTTATTGGATGGACTCGATAAATGATGCTGAGTCAAATCTAGATCCTGTTCTTACACCTGATAAAAAAGCAAAAGTTGAAATAATAATATCAGATCTGCCTACTACATCAGATATTAAGAATCAAATTAAATAGCCGTTTAAAATTTTAGCCGATCAGGATGATAAGAATCAGCCAAATATGCAGATTATATATACATTGTAAATATTCGGCAAAGTAGTTCATCTCATAGGATCACACCGCATTATAAAAATTGGCTGAGTTTTGAATTATTTATAAATAGAATGCATCAAACAGCATTAAACAGCATTAAACAGCATTAAAAAATATATCATTCTATGTCTCTCCAAAAACAATCAAGAGGGTCTGAGCAGAAAAATAAAAGCCGGATTGAAATGTGAGACCGTGTCTTCACATTCAGCATTCATAAAAGGGTTGCGGTAGGAATAGCCGTTGCCGGCTACCCCCCGCACAGATCTGGACGTGCGCTGCTAACGCATCCGGCTCCTACTTCGGGTGTCTGGCGTAGAAACGCTGCACAGGATAAGGATGGACGACTCTAGGTTTGGGGAGCCACCGATCTACCAGTGAACTGTAGCGTTCCCAGCTCATACTGTGCCGTTGGCTTCTTCTTCTCAGCGATTTCAGCCACATACGTTTCACTTCCCTCACGAACTGACCTACCGCTCTGATATTGAAGGGAACACCGTAATAATTTATGTGTCCCTGCACTACCCGCTTCAGCCAGTTACCCGTTTGTGCGGGCTTCTCGTGCAGTCGTTTACGAAGTGCCTGCTTCAGTTGCGCTATGCGCCGTTTCCGTTTCGTTGTGCGCATCACCGCATCCTTACCGGTATGTAATCGTCCGATATAATGCGTGGAACCCAGAAAATCAAACGTGCCCGGTTTTCCCCTTGCGGGGCGCTCCTCGTATTGTCTCAAGGCGAGACGGCCAAAACGCACCAGCCGGGTTTTCGCCGGATGGACCTTAAGACCAAACTGGATGACCTGAACACGGGGCATGCGGACGGCAGTTACCGGGCGAAAAAAACGGTGCTCATCCTGGATGACTGGGGTCTGGAAAAACTGTCACCGCGGCAATCAGCGGATCTGCTGGAAGTGGTGGAAGACCGATATGGGCGAGGAAGCACCATCCTGATAAGCCAGTTGCCGGTGACTGAATGGTACAAAATGGTGAGTAATCCGACAGTGGCGGATGCCTTGATGGATCGGCTAGTGCATAACAGCCATCGACTTGAACTGAGCGGAGAGTCACTGAGAAAAGTGGCGCAATCCGATCATGGCGAGTAAAACTAAGAAGAGAAAAAACGCGCGAAAAAAGCGCGATCGGAATCACCGAAATCAGTGATCGTAATCAGCGAAATAAGCAGATATATTTCTTTTAATTGAAAAACTGTCTTCACACTGCGCAAAAATAACCGTCTCTCCGGTTACGGCGACATAGGCATTTTGCTGAAACAACCGTACCACGCTGGTATAGTCGATCCTTGGTTGAACTGCGAGCAAGATCCTTAACCAGGAATGACGCTGAATGGCTAAAACAAATCGGGATGACTTTCCACCTTCCTTCAAGCAGGCACATGCTGCGCGAGCTAGCCATAAATGCTCATTTGCTCGGTGCAATCACCCAACATCGGGTCCCAGTGAATTGAATGACCGTCACTCATGGCGTGTTTTTTTAATCTTTTTGAAACTGGGATTGACCTCGTTCGGTGGCCCCGTTGCCCACCTGGGTTATTTCCGTGACGAGTTTGTAATTCGCCGCCGCTGGTTATCTGAGCATAACTATGCCGACCTGGTCGCCCTTTGCCAATTTCTTCCGGGACCCGCCAGCAGCCAGGTTGGCATTGCCCTGGGCCTGACCAGAGCGGGATATGCCGGGGCGCTGGCCGCCTGGGCGGGCTTTACGTTGCCTTCCGCGGTGGCGCTCATCGTGTTTGCCCGGGGGATCGCCGCCTATGGCAATATCGTTGCTTCGGGAACGCTCCATGGTTTAAAGATCGCCGCTGTGGCCGTTGTTGTTCAGGCTGTGTGGGGCATGGCCCGTAGTTTGTGTCAGGGCGTAATACGAGTAACCATCATGATGGCCGCCGCCTGCCTGGCTCTCTCAGTTCCCTCATCATCGGGACAAGTTAGCGCGATCGTTTTCGCCGGTATTCTGGGTTTACTGCTGTTTAAACCAACACAAACTGTTGCACATGAGCCGCTGCCCATCACGGTGAGCCGCCGCGTGGGCGGTCTTTGGCTCTTATTATTTTTTACTTTACTGGCGGGATTGCCGGTTTTAGCGCATGAGATGCCGAGCCAGACTGTCGTCATGGTCGATGTTTTCTACCGGGTAGGGTCGTTAGTGTTCGGCGGAGGCCATGTTGTTCTGCCGCTGCTGCAGGCTGAGGTTGTTCCCTCAGGATGGGTCAGTAATGATGTTTTTTTGGCTGGATACGGTGCGACACAAGCAGTGCCGGGCCCGCTCTTCACGTTTTCCGCCTTTCTTGGCGCCTCCATGGCATCTTCGCCGACAGGATGGCTTGGCGGCATCGTCGCTTTGCTGGCTATTTTCACACCCTCCTTTCTGTTGATCGCCGGCGCCTTACCTTTTTGGGAAACGCTTCGGCACAATTTACGTATGCAGGCAGCCCTGGCAGGCGTTAATGCTGCTGTCGTGGGTTTACTATTGGCTGCGCTTTATAGCCCGGTGTGGACCAGCGCTATACAGAAGCCGCAAGACTTCGGCTTGGCACTGATAGCGCTAACAGCACTCGTATTCTGGAAAATGCCGCCATGGATAGTGGTCGTAGGGTGCGGTTTCGCCGGGTGGTTAATGAGATTGATTCTGTGACTAACGATACCTTAACAGTCCTTGCAATAGTCAAGGGAATCTTTGACCCGAGCCTCGGATAAACTCGGCCAATTCATTGGTGCGTCTAAATAGAAAACAATTTCATAGATGAAAATTATTAATATATTTTTATCAAAAGGGATACCCAAACCAAGATAGCTTTTTATACCTTACTGCCTATTTTGCCGATCAATATCGCACGACCATACCAGATTAAGAACAGACTGATATAAGCCGTGCAATAACAGCCTATCTCTGATTACATGGCCTGTTTCAGTTCGTATCCTCTTTTCTGAGTCATCTCATACTGACACTGAAACATTTTTATTATATCTGCATCGCTACCCTTCATAGCAATTTTGCCACAAATCGCATCTTTATTTTTTATCCACTGCCGTTGCTCATTGAGCATATTTCGCTGTTTATCAATACCTAAATTGTGCCAGGTCTTACCCAAGTCCTGATCAGCCGCCAAGAATCTATCACGCGCGCTAGTCACGGATTCAGTAGGTTGTTGCTGCTGCATATTCTGATCAGCAGCGGCGGATGGCTCCGGTTGAGAAGATTGCGCTTGAGGCTGTTGCTGTTGCTGTTGCTGTTCAAGCTGCTTCTGTATTAACAACATATCCTGCTGTTTTTTTGCCGCCTCGATCTTTTGCTGTTCAATAACCGGTTTTAATAATTTTAATTCTGTTAGCAAACTTGCACCGGATACCGCACCATTGTTCCCAGAAAGATTAACAAATACGGTTTTTTTATCATCTGTAGGTTGCACGGTATACGAAACCTGGGTTTTGAAGGTATTACCGTTTTGCTCTAGAGAAAAACTTTCCATCGTTTTATCGAGATTTTTTGAGTAATCTTCGCTATAAAAACTTGATGCTTCCTGATAATCCGCAGCCGGATATTGAACAGAGACAGTTGCAGAACAGGTACGCAAAGTGCTGTTTGGATCTTTATTGACCGTCACTACGTCTGAAATATTGAAAACAACTTTTTCTAAACTACTCCTTTCCGCCCCGTTGGTAATACTCTCAACATTAGTGAGATCACCAGATATTTGCTCTAAAGCAGATTTTTTTAATGCGTTAGTTAATATCTGAGTACTTATTGGCGAGGAGCACTCGACACTTTCATCATTTCCACACCCAGTAAGCATGACAGGAAACAATAGAAGCAAGTATTTTTTTTCCATTTATTTACCTTACTTATTAAAATGATAGTAAGCTATATGCAAAAATCCCGTATTGAGTATGAAAGGGTCTGAATAGAAATAACAATGATTAAAAAATTATTACACTATTTTTTGATTTAAAATAAAAATCGAATACGGCTGGTTTGTGGTTCCGGTTGCTGGAGGACCTGGACATGGGCATGCGGACGGCAGCTTTGTCAGCCAAGACGGTCACGTTGCGTGAAACCATTAGCTAAGACGATAATAAGCAATAAAAGTCAAAGCATTTTCTGCAGCATTATAGTCCGGTATATGCAGGCCCCTGTGCTGGAGTTTATGAATAAGGTATTTAATATCTTTAGTTGGTTTTTGGTAGTACTTTTTGGAGTTTATATTTGCCATATTTACCCTTTAGGTTAAAAAAAGCCTGTCAATTCCCGCCCTATTAGCGGACCTACCTTACTTAATTACTGAGTCATTAAGCGCCCAAATGTATGGATGGCCTAAATATGCACGTAGCGCATCAAGGAAAACAGTAACGCGAGCTGGCGGGTGTCTCAGCGCACGCAATGCGTATATCCCCGTCGATGCAACAGGTTGCTCAGACCACTCCGGGAAAATCTGACATAGTCGCCCAGCTTTGATATCCGCCCCCACCACCCAGTCTGGAAGATAGGCAATACCGATGCCTTCCTGCGCCGCCAAACGCATCGCGTCAAAGTCATCACAGCCAAAGACAAGGGGTGCATTAGCAATACGAGCTTGATGTCCCAACACATCGGCCCACCCTAGCAGGTCTGCACCGTGTAGCTTATCTATCAGACGATGCGACGAAATATCCGCGAGCGTAGCCGGAACGCCCGCCTTAGCCAAATAGTCTGGACTCGCGCACAGCACGCGGGTCTGTTCGGCGATTCGACGGCCAATCAGGGTGCTGTCCGCCATATTGCCGATACGGATGACAAGATCCAGTCTTTCAGCGACTGGGTCAGCAAGCCTTTCCGTGAGGTCAAGTTCCAGGCGTAAATCAGGATACTGCCGCACCAATTCACCCATGATCGGCAGTACATAACGCTTGCCGAAAGTCGGGAAACACGCCACCCGTAAAGTACCCGTGACGACGCCTTTCATTGAGGCCAATTCATGCTGTGCGTCGACGAGCGAGTCCAGAATTTGTCTTGCCCGAACCAGCAGAGTTTCTCCCGCATCAGTGAGTGTCAAGTGCCGGGTTGAGCGCAGAAACAAAGGGGTATCGAGATAGGCTTCAAGCGCCATATGCACTTTCCGCTTATGCCTTTACCCATGATGCACGCACGGCCATTGATGTTGGCGACGGACTTGAGGCAGGCATGATCGGGATCAACCAGTACCGCATCATCGCTACCGAGCTGCCTTTCGGCGGCATGAAGGAAAGCGGGCATGGTTCCGAAGGTGGCATTGAAGGCATCGCACCTTATCTGACTAACAAATTCATCAGCCAAATCTGATTCTTCAGCGAAAGGAAAACACCATGAAAGCGATTACTTTTGACCAATTCGGGCCAGTAGATGTGCTCAAAATAAATGAAGTTTCAGAGCCGGTCCTTCGGCCTCATGATCTGCTGGTACGCACACGGGCGGCAGGCGTCAACCGTGCCGACCTTACCCACCGTCGGGGTGGCTATGGCCGCCCTGACTTTGGCGACTCCACTATCATGGGACTTGAAATTGCCGGCGACATTATCGCCATTGGCGAGAAAGTACAGGGTTATGCCGTAGGCGATCGCGTAATGGGGATCGTCGGTGGTGGTGCGTATGCCGAGATCGCACGCATCGATTACCGTATGGCGATGCCAATTCCTGAAAGCCTTGACTACATCCATGCCGCCGCAATTACCGAAGTATTCGTCACTGCCAATGAAGCGATGATCCACTTAGGCAAGCTGCAATCCAGCGAAACGGTTCTGGTACATGCCGGTACCGGAGGCGTTGGTGGTGCTGCTGTGCAACTGGCACGGGCTATGGGCGCAACAGTTATTACAACCGCCAAAGCAGAAGCGCATGAACTGGTCCGGCGTCTTGGCGCGGATCATGCTATCGATTATGTCAATGAGGATTTTGCAGAGGTTGTTGCAAGACTGACCGACAATCGCGGTGTTGACGTTGTCCTCGATTTTATCGGCGCTCCGTACTTTGAACGTAATGTCAATTCACTCAACTTCGGTGGCCGGCTGGTACAAATCGGCATCATGGGAGGGATTGAGAATGCGACGATCCCGCTCGACCGGCTACTTTACCGTCACCTTCAGATCATCGGCACTGTCATGAAATCGCGTACACAGGAAGTTAAACACGAGATGTCCCGCCGCTTCAGGGAACGTTGGTTACCACACTTCGGCAACGATGGGCTAACGCCTATTATCGACAGCGTGTTTCCACTTGCCGAAGCCGGCGCGGCCCATAAACGGATGGAAGATGGCCTGAACGTCGGAAAAATTGTTTTAACTCTTTAGAGTGATAAGGTTTGCACGAGGATAAAGCCGTCATAAATTCACAAACAACAGTTTTCAACTAAAAATCCAGTGCGCTTTTAAAGCGTTACACTGGATTTTTTAATTTAAATTTTTCAGGGAGCAGCACAATAATCTTGTTTGGAATAAAGTGTTAAATCATCATGATGATTTTGGACTACACCTATTTTTAATCTGATATTGACGGTTTCAAAAAGTGGCTATCGCAGTGACCCCAGCATTTATTCCCGCTCGCCGGGTTGCGCAAAAAAATGCTCGCGTCGATATGATTGAGTTCGTCGTGATAAGCGGCGAAGTCCGGCATTCGTTTGTTTTAAGCGGATGTACCCCCCTGATACAGCCAGATTGGAGTCGTAAAACCTATTATATTTTACTCCCTGGCGTTCTCAGCTTTTGCTTGGGCCGGATAACAACTAAAAAGATAAATACCTAGAAAATCATCGAATACCTATATTTGATTGGCATAACATTTAAGGCTGAAAAATTTAATTTGTTATATATTGATTTATAATACTATTATATATTGGCGTAAGAAATTATTCCATTGGTCTTCAAAACCCGTACGGGGCTATCAGATATCGTTACTTGACCACTTACAATATGTGCAATATGATATTCGTCAAGTAACGGGAGGTTTTATGAACATCACAGCAGCGAAACGTCGCCATAGTCCTGGCACTTCTTTAAACGAACTTCAGGTTCTGCTGCAAGAGCGCGTCGAGACCATGATCAGCAGGTTACTGCCTGAATTCGTCGAGAAGGCTAAGGCTAGTAAGGCTCTGGTTCTTCCAGACAATGAGTTCTTCGGACTACTTTACACGACGATGCTTGAGAAGAATGCCCGGACACCTGATCGTGAACTTCGTAAGCTGAAACGCCGCGCGGAGAACCTGTCAGCTTTCTTTGAGGAAATTGAACGTATGGGTGGGTTGATAAAAGTAGGGGATGTTGTCGATATCCTCAATATCACTCGCCAAGCGGTTAATCTACGAGTGAAGGGCAACAAGCTGCTCGCCTTCAAAAAAAGCAACGACTATGTCTTCCCGGTGTTTCAGTTCAAACAGGGCGGGCTCTTGCCCCACTTTGAAGACGTCATGAAGAGGATGAATGATGATGTGGGGCCGGTGGCCAGAATATCATTTCTCACTACACCTCTTGGGGGCAAAGATCGTAAAGCGAAAACCCCACTCGAAATTATGCAGGAAGATAATAACGCAGATGATATATCGATGATGCTTCGTGCAGCAAAACAAATAGGCGAACAAATCGCCAGTTAAAAACGTATCCATTCCAAGGACACGCCCGGAACATCAAAGCCGGACAATCTTGAATCGAAGCACTTCTTCAAGCAACTCTTCAGCGGAGATACTGTCGTGTTTCCAGTTCGATGGTATCCATTCAGCATCTTGATATTTATCAAGATTTATCATTCCCGCATCTTCAAACCTTTTCTCTTCCGATTCCCATATCGCATAGCAGAAATCGGCGGTAGTAAAATGCCTCGAAAAATAACAGACACCGTCTAATTTGTCTTTGGCGAGCTTGTAGAGGCAACCTATCACCCTACGTGTCACTCCGTAGTCATCGCCAACTGAGACACTCAATGGAATATGAATCATTCCCAGAAGCTGTCCCACATCGACAAACACAAGTTTTCGAAGTGGACGGATAAGACATATCCGTGAATTTTTTAGTTCTTTCTCGTCCACGAATTGATGCCCGTCCCTATGCATTAACCTGCCGAAACTTTCGGCCAGAGCGGAAACAACCCTATCAGCCATATAGCACACACCGAAAGAATTATCGGGTGCATTATAGCGACCATCGCCGTTAGAGAAATTAAGCGCCGATGACCATTCCTTTCTCTGCCAGCGCTTCAAGTCCCAGTCACCTGGTGTTTGGATGAATGCGTTAGTAATAACATCAAACCTGAAGGAATTCTTCATGTCTTTTAATCTTTAAAATATGGCAGTGTCGTCGTCAATCCTGTGACGGTGAAAGGGATTTATGCCGGCAACCCCGCCAGGTTGATTAGAACGTTGTAGAAAGGTTCGCGCCAGGATTTATACCGGCGGCAATAAGGAAAATGCCGCTTTCATTTCCCGAGCCTCTTCCCCCGGACTGCGGCCAAAGAAACGCCGAAACTCGCGATTAAATTGCGAAGGGCTTTCATAACCCACCCTGAACGCCGCCGAAGCGGCGGTCAGGTTATCGCGAATCATAAATAAACGCGCCTGATTAAGGCGTACGGACTTGATGTATTGCAAGGGCGAAGTACCGGTCACGACTTTAAAGTGCTTATGGAAAGCGGGCACGCTCAAGCCGGCGTCATTTGCCAGGACGTCAATAGGCAATGGCTGCGGAAAATCCAGATGAATGCGCTGTAACACTCTGGAGATGTTGGCGAAATGCCCCTGATTTACCAGCGCCGCCCTTATCGCACCGCCGCGCTCCCCCACCAACGTACGGTAATACAGCTCACGCACCAACTGTGGGCCGATGATCTTTGCCTCTTGCGGCGAAGACAACGCCCGCAGCAGGCGTAATGTCGTATCCGCCAGCGAGGCATCAAGGGGCGTTGATATGATACCTTCGGGTGCGGCGTGAGGCGGAGAATCAGGGCTGTCCAGCAACATCACCAGTTCCGCTAACACCGTTCTGTCCAGCGATACCGCCACCGCCAGCAAAGGTTCCTGCGGGCTGGCTTCCGTTTCTGTCGAAAACGGCAGCGGTACCGAAAGCACCAGATAATGCTGCTTGTCATAGTGATAGACTCTGTCCGCAAGATAGCCGCGTTTATAGCCTTGGCAGACAATCACAATGCTCGGTTCATAGACCACCGGCGTGCGGCCCAGGGGACGGTTGGAACGCATGAAGCGCACATCATCCAGCAATGAGCGTGTATAACCCTCGTTCGGGGCAAGGTCACACATCAGTGACACCATCTCGTCGATCAACCGGCATCTCCCCTATTTCCTGTCAGACACAATCAAGCAATAACCTTGCCGTTTATCTCCTGAAAAGTGAACTTTCCGAATAGAAACAGGCAATCATACGATAAGAATACGCCTAGTTTACCTGCTCCGCGCTGTTTAACATGGTGGCGGTAACAAGATTTCTACTTTTCAACCTGATTCATAAGAGGTAAGACATGAGCAATAAAACCTGGTTGATTACCGGCGCGGCTCGCGGCGTTGGTTTGTCGCTGGCGCGTCAGGTACTGGCGCAGGGTGATGCGGTTGCCGCCACCTCGCGCACAATGGAGAGTTTGCGCGAAGCGCTGGGGGCTGATGGCGACCGCTTCCTCGCGCTTGAGGTGGATCTGGTATCCGAGCCCAGCGTGCAGGCCGCTATCGAAAAAACCGTCGGAGTGTTCGGCAGAATAGACGTGGTGGTGAATAACGCGGGCTACGGTCAGCAAGGTACGATTGAAGCCCTGACGGATGCGGAACTGCGCCGTAATTTCGACGTCAATGTGTTCGCGCCGCTGCATGTGCTTCGCCACGTATTGCCGCAATTGCGTAAGCAGCGCAGCGGACACATCTTCAACGTGGCGTCTATTGTAGGGTTCCAGGGTGGCTATGCGGGCTGGGGCAGTTATGTCGCCAGCAAGTTCGCACTGGCCGGGCTGACCGAAACCTTGGCGGCGGAAGTGGCTGAATTGGGTATCAAAGCGACCGTCGTGTATCCGGGACCGGTGCGCACGGGGTTCCTGTCACGAGAAAGCCTGGTGGTGGCGCAGAACGTCATTGCCGACTACGCCGCCGCCCAGGCATCGCTGGATCTGCACCTGAACGGGCTGGATGGCAAGCAGGCTGGCGACCCGGAAAAACTGGCGTTACTGATAATACAAGCGGCCAATGCGGCACAACCGCCCATACATTTATTCGCGGGTCAGATAGCCAATGAACTGGCTGGAGAGAAGCTGGAGGCCGTCAGCAGGGATCTTGCGGCCTGGAAGGGCTCATCGGAAGCCACGGATTTCAGCGAATGATGCCTGGGGTCATTACCGGATGCTTTCAATCCGGTGCTAAGCCGGTGCCGTGAGGCGCCGGCTAAATGACTTAACTTTGAACAATGAGGACATTACCCATGAAAAAGCATGAAAAGTCTTCAAGGACTGAATTTCAGGCATAAAAAAAGCCACCCTCAGGTGATGACCCAGAGGAAATCACGATGCTACTGCTGTTCTACAGCGTTGATGTTGAAGTCTTTACCGGATTCACCTGAGGCTGGGCAGGCGTTGATGGATCCGATTGCTGCCAGACTGGGACGCCGACTGAATGCGGCTCAATGCGATTTCCCCCGCAGCAAGGGCGGCAAATCCCGCTGCCCGACCCTTCGTTGGGTACCTCTTTAGCCCACTTAGTACAGGGTCTAGCCCTGAAGACTGAAAAACCCGGCCCGTCGTCGCCATTCTCTTTTCCACTTCGTATCGGTTATCGGGCCGCGCCGTACTCAATGCGCGACGAACAGATCGAGACCGGCGAGCGGGCCGCCTGCTTGCTGAAGGCGACCGCCGTTGACGAGGCCGCCAAGATCGATCGCTGCAAAGCCGGAGCCCTCGATGAGTTGCTTTACGAAAACCTTGGAATCTTGGTCATCACCAGAGACGAAAATCACGCGCTTGCCGTCGCCTTTGACTGGCCCCTCGTTAAAGCGAGCAGTAACAATAGAGTTGAACGCTTTGACGATGCGCGCCCCGGGGGCGAGTCCGGACACCACTTCGCTGGCGCCCTTGCCACCCAGATCCGCCAGCACGAGACGAGGACTGGTCTCAATGAAAGGATTAGTGGCGTCGATGAGGACACGGTGGTTCCAAGCGGGAAGACCTTTGAGCGCGTCTTCTATGTTCTTCCAAGGGACCGCAAGCAATACATAATCCAGGCTCGCCGCTTCCGCGACGGAGGCTGCCGAAGCGCCCCGTCCGAGTGCCTCGACCTTTTGCGATAGTGCGCCCGGCCCGCTTCGGCTACTCAGGACGATGTCGTGCCCTTGCGCGATCGCCTCACGCGCGAATGCCAGCGCGACCGTACCGGCGCCAATGGTTCCGATTTTCATAACATTGCCCCTTCTTGTGTAGGAAAGTGTAGGAGGACGGCGCCGACCCGGCCGGGTCGGCCGACATGCGCCACCGCGTCCGCGATTCGCGTCGCCGGATAATGCGCGGCGGAACCGGCCGCGGTCACTAACGTCACGACATCGTTTCTTGCATCGGTTGGCAACGAGTCGTACGCCGCCCGGATGACAGTCTGTGCAGTGGCGATGTTGACCAACATCTGTGCGCCGATTTCATCCGGCATGTCATCCGGCAATAGGACAACCGAGGTCGCCGGGGTGGATCGGTACACAGGTGGTCTGAATGCGGACCTGCCCGGGGGCGAGTACCAGTACCGGAGCCTCTTCGAAAGCAAGTACCCGGGCTGGGTCCCCCAGTTCTCGATGAACAATATGGCGCATATTTACATCCTCCATGGTCGGCCGCGAATGACGGCCGTACCGTTTCTCTCAACATATTGTTGGCGTGATGTGCCCCGGCCGCGTTTTTAGCTTTTGGTCAGACGTTAAAGCCGCCATCGACATCAGTTACAGCACCGGTGAGATCACGACCGCACCAGCCCGGTGATCGCATGCCCCGCGTCCCGAAGGGACCCGCATAACGATCCATCGATGTAGCCTGCTGATTGTCTTTCACATATCCGCTATTGTTATGAATACTTCGCCACGCCTTATCAGAATTGCTCGTTCCAGGGCCGCAAATCGACCTCCAGGGTCCAGGCGCTGCGGCGCTGGAGCAGCACGTTTATATAGGCTTGCGCGATGTCATCAGGACTCAGCGTGCTGTCCGGTTCATTATTCCGGTCCTGGTGGCGTTCACCCCGGACCTGGCCGTCGATGATAAAGTGGGCGACATGAATCCCCTGAGGCCCAAGTTCCCTTGCCGCGCTCTGAGATAAAGCACGCAGGGCGAACTTGCCCATGGCGAACGGCGCCGAATGGGCATACGCCTTCTTGCTGGCCGTTGCCCCGGTCAAAAGTATGGCTCCTCGCCCACGCGGGATCATATGACGCGCGGCCTGCCGGACGACGAGGAATCCGGCAAACGCTGATACCTTGATCGATTGCTCGACAGCGTCCGGATCAAGGTCAGCCAAGGCGCCGGTAAGACGGGACCCGGCGTTAAAGATGACGATATCTATATCACCGATCTCTTGTTCGGCGGCGGCAAACATCGCGTCGACCTGGTCAGTCCGGGAAGCATCCGCCGCATAGAGAGTTGCGCCGATCTCCGTGCTCAGGGCGGCCAGTTTCTCCGTATTGCGCGCCACCAGTCCCACTTTTACACCATGCTTTGCCAGCAGGCGCGCCACCGCCGCGCTGATGCCCGTACCGGCGCCGATCACCAATGCACTCTTATAGGGAAAATCATTCATAGGAATCTCCAATATAGAACGTTTCGGACCGTTGCCGTCAGGATTCGATCGGAAAGATGCCGGTCAGTCACGATTATGGACAGCGTCAAGGCGCCCATAAGATCCGACAGGCCGGTTGACGATTTGCCGTTCTGCAGGAAACGGACCGCAGCTGACGCTATGATCCGTCGGCGGGTCACCGCCGTCTCTTCTCACGACTTTCGCATGGAATTTCACTTTTTCTCTCTGACTCTAGCTTGACTTTGGATGTTACATACACTCAATTTAGATGTCAATTAGCATCTAAATTGAGTGTTTTTATCATAATCGCAGGCGAGCAAAGGTTTCTTAGCGTCTCGTGGCAGAACTGGGCCGCTTTTGTTTTTGCAATAAATCCCACTTCTGCGTGAAAGTCCCGCGCTGGGATAAGCATGGCGTCTGGTTGTGTCTTCGTCGCCTTCACCAGGTCATTTTATCTGGCCGAAACAGGGTGATATCACTTGGATGCTGTCGCCGGAGCAGTTTGACTGGCTGATGAAAGGCGTCGACTGGGTGCGTGTCGCACGGGCTATATTTAAGCCAATGGAAATAAAGATAAACTTGAATTAATATATTGATTTTAAATGACAATGAACCGAGGCTGATCGCGCAGGTGGTGTGGACAACTTTTCTGATGAATTACGACCTTATATCAGCGATACCGACATGCTGAGGGTTGCACATGTCTAGGACAGTCAGTTCAATCGTTTACCACAGTTTAGGCCTGCAATAGCCAAGTTTGGATGCGCCGAACTATCAACTAAATTCAGCTTCAAAATTAAAAGTTACCATTTGTAGAAGATTTTCATCGGCAGAAGTAAGATTAAATCACTGTCTGCCAGAGCTACAGGCTCATGATAAAAATTTTAATCATACACGAGCGAAGCAAATGACTATTGGTTCTAGGAAAACAACCTTTGAAAGACAGAAACGGTAAAATCTACAATGCGCACAGACAATAAATATTATGGCGAAGCCATACGAGAAATTGAAAAAGGAGTTCGACGTGACGACCTTTGGGGAAGGGCTGCTGCTGAGTCATCTGGGGATGTTCAACGCAGCCAATCTATCTATATTGAGCTTCTAGCTAAGCAACTAGCCATTGAGGATGGGCAACCATCCAAACAGCAGCAGTTGGAATATTTACAACATAAAGCTACAAAAACAGTTAAGTTTTTTTTGTGGTGGTCATGCTGCGTAATTATTTGCGGAGGATTAGCGATTGGAGGGTCAGCATTAATTTCGAAACTTTATTATGGCATCCATTATCAGGCGACACTCGATAAAAGACCGGCAGCGATTGAATCCGAACTTCATAAATTGCAGAGTGAACTTTCATCACATGGCTACTCGATACCTTTTGAAAAATTACAAGAAGATTGGACGCTGCCAGTGTTTGAACTTCAAAAAAAATACGAATTTCAGGCCGCGATGACTATATCCAGTTTTGAATTATCCGTGTCAAACTGGGATTATCAAGACAGGGTTGATAGCAAGATGTCTGATGAGGCACAAGCTCAGATAGGTTGCGCAATATTTTTCAGCCTGTTAGTTTGTTCCGGGCTTTGGCAGCGAAAGAGACGCCACTCTTGATTTTTGATCATTAAGCGTTGCTACAATATCCGAGCGCTTCAAATTTTATTTAAATTGATGTAACAATCTAAGTAGCTATCTACGCATACATGATATTGCGGTTTTTTCATCTAATTACTCAGAATTCCTTTAACTGCCTTTTAAACAGTAAATTTAATTCTGTTTAGGGCAATCCTCAATATCACCTGCTGTTCGAGCGGCAATAATCGGTATGAGGGCATTGTACTTTTGTCCGAAAATGCCCATATGAATGTTATCTCGTTCTGAAAATGCCGAAACTTAGCCATTGATGTGGTCGAACCAGTTATTTGGTCCCTTGATTTTGACTCCTTAATGTCGGTCGGTTAGCCTGAATATAAGGCTTGGCAACGTTCTGTCAGCCGGTCATCGCCGGAACTGCCTTGTTTTTCGTGGCAGAAAGCATCTTTCGGCCATTATTGTTTAGTCAAAAACGGGGCATTGAATGTCTGATAAATTATTGGGAAAAGTTGCCTTTATTACCGGTGCAGGTTCCGGTATGGGCAAAGCGATCGCACTCGAATTTGCTCGACAAGGTGCGCGTATCGTTGCGGTAGATATCGATAAAGCTAGCGTCGCCAACACTTGTTTTGAAATCGGTGCGGAAAATGCTTTTGCCATCAACGGTGATATTTCCGTTGCTGACTCGGTTAAACGGATGTGCGATGAGGCAATAGCCCATTTTGGCCGGGTAGATATTTTAGTCAATAACGCCGGTATCCTGGATAACTATCTTCCTGTCACACAAACAGATGAAGCCCTTTGGGATAAAGTGCTCAATGTTAACTTGAAGTCGATGTTTCTCACCACACGGATGCTCATCCCGCAAATGGTGGACCTCGGGGGAGGCGTAATCATTAATGTGGCTTCTATCGCGGCCTTTGTCGCTGGCGGTGGTGGGGCGGCTTATACCGCTTCGAAGCACGGCGTTGTTGGATTAACCCGGCAAATCGCGTTTGATTACGGACCAAAGGGTGTCAGGGCGAATGCTATTTGTCCAGGTGCGGTTGAAACCGGGATGACAAAGGATATTTTTGCATCTGATGACGCCACGGTTATGGCGTCTGTTCGGTCGGTTCCTGCCGGCCGCTACGGCAAGCCGGAGGAGATTGCCAAACTGGCTTTGTACTTGGCCAGTGAAGATTCTTCGTTTGTCCATGGCGCGGCTTTTGTTATTGATGGCGGTTGGACAATAAAATAGTCCTTCCGGAGGATTAACGGATGGCGCCAGGGATGGGTATTGAATAGCAACATTAGTCATATCAACCCCGTCCGTCTTTATCATGCCAAGCGACTCAGCAACGGCATTATCAAGATTTTGTATCACCGATAGCCACATGGTCCAAAACGACGGCCTTTAATATGCAAGACGGGAGTATTGCAAAGGATACCAGGTGAAAAAAGAGTAAAGTTTATTTCAAAATTATTAATATTTATTTTAGATGATTGAATCGATTTAATAATTAGCATCAAATGATATAGGCTCACCATCATGATTGTCTTCAATGGAGAGTTAATTATCTTTTAATATAAAAATCAATCCCGTTAATGTGAAATAAATATGGGAATCGTCATTGTTTTCAACAGCGACCTGGTGACACCGCCAAATAATATTTCGCTAGGTCGACTGTGGCTGTACGCGCCCAATATGATAAGATCAATGTGATGAGTTGCAACATATTCCATCAATACAGTGGCCACCGGTTTACCATGAGAGGATACCGGATCGACGATAACTTTAACGTCATGGCGATTAAGGTAGACCAATAAGTCGGCGCCAATCAAGTCGCCATGACCTGGAGTCCCGTCTGGATCGACTTCAACCACCGATACTGACTGCGCCGCAATCAAAAAGGGTAAAGAATCCGTTATAGCGCGACGCGCCTCGCGGCTGCCGTTCCAGCCGAGTAAAATCCGTTTGCCAATTTCACCTGAAGGACTGGTCCATCCATTTGGCACAAGAAGAAACGGAACACCGTTAGCTAATAATATTGTTTCAGCCGACCAGTTTTTCGGTAACCCATTGGTACCCGGCTTACCGGCAATCATCAGATCTGCATAGAGCAAAAATGAATTAATCCGTTGTTTTACTTCACTATCTTTGATGATATAAAATTTGGAACTAATCTTTTCATTGGCTTGTGCTGCCTCAAAAAATTCTTTTGCTTTCTTCGATGTTTCAATCTCTTGGTCACGATGGAATTTTGTCACCGATTTTATTGCCGCACTGCCTACAGAGTAGTTTTCAGACATACTGGCATTCCATGAAGTCGGCGCTATAAAGATACCAGTGAGATGAGCTTTATGTTCACGAGCAATTTTCACAGCATAATCTATACGAGTCCAACTATCAGGCGATATATCAATAAATACCACTACAGTCTTAATCGACATGAGTTGGTCTCCTTAAATTATTTGAGTAAAATCCTATATATAAGGTTGCTGCTGCCCACCCTTCTTTAATGATGACCTTTGCGGCGGCTGAAAGGATCCGTTGGCGCGTTATCTTTGCATCTTCTTCAGTCACCCTCGCCATTATGGGTCTACCTTCAGATTAAGATAAAAAAGTTATTCATGGGCGTACTCGCTTCCCACCCGCCGATATTGCGCAACGACTCCGGCCATCTCTTCATTTCTTACTGTACCGGGTTACAATACAGATGTACCGTAAAAAAATTCTGCTTACAAGTAGGTTTTGCGACTTAATCGATATGTGGCATTATTTACGCGGCAATGAAGGGGAAAACAGTCCAAGGAAAATCGAACATGGTCGAGGATCATCTGAGCGGGAAAGATAAGCAAGGAATTGCGGTCATTTCAAAAGCAGCGGCAGTGTTGCGCGCGTTGGGTCGAAACCCCAATGGACTGAGTCTTAACGGCATTGCAGAAGAAACATCACTTCCCCGGTCAACGGTACAACGGATAATCGATGCGCTCGAAGTTGAGCAATTTGTTGAACCTCTCGAATCCGGTAACGGGACACGCCTGGGTCCATCACTGGGACAACTGATGCGCTCAGCCCATAGTGATGTTGTGACAGTGGTTAGACCTTATCTTGAAAATTTATCACAAGCAGTCCATGAAACGGTAGTGCTGGGCAGTGCGATAGGCTACCAGGCGATAGTTGTAGACCGAATTATCGTTGAGCAACCTCTCTGTGTGATAGTCCCTGTGGGAACAACCGCCCCTCCCTATACAACAGCGGTAGGCAAGGCATTACTTTCACAACTGCCGGATGCTTCGGTTGAAAAATTCCTGGAAAACAGAATGCAACCGATGACGCCCCGGTCAGTACGTAGCGTGCCTCAACTCATTAGTCAACTTCATGAAATACGCCGTAATGGGATTGCTTATGATGAAGAGGAACACATTGAAGGTATTTGCACGATCGCCGTTCCACTGATGACTTTAATGGGTATAGGCCCTTATGCGGTGGCTATAGCCGCCCCTCAGCCACGTTACCAGAGCAAGCTGGTTTTGCTTGAAAAAGAAATAATGAAATGCAGGGATGGCATCGAAACCGCATTACAGTCGATATGGCGGGCAACATAAACAGCTAATTAGACGGCACATGAGGTGATTGTCATCGCAAAATGAACTCGTACGGCTTTGCAAGCTGATCCCTCCAGCCTTTGAAATACCGCTTATTATCATTCGGTTGCTTTTGCTATGAGGGATCAGAAAGAAAAAAAGCCATTTTTTTACTCATCATGACTTACCGATTTTTCCGGAAAAAGAGCAGCGGTGCTGGTTTTGATAATTTGGAAACCTGCCTGGATGTCGGTATCTTCAGGATTTAAAAGATGCTGCATTGATATACCGAAGGACGCAGAAAGGATGAAGCGAGTGATCACCGCTGATGAAGTGAAATCCGGAAGTTCATGTCTATCTTTATGACGAATGACCTGATCCTCGATCATGCTGGTGGTATCGGACAATAACGTCGCGACTTCGGCACGAAACTTATCTGAACCGAGCGCAACATTGAAAAATTCTAGAAAGTTACGGTATATATTCGTATTTTCTTGCAAAAGAAACTCATGATAATCAACCAGCGCTGTAATGCGCTCGCGTAGGGTATTACTGTCCTTTAGCCAATGAGTCAGGCCGATAGCATAATCTTGTTTCATTCTTCCCAAGACGGCGGAAAATAAGCCGTCTTTGTTTTCAAAGTAGTAATTAAGCTGGCCAAGGGCGACTCCGGCTTCATCGGCAATGCCTCTCAGCGTCACACCCGCACATCCTTTTGCTGCAATAGACTTAAAAGCAGCGTCGAGAATACGCTCCGCAGTCAATTCCCCTTTGGAAGCGATTGGCATTGTTATTCCCTGTTTATCAGTCATTTAAAAAGTAAGTTACTGGTGTTGCTGTCCAGTGTTCCATTTTACAACAGCTTGACGCCGGGTTAAAGCAAGCTTATTTTAGTACGGATGTCCGCATAAAAATGTGCGCAATCACGATTGTTGCCGTTTGTTTTGATAGGAACAAACGCCGATGAACACTGATTTATGTCAGGTTTCTGAAGTGATAATCCACTGTTTTAATAACCATGGGGGTATGGCCCCTATTAGCAATATCGGCATTTTTATGGGCCGAAGGCAATCTTTCTATACGAACAGTCTCACTTAATTATTTTCACTGCCTTCGTATGTGCCGTTCTGGTGCGATTGAGCGGCATTAAAAATGAATGCGCTTGAATGATGGGATTATAAAGACTATGCGCCTTAAAAAATCAGTTATGTTTATGATTTTTTTGCTTGTCGGATGTGATGGTTCCCCCTCCAAATCCACGCAACAAACCTCTCCGCCACAGGTCAATATTGTCACGTTACATACCCAGGCTGTGGCGCTTTCAACCAGCCTGCCAGGCAGAACCACTGCGGTACGGGGCGCAGAAGTCCGGCCGCAGGTTGACGGCATTATCCTAAAACGCCTGTTTACCGAAGGCTCTGAGGTGAAGGCAGGGCAACAACTTTATCAGATTGACCCGGCTACCTATCAGGCCACCTTTGATAAGGCGCAGGCCACCTTTGATAACGCCGATGCCGTCGCTAGACGTTACAAACCCTTGTCGGAAGCTCACGCGGTCAGCGCTCAAGTCTATGACGATGCGGTGGCAGCAGCCAAAGAAGCCGCTGCCGATCTGGAAACCGCGCGGGTTAATTTAAAATATACCGAGGTCAGAGCGCCAATTTCAGGTCATATCGGCCGCTCGATTTATACAGAAGGCGCGTTGGTCACCAGCGGGCAAAGCAATTACCTGACCACCATCCAACAGCTGGATCCCATGTATGTCGATATCAGCGAATCCTCCCAGGATTTATTGCGTTTGCGGCGCGCGTTGGCCGAAGGTCACCTCAAAGCGGCCGAGGATAATGCCGCCGCGGTGCAATTGATGCTCGAAGACGGCAGTCCGTACGCTTATGAGGGCAAGCTTCAGTTCTCGGAAGTGACGGTGGATGAAGGTACCGGATCGGTAACGATGCGCGCCTCATTTCCCAACCCGCACGATGAATTGCTACCGGGCATGTTTGTGCATGCCCTCTTGCAACAAGGCGTACAAGAGCACGGAATCCTGGTGCCGCAGGAAGCGATCAACCATGATGTCAAAGGTAAACCCTTTGTTTATATCGTGCAGCCGGACAATACCGTTGAACAGCGCACTATTGCCACCGGGGAAATGGCAAAAGGTCAATGGCTGGTGACCCAGGGACTACGGGCGGGTGAAAAGGTGATTACCGACGGGTTGCAAAATGTCAGGGCGGGGATCAGGGTAAAGGCCAGCGAACGTCAGAATATAACTGCTTCAGAGAGTAACAACAATTCCTCAATGACTGACCCGTCGGCTCAATAGGGAAAATACCATGTCGAAGTTTTTTATTGAACGCCCTATTTTCGCCTGGGTTATCGCTATCGTTATTATGCTGGCAGGCGGCTTGTCCATTCTGTCATTACCGGTAAATCAATATCCCAATATCGCTCCACCCGCCATCTCCGTTACCGCCAGCTACCCGGGCGCCAGCGCGGAAACGGTACGTAACACCACTGTTCAGGTCATTGAACAGCAATTGAACGGGCTGGATAACCTCCGTTATATCGAGTCGCAAAGTAACAGCGATGGTAGCGCGACTATTATCGTCACCTTTGATCAAGGCACCGATCCTGATATCGCCCAGGTCCAGGTGCAAAATAAAGTCTCGCTGGCAGAATCGCAATTGCCTGATGAAGTTACCAGCCAAGGGCTGCGGGTGGCCAAATATCAATCAAATTTTATGATGATCGTCGGACTGACGTCCAGCGACGGCAAATTGAGCAACTCGGATCTGAGTAATTTGTTGGTGTCGAAGCTCGAAGATCCTATTACCCGGACCAAAGGGGTGGGCGACTTTTTGGTGTTGGGTTCCGAGTATGCGATGCGTGTTTGGCTTGACCCCGCCAAGTTATATAAATATCAATTAATACCCAGTGATGTTTCCAACGCCATTAGCCAGCAGAATCAGCAGGTCTCTTCCGGGAAAATCGGCGGGTTACCCACGGTTAAAGGCACTAAAATCAGCGCGACCATTATTGGCAAAACCCGATTGGAATCAGTTAAACAATTTGAAGATATATTTTTGAAAGTGAACCCGGATGGCTCGCAAGTGAGGTTGCGCGATGTCGCCAATATCGATTTGGGCCCACAGGACTACAGCATCTCATCAACCGCCAATGGACAACCAGCAAGTGGTATTGCTTTGCGCTTGGCCAGCGGGGCCAACATTCTTGATACCGCTGGCAGGGTGCGCGCGACGATTGCCAACCTGAAGTCTTCATTGCCTGAAGGCGTGGAGATTCAATATCCCTATGATACGTCGCCGGTCGTCAGCGCGTCCATCAAAGAAGTGGTGAAAACACTGGTTGAAGCCATTGCGCTGGTCTTCTGCGTCATGCTGTTGTTCTTGCAAAACCTGCGGGCCACCTTGATAACGACTCTGGTGGTGCCGGTGGTGCTGCTGGGGACCTTTGGCGTGCTGGCGGCGGTGGGTTATTCCATCAATACGCTGACGATGTTTGGCATGGTGCTGGCCATTGGTCTGTTAGTCGATGATGCCATTGTGGTAGTGGAAAATGTCGAGCGGGTCATGAGTGAGGAAAAACTCGATCCGAAGGCGGCAACGGTTAAATCCATGGCGCAAATCCAGGGCGCATTGTTCGGGATCGCGTTGGTATTATCGGCTGTGCTGGTCCCGATGGCCTTTTTCAGCGGTTCGACCGGCATAATCTATCGGCAGTTTTCCATTACTATCGTATCGGCTATGGCGTTATCGGTATTAATGGCCCTGATTTTTACCCCGGCGTTGTGCGCCACCATGCTAAAACCTTCGGTCAAAGGACAGGTGAAACGCGGATTTTCCGGCTGGTTTAATCGGAAATTCGATTCCAGCGTGGTGGCTTACACGCGCAGTGTCAGTAGCGTTATTTCCCGACGTCATCTTTTTCTATTGATTTATTTAGGCATTATTCTGGCAACGGGGTATCTCTTTACGCGGGTACCGACGACCTTTTTGCCGGATGAGGACCAGGGAATTATGCTGATGCAGGTGACACTACCGGCCAATGCCTCTGCCGAGCGAACTGAACAGGTATTAATGGATATGAAAGATTACCTGCTGAAAAATGAGTCGGCGATGATCAGTTCCGTTTTTACCGCTAATGGTTTCAGCTTTGCCGGACGCGGTCAGAATAGCGCCATCGCGTTTGTGAAGTTGAAAGATTGGGGAGACCGGACCCGGACACAGACGGTACAGGCCTTGGCCGCCCGGACCATGCAGCACTTTGCGGCATTGAAGGACGCGAAAGCCTTTGCCTTGGTTCCGCCCGCCGTGGTCGAACTGGGCAATGCGACCGGTTTTGACTTTTTTCTCCAGGATATCAACGATCAGGGGCACGAAGCGTTGATGGCCGCGCGCAATCAGTTTTTCCAACTTGCCGCTCAGGATAAACGCCTAACGGCAGTACGACCTAACGGAATGGAAGATGAGCCCGAATATCAACTGCTCATTGATGATGAACGCGCACGCGCCCTGGGACTGAGCGTGGAAGATATCAACGACACGCTTTCCTCGGCGTGGGGCTCCAGTTATGTCAATCAATTTATGTATGGAGGTCGGGTCAAACAGGTGTATATCCAGGGACGCGCGCCTTCGCGTGTCTCGCCGGAAGATCTGAATCAATGGTATTTCCGCAACAGCAGTGGCCAAATGGTACCATTTAGCGCATTTGGCAGCGGAAAATGGATCTACGGTTCTCCCCGCTATGACCGTTTTAACGGTATTTCAGCGGTTGAAATCATGGGCTCGCCGGCGGCGGGTTTCAGCTCCGGCGACGCCGTAAAAGCCGTCAATCAAATTGCCGCCAAATTGCCCAAAGGATTTCTGGTGCAATGGCATGGGTTATCCTACGAAGAACAACTTTCCGGTTCTCAAACCCCTGCCTTATATACTATTTCCATCATTGTGGTTTTCCTCTGTTTGGCCGCGTTATATGAAAGCTGGTCAATTCCCTTTTCGGTTCTGTTAGTTATCCCGCTAGGTATCGTGGGAACCGTTGGCGCGGTATTACTGCGTGGTTTGCAGGATGATATTTATTTCCAGATCGGCTTGTTAACTACGATTGGGTTGGCATCAAAAAACGCTATCCTGATTGTCGAATTTGCCAAGGATCTGCACGAAAAGCAGGGTAAGGATATTATTGAAGCGGCGGTTGACGCGGCCAAGCTGCGTATTCGGCCCATTATTATGACATCCATGGCCTTTATCCTGGGCGTCCTTCCTCTATCCATATCCCACGGCGCAGGTTCCGGCAGCCAGCATTCAATCGGTACGGCGGTCATTGGCGGCATGCTGACCGCTACCTTCCTGGCCATCTTTTTTGTCCCCTTGTTCTATGTCGTGGTAGTGAAAATATTCAGCCGTGAAAAAAAGACCGCATCCTTGCGGCACGAGGCGACAAACCATGAATAAATTTTATCATTCGCTGCGTTGGATGCCAGCCGTGGTTGCAGTGGCGCTGGCCGGTTGTACGCTACAGCCCACGTACCACCGGCCAGCTATGCCGGTGGCCGCTAAATGGGACGTAGCAGGTTTGACCGCGGCAAACGGGGCGGATATCGGTTGGAAAACATTTTTCACCGA